>JYMV01015864.1_pt1 | contig 12926 bp, 11 predicted proteins | sample 338911 | NCBI WGS metagenome assembly JYMV01 (sample SAMN03354496, study PRJNA234377) | hydrothermal vent metagenome | biome: Deep sea; feature: Hydrothermal plumes at the Eastern Lau Spreading Center, Western Pacific Ocean; material: Seawater | place: Tonga | collected 2009 | depth 2000 m m | reverse complement strand
TGTATTCAATTTGTACCCAATGTATTTCCGTACTGTAGGCAGGGTTTTAGCAGTTAGTCTCAAATTCGTGCCTGATGATCTGTCCCGTTTTCTACCCGCCACCTCCCGCTATAATCCGGTAATATCTGCATAAATCTGTCTACAGTACCAATAGCAATCCATCGACTTTCACACGTAAGGAAACAAACCATGACCGCGCAAACAGATCCAGACCTAATTAGCAGGTTAGAAGAGTTGGAAAGCAGGGTTCGCACGTTGGAGGATACCGACGCTATACGGAACCTCAAAGCCAGGTACGCTGAGTTATGCGATGATAATTACAACCCGGATGGAATAGCCGCATTGTTCGTTGAGGACGCGGTGTGGGAGAGTGGCCCTCTGGGCCGGTTCGAAGGTAGAGAAGCGATCCGCGGCTTTTTTCGCGGTGCGTCCAAGATATTCACGTTCGCTATCCATTACAGCCTAAATCCCCAGATCGAAGTCACCGGCGACACCGCCAGGGCACGTTGGTACCTGTTTATGCCTTGCACGGTGAACGAGGGCAGCCAAGCGATGTGGCGGGCCGGCATCGACGACGAAGAATACGTCCGCGTGAACGGGCGGTGGATGTTCAAGAGCAAGAAGTCTACCGGCGTTTTCAACACACCCTTCGACACCGGATGGGCCAAGGTCCGTTCTGCTTGACCCAGGGGGACGATGTTGGACAAGATAGGCAACTGAACATGGCGAATCACCACTGACTGAATCTGGACGAGGTGTAGTTTGCTTGACCTTTTGATCAACAACGGACTTATCGTGGACGGCTCCGGCAACCCTGGATTCTATGGATCGGTTGGAGTGGAAGGGGAAACGGTCCACGTCTTCCGGGGAGACTCGTCCGGCACCGAGGCCGCCCGGGTCATTGACGCCACATTGAAAGTTGTCTGCCCAGGGTTCATCGATGTGCACGCCCACTCCGGTCTGATGATTCTGGCCGAACCGGAACACCACGCAAAAGTCCGGCAGGGAATCACCACGGAGTTAGTGGGGGTAGACGGAAATTCTTACGCGCCTTTCACTTTCCACGATGACTTTTTGGCATTCTTTGAGCTGAATTCAGGGTTAGACGGCGCTCCCCAGCTACCTGGGAGCTGGTCTACGGTTGCGGAATACCTGAGCATGTTCGATGACAAAGTTGCCATCAACATCGCCTATATCATCGGTAACGCCCCGCTTCGAATCAGCGCCGTAGGTTGGGATGACAGACCGGCCAGCGAAGCCGAGCGAGCGAACATGCGGGCCATGCTCCGTGAAGGCATGGAGGAAGGCGCCTTTGGGCTGTCCACGGGCCTCGATTACCCTCCAGGAAGCTACGCGGACACCGATGAATTGGTGGAGTTGGCGCAGGAGGCGGGACGCCACGGCGGTATTTACCACACTCACCTCCGCAATAAACTTGGCGACCAATTCCTGGACCCGGTCAAAGAGGCGTTGGAGATTGGGCAACGAGGAGAGATTCCCTGCCATCTGACCCACTTCTACCAGAAGTTGACCCATTCAGGGAGCGCAGAATCGTTGCTGGGATTGGTCGATGAAACTGTTGCCCAAGGCCAAGACGTGACTATGGACTGCTTCCATTACGCCTACAGCAGCACCAGGCTGCTCATTCTGATTCCCGAATGGGCGTTCAATGGAGGCCCGGAAAAGCTCAAACAAGTTCTCCGCTCCCCGGAAGGCAGAGAGCGCCTTCGGCAGGAGATACGTCCACGGAGCGGCTCGTTCACGGACCTGATGTTGACCAATTTCAAGCAGCCCCATAACCGAAAATTCGAAGGAAAGTCTCTCGCTGAAGCAGCCGACATGATGGAGAAAAGGGAAGTCGACACCATCTGCGACCTGTCGTTGGACGAGGACCTTCAAATTTCCTACGTTTCGCCTGGACCCAACCTGGCGACGCTGCCCGACTTCATAACCCATCCCAGGACCATGATCGGCACCGATGCCGTTCTCCTGGGCGAGTACCCCAACCCCCGCAGCTATGGGACATTCCCGACGATATTGGCCGAATATGTGCGTGAAGAGGGCAGATTGACCCTGGAAGAGGCGATTCGGAAGATGACATTCATGGCGGCCCATCGTCTGGACATTCGCGACAGGGGAATGTTGCGCGACGGCATGAAAGCGGACATAGTAGTCTTCGATCCCCAGACCGTGAAGTCTCCCTCCACCGTGCGAGACCCTAAGCAATTCCCTATCGGCATTGAATACGTTCTAGTAAATGGCAGAATCGTGGTGGACCAAGGCCAGCACACCGGAGTTCTAGCCGGCCGGGGTTTGCGCCACGGCCGCGCCTGATTGTGGAATAGGACCGTTAGCATGAACCCAGAACAGTCAAAGGTCATTGACCAAGTTGACGAGCAAGCGATCGTAGACCTGGCTAGTGATCTGATAAAGATCCCCAGTTTCAAGCTGGAAGAGACTCCGGTGGCCACGTTCTTGGCCGATTTCTTTGTAGACCGGCAATACGAAGTGGACCTCCAGGAAGTTGAGCCGGGGCGGTTTCAAACCATCGCCACCCTGAAGGGGACCGGCGGTGGCCCTAGCCTGATGCTGAACGGACACACAGATATCAATTCGCTTACCCGGCGCTGGCGTCGGGACCCTTGGACTCCCGTGGTTGAAGGAGACCGGCTGTACGGTCACGGGGTCCAGAACATGAAGGGCGGCCTGGCCAGCATCATCATGGCTGCGGAAGCGGTACGCACGTCGGGTATCCGGCTGAAGGGCGACTTAACGGTCGCCTGTGTGGTGGGAGAGACCCAGGGGGGCGAGGGCACAAACTTCTTGATGAAAAGCGGCTTTCGGACCGACATGGCGGTGGTTGCCGAACCATTTGGCGCCAGCAACCTGGTTACCGTCCATTCCGGAATCGTCCACATGGCCATCCACACCTACGGCGTCACCGGGCACGTCCGCCAGCTTGAAGGGACCGTGAACGCAGTGGTGAAGATGACAGGAATCATCAACGCTCTGCAAAAAGTTGAGTTTACCTATCAGCCTCGAGAAGACCTTCCAGACCTGCCCAAACTTAACGTTGGCAGCGTGATCGGCGGTTTAGGCCAGGATTACATCCTGGTGGAACCTCCGTACATTCCCGATATGTGCACCATCATCGTGGACGTCCATTTCCTGCCGGGCCAGACGGTGGAAGGCATCGTTGCCGACATCCGCGAAGTCGTGGACCCATTGCTGGCAGAGGACCCAGAGTTATCCTACGAGATCGAGATTCCACCACCGGAATTCTTCAAGGGCCGGCGCCGCCTGGTTATGGACCCGTTGGATGTGCCCCGTGACGAGGAGATAGTCCAAGCCGTGGCCCGTAGCCACCAAGACGTAACCGGACAACCGCCCAAGGCGATCGGGACGGTGCTGCCCTTCTCGTACACCGCCAATGACACCTGCCATCTCTGGAACGCCGGTATACCCTGTTTACTGTACGGGCCGGCCGTCGTCCGAGGAGGGGGTGGAGAGGACGACAGTTGCGTCATAATCAGCGAGATGGTCCAGTGCACCAAGGTGCTGGCCCTCACCGCCCTAGACATCTGCAAAACATAAATTCCGCGTCCGCTGTAGACAAACCCTAGCTGTAGTTTCAGACCATGAGGAGGCTGTCCATGGGGGTCATCCCAGGCATCGAGTTCAATACTTTCTCCATCACCGGCCGGTGCTCCCGGACCGGGATGCTGGGCATCGCAATCACCACCAGCGACATCACTGTCGGCTCCCGTTGCCCTTACGTGAAGTCCTCGGTCGGAGCCGTTGCTACCCAGGCGTCTACCGACCCAGGCTTGGGCCCATTTGCCTTGAATCTATTGCAACTTGGCTACTCGGCCAGCGGAGCTCTCCAGCAGTTGGAGGCCAGCGACCCGCACATAGAGCGGCGTCAATTGGGGATTGTCGACCACAACGGCAACGCCGCCGCCAGAACCGGGGCCATGAACAATCAATGGGCCGGCCACATCACCGGAAAGGACCACGTCACCATGGGTAACGGTCTTGTTGGGGAAGGGGTGGTCAAGGAAATGGCCGACGTGTTCATGCATACTCCTGAACTGGATCTGGAAGAGCGCTTGTTGAGGTCTTTGGAGGCCGGGCAAAATGCCGGTGGGGAGGCTCAGGACTCGACCCCCTATCACTCGGCTGCTTTGCTGGTCTACGGCGCGGACACGTTCTCCAGGGTTGATCTTCGGGTTGATGAGCATGCCACGCCGGTGGTGGAACTGCGGCGTCTCCTGGACATATTCGCGCCCAAGATCGAATACTTCGCCCTGCGCGCCACTGACCCGGAAGCGGCACAGGCAGCTAAGGACGCGGCGGTCTGATCCGAAAAGATAGCTAAGGCATTGGTTCCAGTTTGATTGTTCGGCCGGTTTTGGCCGACTCCACCATGGCTTCAGTCAACTGCACCAACTTGAGGCCATGTGCCCCTGAGGCGGCCGGTTCACAGTGCTCGGCTATGGCCCGCTGGAAGTCCTCTATGTTCTTGGTCACGAGGTATACGAAGTCCGGCTCGTAGGCGACCGTGGTGTTCACCGTTTCGCTGGACACCCGCAGCTCTCCTTGCAGTCGCGGCCACGAACCGTCCGCCAGCATCACCTTGCCTTCGCTGCCGTAAAGGGCGACGTCGTTCTGAAATTCAGGAAGGCGCATCCCGCAACACATTGTACCGATGGTTCCGCCATCGAAGCGCAGGGACATGGCAGCCAGGTTTTCCAGAGGCCTCTCTGGAGTTTGTCCGTCGGTGATGGCAGCAATCTCCACCACCTGTTGCCCCAATAAGAATTGCAGGTCGTCTATGGCGTGGACGCCAATGGTCAACATGGCAAAGGCCCCGCCGACCATCTCTGGATGCGTCCACCAATCCCGCAGCCCGGACCGGGGCTCCGGTTGGACGTTGCCCCGCTCGCCCTGACCGATCTGAGCCTGGGCGAGGGCGACCGTGCCCAGGGCGCCGCCGGCAACCAGCCGCCTGGTTTCTATGTGCCCTGGGTGGTGCCGTAGGTGTAACCCCACACCTAGCTTAACGCCCCGTTTTCGGCAAACCCGCATAGATTCGATACCTTCCGCCACGTTTAATGAAAGTGGCTTCTCCACTAGCACATGTTTGCCGGCGTTGGCGGCCATCACCGTATACGGGCCATGCAGATGGTTCGGCGAGGTGATGTAGACCGCGTCGATTCGCGAATCGCTCAGAACATCCTCAACGGAGGAGTAGGCGGTCTTGGCCCCGTGTTTCTCGGCGAAGGCTTCAGCCCTGCCTTGGTCACGGCTGTGTACGGCCACCAACTCTGCGCCCTCGGCTTGGTTGATACCCGGAGCGCCTCTGGAGTCAGCAAAGTCGCCGGCGCTGATGATTGCCCACCCGATTGACATCATTCACCCACTTAAATATTTGCCTGCACCAATCGGCATTTGACGACGAAACGGGTCAACGCCCTGCGACCACGGCTTCTTGGCGAGGAGCCTACGCTCCCACACCGACTGCGGGGCGTAAGCCCTGGCTTGGCGAAACTTTCTCATACCCATCCGCCACTTGGAACAGCAATCCCTCTTCAAAGGGGCCGGTGATGAACTGGACACCGATGGGCAGACCCGCGTGAGTGACACCGCAGGGAACGGTGATTGCCGGTAACCCGACGGCGTTGAAAGGGCTGGTGTTCCGGGAAACAAGTCCTGATCCCGGCCCTCTAACCCGGTGGTCTTCACCGTTAATCTTTATGTACTGGGCGTCGATACGGGGCGCGGGCACCGGAGCCGTCGGCGTGACCAGGAAGTCCACTTGCTGCATGACCTGGGCGTACTCTTCTTGGATCAAACGCTGGACTCTCAATGATTTGGAGTAGTCTTTCCCCAACACGAACTGTCCGGGAATGGTGCGGTAGAAGACGTCGGGGCCGTAATCCTCCCGGTGGGATTTCAGGAATGGCTCATGGGTGACGACGCCATCGGCCATCGCGGAGATCCGCATCGCGCCGATGTACTCCATCATGGGCAGGCTGACCTCTCGGAGTTCAACTCCCAGTTCCGCCAGGGCGGCTATGCTTCCCCGGACCGCCGATTCGACTTCGCTATCAAGCATGTCGAAATAGTGGTTGGAGGGAATCCCCATCTTCAGTCCCTTGAGGCTCTTTCCAAGGTAGGCGGTGTAATCAGGCACCGGGACCGGCACTGTGCTCGGGTCCAATGGGTCGTTACCGGCAAGGACCTGGAGCACCAGGGCGCTGTCGGCCACGGACCGCGTCATCGGACCGATGTGGTCGCCGTTGAAGCTGGTGACCATCAAGCCACGCTGGCTGACTCGTCCGTAGCTCTGTTTGAGACCGACAACGCCGCAGAACGTTCCCGGCAAACGGACAGACCCTCCCAAGTCGGTGCCCAGGGATGCGAAAGTCACACTGGCGGCAACGTTGGCGCCGCCGCCACCGCTGGAGCCTCCGGGGATATGGGCAAGTCCCCAGGGATTGTGTACGGCTCCGTAATGAGGATTGTTGGATGTCGCTCCGGCGGCGAACTCCTCCAAGTTCTCTTTGCCGATGAAGATCGCCCCGGCGTCCCGGCAACGGACCACCACCTCTGCGTCTTCTTCCGGCACGTGATCGGCCAATACCTTAGAGCCCACAGTAGTGGTGATCCCGGCGGTTGCCAGGTTATCTTTCAAGCCAATCGGAATGCCATGAAGCGGGCCACGGTATTCGCCACGGGAGATGGCGGCTTCCGATTCTCGGGCTTGGTCCATGGCCCGTTCATGAAGAATGGTAATGAACGAGTTCAACGTGGGTTGCAACCGGTCCGCCTCGGCTAGGGCGGCCTCGGTCAACTCCACCGGGGAAACCTCTTTGTTTTGGATCTTGGGCGCCAATTCAGCTATGGTCATCCGCAGCAGATCGGAGTTCGACATGATCTAGACCTCTCCGGGTATGTTTTTTAGGAATAGGAAATCGGCGAATTTGGCCCGGCAGCAGCTATTCCGGAATGTGCATGAGCCGGCCGGAGAAAACATCCGACAGGTCCAAGTCTTCCAATTTTTTGAGTTCGGCAAAATACGATTCCAACTCCGGGCGGACCAACTCCAGTTCCTCGTCGGACAGTTCTATGCCGTTGTAATCTCGTATCATCGCCTTCAAGGTCTCATTCGGGATCGACATTTTCATCTCCCTTGCCTGGCTGCCGCGCTCATAGCGCAACCTCAAGTGATAACGGAGAGTTTAAGCCGGGTCAGTGCAGAAAGCCAGTGATCAAAGAGTCTGGCTATGACCGCCCATCGCCAAGTTTCCGTTTCTTTGTTGGACAACCGTGTCTACCACCTGTAGATTAGTGCCCTGCAATAATCAGGACTTGGAGTCAAACTGATGTCAGCTACTGAAACTGCCCTGTCTGCCCTTGAGCGAAACTAGGGCATGGTGGACAAAGCCCTGGAACAGGAAAACCCCCTCGTTTGAGGGGCTTCTGTCATCTTTGGCGCCGGGCAAAAAAAGAGGGCCTGAGGGTCACGGATAATACACTTCGTAAGGAGTATATTAAGGGAACCACGAGCAGTTCATTCCGCAGACGACGTCGTTTTCATGTACAGACAGGCGATTCGTCTTGCGATTCTCTAATGGAGGACACAGGCCATGCCGTTCTACGAAACAGAATCCGTCTGTATCCACTACGAAGAGGTAGGGTCCGGATATCCCCTGCTGATCATCCCCGGCGGCGGGCTCAATGCCTCTTTGCCACTGTTGAATACGTCGGTGCCCTTCAACCCGATGGAGAGATACAAAGAGGATTTCCGTTGTATCGGTGTTGACTTGCGCAACGCTAACCCAGGGCAGTCGAGCGGCCCGCTTGAGATTGACCGGCCCTGGGACTCCCATGCCGATGACCACCTTGGGTTGATGGACCACCTCGGCATCAAAGAGTTTTTGGTCATGGGCTTCTGCATCGGCGGGCCGATGATCCACAACCTACTCAGACTAGCCCCGGATCGCGTAGTTGCAGCTGCGTTGATGCAGCCCAGTGGTTTCAGCCCTGAGCACCCGGACCTGTTCTACCAGAACAATATTAAAGCCTGGGGACCGCCTCTATGCGAGAAGCGTCCTGAAGTCACCATGGACCTGGTCCATGACTTCCTCACCAGCATGTACACCGACCGCGCCGACTTCGTCTTCACCGTTTCACGCGATTTCGTGCGTTCGCTCCACACGCCGCTGCTGATAGCTCCCGACGACATACCCGCGCACCCATACGCGGCCGCGATGGAGGTCGCAGACCTCGCTCCAAATTCCGAGGTCACAATTTTTCCTTGGAAGGATTCTCAGCCGCACATCGACGAGGTAGTAGATTACACGCGGCGCTTCCTCAAGGAACATGCTACTGTCAAAGATTAGGAACTCGGACCGGTGACCGTGTTGAAGATGCTCAAGAGATTCATATGACACCCGAACGAGAAATTATAGGCACAGAACGCCTCAGCCATAATCGGCTGGGGCGTTAATTATTTGCTTGGTGCAGCCAGCGGAGGGTAGGACGGTGCTAGAAAAGTCTTCAGATGTCGTGATAATCGGTGGCGGTGTGACCGGTTGCTCCATCGCCTATCAACTGGCCAAGCAGCAAGTTCGTGTGGTGGTCTTGGAGCGCACACGGTTCGCCGCCGGGGCCTCTGGCGCCACGGCGGGAGTAATCTCGCCGTTGTGGCACGTGGATCCAGAAGTTGAGCCAATGTGGCGTTTGGGCATGCGCAGCCTGGAACTCTTCCCGTCGTTGGCGTCAGAACTTTCCGAGGCCGGAGTCGATCCTGAATTTCGCCAGACCGGGGTGTTCAAATTGGCCTTTACGGACGAAGAGGCCGACGAACTGCGAGGGAACTTGGTTTGGCAGAGCAAACTCGGGTTCGGCGTTGCCTGGTTGGACCAAGCAGAGGTTCTCCAGCGGGAGCCGGAGGTCAGTACGGCGGTCTTGGGCGGTATTTTTTCTCCCAAAGAGGGATATGTCCGGGGCCAGCGGTTGGTGGATTCTTTGGTCCAAGCCGCCAGCCGGTTGGGCGCACAGTTTCACCAAGGGGTCGAGGTCCTTAACCTTCGGACCGAGGGGAAGCGGGTAACTGGGGTGGTCACGTCCTGGGGCAACGTCGATGCGCCCCAAGTGGTCCTGGCTGCCGGGCCGTGGAGCGGGCTCCCAGCCAGATGGCTGCGGCAGCAAGGAGCGCCGGAGATTCCGGTGAGGCCGGTCAAGGGAGAGAGAATCCTGTTACGCAAGCCCGGTTTCCTGCCCCGCTCGCCTGTCCGGAATTCCGAGGCTTACGTAGTGCCCAGGATGGACGGAGATGTGCTGGTGGCGGCCACTCGAGTGGAAGGCCGGTTCGACGAAGTGGTCACCGCCGGCGGCGTGAGTCATCTTATCGCCGCCGCGGCCTTGAGTTTTCCCAGCCTATCCGATGCTGAATTCGTATCCGGCCGGGCAGGCGTGAGACCGGCCACGCCCGATCGAATGCCGGTCCTGGGCCCGGCGCCAGATGTCGAAGGACTCAGCATCGCGGCGGGGCATGACGCGGTAGGCATCATGCTTAGCCCCGCGACCGCCGAATTGATGGCCCAATATCTGTTGGATGGGAACGCGGCGCCGCTGGAACCTTTCAGTCTTTCCCGGTTTTAGCCTGCCGCTTACCCAGACAACGCCACGTCCAGTATCGCCACTTTGCCCTGGGCGACTGGGGCCAGGCCGTTTTTGGATGGCTCCGGCTAGGCGCTTGGGGTCTTCCACTCGTTCCCCGTGGCCGCCGAAGGGTGTTACCAGCTCTTGGTAGTCGAGGCCGGGGATGTTCACGCCGTGGGAGATTCCAGACTTGGCGGCGTCGCCGTCGGGGTAGAAGGACAGGTGCAGCCGTTTCATGGCCGCGTAGCTGGAGTTGTTGAACACCAAGATCATGATCGGCAGGCACAGATGGAGGCAAAGACGTAGTGAACAAATTTTCACGCCTGAAATATAGCTCCGAGCCATTGATTAGCGATTGAAGTTGTTGGGATAGCACCGGTTTGGTAACTATATCCATAGGTAGCATTTTACGTGAGGACTACATTTCGCAAGCCACCCGGCACATACACCCCCACCATCACCAGTACCTCACCCCCGGTGGCTACCCTATGTGGGGTGTCTCTGAGACAAAAAGCCCCCTCAACCGACGGAGCTTCTTTCATAGGACCTAGCCATTCATTGACGGGAGTGCGAAGCACAACGGTTTTCAAGTGCGTCGTCGTGCCTGGCTATAAGTGAGCGTAAGTACTCATAAGTGGCACAATCGAGCCTGTAACCTGGTCATAAACGGTAGGAAGTGTACAGACTTTCTCACAAGTTTGGGGGGCGTTTTGGGGGACGGACTGACAGGCTTTTCTTGCGCCACCTTTTTGGGCGGTAGCCGCTAGCATCCAGCAAGAGACGCTAATCCACCCACAGTAGTTACGTGGCCCATGTAGAACGTCTACTTATTGTTCCAAAGCTCCGCAGTATATTTTCAGGATTAGACGGGTCTTGGCGAATTTCCCAAGATTCATCAGAGGCGTTTGTTGGTTAAAACCACGAGACAACCCCCCATTTCTAAGGATATGAGCCGTTACAGCGACCATCACTTCATCCTCAGTGAATGTTGGAGTAACAAAAACCGGGGCAAGTTCTTCCACTACCCCTGGTTGCGTGATGACTAGCCACAGAACCAGAGCCAGGGCGGCGGTCGATGTTGCTAGTGTGACGATGGATATGGCGGTTCCGAATCGCATGGCGGTGGTCTACACGGTTAACTAAACGTGTAAAATGTGGCCACTCCTAACCCGTAACGGGACTTATGTTCAATAAGAGCTCGTCGGCCTTTTTTGTACTTTGGACTGAAATGAAAATCTTGACTGTCGGTGCCACAGGCGCAACAGGAAGGCGTTTTGTTAAGCAGCTTTTGGACTGTGAACATGTTGTCACGATAATTGTCCGCACGCCTGAGACCCTTGCCTGACATAGATCGAAAGGAGACCAAGTGACCATCCCCAAGACAATGCGCGCCATGGTGACCATGGGGCATGGAGGACCTGAGACGATGGAGTTCCGCGAAGACTGGCTGGTGCCGTCTCTCGCCGCCGGCGAAGTGCTGGTCAGGGTCGGAGCCTGCGGCCTTAACAACACCGATGTGAATACCCGCTCCGGCTGGTATTCGAAGAAGGTCAGTGGCGCCACCTCTAGCGAACGCTATGACGAGGTCGGTACTGGGGATCCCGCCTGGCGCGGTGCGCCAATCAGCTTTCCAAGGATTCAGGGAGCCGATGTGTGCGGCGAGATCGTCGCCGTCGGCACGGGTGTCGTTCCGAGTCGCATTGGCGAGCGCATTATCACCGACAATTGGATACGCGACCCGGACGACCTGCTGAACAAGAACAAGATTGGCTATTTCGGCTCGGAATGCGATGGCGGCTTTGCCGAGTACACGGTGCTGCCAAGCCGCAATACGCTGGCCATCAATTCCCATCTGAGCGACGCCGAGCTGGCGACCTTCTCCTGCTCCTATTCCACCGCTGAGGAGATGCTGACCCGGGCCAAGGTTATGCCCGACGACACCATCCTGATTCCAGGCGCCTCGGGTGGCGTCGGGGGAGCGCTGGTACAGCTTGCCAAGTACCGTGGCGCGCGCGTGATCGCGTTGGCCTCTGAAGCGAAGCATGATGATGTCCGCGCACTGGGAGCAGATATCGTGCTGCCGCGCTCGCCGGAGAATCTTCGCACCACGCTAAGCGATGAGAGAGTCACCGTCATCGCCGATGTCGTTGGCAAGAATGACTGGCCGCAGTTGATTGATATCTTGGAGCGCGGTGGCCGCTACACCTGTTCCGGCGCGATCGCCGGGCCGATGGTCGAGCTTGATCTTCGCACCCTCTATCTTCGCGACCTGACTTTTACCGGCTCGACCGTGATCGATCTCGAGGTGATGCCAAAACTGGTCCGCTATATCGAGGATGGAGCCGTAAGGCCGTTTCTGGCCGCAAGCTATCCGCTAGCCGAACTTCCCGCGGCGCAGGCCGCCTTCATCGTCAAAGCGCATACCGGGAACATTGTGGTATGCCCATGACGATCACCAGCATTGCCATCTATAGGTGAGTTTGATTTTGCTATCAGATTGCCTTGGTCAATCATCCAACCCAGAAATCCCCGCAATCACCGTCCAAAGTTCCAGGCTAAGTTCGGTGTTGCCGAAGAAGTACCCGACGGTCCAAGGTTAGGACTGCCAGCGGGCCCTGTAAGCACACCCTCTGACCTCACCCTGTAACCTTCACGCTCCGGCTGCCGATACCCGTACCCTTAAAGTACCTCGCCCGGGTATGGTCCCTTGGTGGGGGGTGTCGCTGGAACGAGAAAAACTCGTCCTACGCGTCGAGTACAGGATAGACCCATTTGTAAATCCAACCCCGGCTCACACCAAACCGAGTCGCCACGTCGGTGATGGTCTCACCACTGCCGTTCCTTGCTTGTAGGATGGCGTCACAAACCGCCTTGTGGCTGGAGCAGGCAAATGAGCGGATCATTGGTTCAAAGTTAGAGTGGCTTTCGCCAGCTCATCATGTGGCTACCCTTGAACACCCAGAAGCGTTCAATACGATGTTATCCAGGTTCCTGGCTATGCAGTCCAAAGATTGATATCAAATCAATAATCGTAACTGCCTACATTGACCAATCATGTCTCCAACTGGAGTTCATTCACCACCTGCTTGGCCCACAGGCGTAAGTGTTCCTCTAAATCGACTCCGTAATGCGGACATTCCCAATCCCCAAAGCGTAGTCTCGTCCTACAATGGTTGCACGGATTTACATCGGCTAGTTTGTTTAATACCTTCTGAATTTGGACATCGGTGGCCATCCCACACTCCGGTTATTTG
>JYMV01001967.1_pt1 | contig 12929 bp, 11 predicted proteins | sample 338911 | NCBI WGS metagenome assembly JYMV01 (sample SAMN03354496, study PRJNA234377) | hydrothermal vent metagenome | biome: Deep sea; feature: Hydrothermal plumes at the Eastern Lau Spreading Center, Western Pacific Ocean; material: Seawater | place: Tonga | collected 2009 | depth 2000 m m | reverse complement strand
TTGCGACCCTCATCCCACCATAAAGGACGATAATCTAACCGTATAATCCGAAGCACAAATGCGCTTATTGGGAGTAAAATTGCCATGCTGATAAGGTTGAGATTATATTTAAGCACGCAAAAATTATAGCATTACGACACATTAAACCATAGTAAACATTTCTGACGGAACGAGATGACAACAAAATCAACACAAAACAAATTGGTATTCGGTGACAATCTGCCTCATCTACATAAATTAGCAACTGGTTCAGTTCAGCTAATTTATGTAGATCCGCCATTTAACACTGGCAACACTCAGGTAAAGTCTAGCATACGTACCGTACAAAGTAAGAGTGGTGACAGAGTGGGATTCAAAGGAAAGAAATACAGCACTCAACTTATAGGTAAAAAATCATTTGAGGATAGTTTTACAGATTTTAATGCATTCATCAAGCCACGTTTAATTGAAGCACATCGTGTATTGTCTCCCACAGGGTCCCTATATTTTCACATAGACTACCGCGAGGTTCATTATTGCAAAATCCTTCTAGACAAAATATTTGGTAGAGAAAATTTTCTCAACGAGATTATATGGGCTTATGATTATGGTGCAAAACCTAAAAACAGATGGCCTGCAAAGCATGACAATATTCTATTTTATGTGCGCAATCGCAACAAATACTGTTTCAATGCCGATGCTATAGAACGCATTCCGTATATGGCACCTGGTCTAGTTAGCAAAGAGAAAGCGAAAATAGGTAAACTTCCTACTGATACTTGGTGGCACACAATAGTCAGTCCTACTGGTAAGGAAAAGACTGGATACCCTACACAAAAACCAATTGGTGTGTTGCGCCGTATTATATTAGCATCATCACGACCTGGAGATCTTGTGCTTGATTTTTTTGCAGGAAGTGGTACAACAGGTGTTGCAGCCGCCCAGCTAGATAGACGGTTTTTGCTTATTGATAACAATCATGATGCGATTCAAGTAATGCGCACTCGCTTTGACGCAGAAGCAATCGACTATTGTCACGTTGTTCAATAAACTGCACCCATACAAGGCGTTGAAACATATCATGCGTTTGTTACTTGACTAGATTCAAGTCGTATTATAGTAAGCAATCGTTGGGTTTATCTACGTCTACTTATCACCATATAACCTGCTATACCAGCAGCAGAGAGTAACAACATTACTCCAAATGCTCCCATTAAGGCAGGTCTAAGCGGCGAGCCTTCTGGCTCAACAGTAGCAGTTTCTAAGTCCTCTCCTGTAAACTGAGCGCCGAACTCAAGATAGGGGGTGCTATCTGTAGCTAGAGTTAGATCCCAGTCTACTCTGGTGGTAGGAGTATGACCAACAGGAGCTGTTGATATCACCCTATAAGCTCCTATAGCTAAACCAGCAAAACAGTATGGCTCAGTTGCATCAGTAGTATAAGTGTCAATAGTTTCACCGTTTTCCAAATTCACAAGACTAAACGTTCCATCAGATACTAAGATTTCTCCAGAGTCTAACACTCCATTTCCATTAAGGTCCGAATACAATGTCACACAGATAGCACCAGTTTCATCTGGGGCTGGTGTTGATTCTTCAACTTCATCATCTTGTTGTACATCTTCTCCATCTTCAGACAGCGATTCAACAACGCTATCTTCAGATGCTACGACTTGTTCGTCCAAGCTTGTGTTAGCTCCTGGAACAGGAGTCTCGTTAATTTCTGTGCTTACGTTTGAGGAATCAGCATCTTCTGTTTCACCAATCACTAATTTTTGGTTTGGGTGAATAATGTCGCCAACTAGGTCCGGATTCAACCGCCTAATTTTATCTAGACACTCTAAGGTTTCGCCACAAGCAATAGTAGCAATGTGTACTAAATTGTCGTTTGGTTGTACATAATATATGATCTTACCAGTATCGTCCGGGGTTGGAAGAGGGAAATCAGTCGGAGCCACGAGCGCACTAAAATCCTGGGTTGCCTCCACTGCTTGAGTAGCCTGTTCAGTTACATCCCCACTACTAACCTCTGTAGCTACCGTAGACCCAACTTCCACAAATGAAGCATTATCCCAATACACATCGTTGTGTTTGCGTGCAGTGGCTGCTTCCGCCCAGGTGAATACCGTTGCGGTAGTGTTGGTTGCCACAATCTCAACGCTCATTAGACTATATGTATCAGTGTAGGTATAAACACCTGACCAGGTAATATTGGGATCAGCCGCATATGTGCTACCTGGACCAATTCCTATTTTTAGACCAACTGTATCTGTAGAGCTCGTTGAGTCGTCTCCAGTGCTAGCCCATGCGTGCCCATAAACTGTGAATTTATAACTCTTACCAACTGTTAGGCCATTAATTATCTGCTGTAATCCTGCAACATATGCAATATTGGCAGCTTCTAACTGTTGGGCATTAGCCCCCACACTTACCCGCCTTATATCTGCGGCGCTGGTAATCTGTTTAAATGTAGGTGCTCCCGAAACCACCCATTTCAGCCATCCACTTGCTACACCATCTGCACCGAAAGAGCTTTCAAAATCAGGGTTGGTGAGTAAGTTTGCTTGAAGATGTGGTGCAGCCATTGAAACAGCATGCATGGTGCTAGATATTGCTAAAACGAGGGCGATAGAAAACAACCTTAGGTATAGTTTCCAGTTCATATTAGTCGTGGATTATAGCACAGGTATATTGATGTGTACTTTTATGGAGCCTAACGCAAAAAACTGCGGCTTACAAGGGAACTACGTGCTACAATCCTGCTAATGTATGGTTCAAACTACTCAATTAAAGAGCAAATTAGAAATTTGCCCAGTAAGCCAGGCTGCTATCTAATGAAAGACATGGATGGCAAAGTGCTGTATATAGGCAAAGCAACAAACATACGTACAAGAGTTCGCTCATACTTCCACAGCTCGGCACAACACAGTCCTCGGACACGCAAACTAGTGCGAAAAATCAATGATATTGACTGGATTATACAAAAATCAGAGTTAGAGTCTTTGCTACTAGAATACAATTTAATCGCTCGTCACAAACCCAAATACAACGTGCGTTGGAAAGACGACAAGCGCTACCCATATATCAAGGTTCATTGGGGAGATCAATTCCCTAAAGTAACCGTTACTCGTAAACGAGTGGAAGGAAACGATGGACACCGCTACTTTGGTCCTTATACAAACATAGGGGCAGTTCACCAAAGCCTAGACTTACTGCGGAAAATATTCCCTTACTTAACGTGCGATAGAGTAATCACAGGAGCGGATCAACGTGCATGCTTATATTGGGATATAAAATTATGTAAAGCCCCTTGCATAGGTAATTGTAACGAACAAGAATATCGTCTGATGCTTGATGATCTCTGTAGTTTCTTGCAAGGCCGTACCGAAACAGTGGCTAACCGAATTCGTGCCGACATGCGTACTGCTTCTAAACTACAAAAGTATGAGAGAGCGGCAGCATTACGAGACCAACTTCATGCAATAGATAGAATAGTTGCCAAACAACAGGTTATCAGTTCAAAGAAAATTGATATGGATGTAATCGCTTTAGCCAGGAAAAAAAACGATGCTTGCGTACAAGTGTTTTTCGTCAGATTAGGCAAACTTATTGGACGAGAGTACTATCTACTGGAAGGGACAGCCGACGAGAACAACAAGGCAATCCTTGCTGCGTTTGTAAAGCAGTTCTACCACGTGTCAACCTTCATACCGCGTGAAATACTGCTGCCAGAACGTCTATCGGAAACTCCAGTTATTGAGCAGTGGTTAAGTGGGATCAATAATAGATCCAAGACAAAAATTATAGTTCCACAACGTGGTTCAAAACGTAATCTTATATTGATGGCTGTAGAAAACGCTTCGATGACTTTAGATGCTGTTAGAGCGCAATGGCACTCAGACACAAAGAGACAGGAGGTAGCACTATCTGAACTAAAATCACGCTTGATGCTCTCCAACACACCAAATCGTATTGAGTGTTTCGATATATCCCACACACAAGGTACTCAAATCACAGGAAGTATGGTGGTGTTTCATCAGGGCACTCCTGAAAAAGCACACTACCGTCGTTTCACAATACGGACGGTTGATGGTCCGGATGACTATGCGAGCATGAGGGAGGTATTGGTACGCAGGTTCCGAAGATGGTTAACCTGCCACGACACACCGTCTGAAGCCGAAAAACAGAATGATTCATTTGCGAAAACTCCTGATCTATTGCTTATAGACGGTGGAAAAGGACATCTCAACGTTGCCCTCGATGTTCTACAAGATTTTGGTCTAAAAAGTAAAATATCAGTGGTAGCAATATCGAAACAAAACGAAGAATTGCACTTGCCGGGACAGAATCATTCAATATTGTTAAATACTCAATCTTCAGGTATGTTTCTAGTTCAGCGTATACGAGATGAAGCTCACCGCTTTGCATTGCAGCATCATCGTCTCCGCCGAAGAAAATCCAGTATTACATCTCAACTAGAAATAATCCCTGGAATTGGGCCCAAACGTCGCAAATCATTACTTAAACGCTTCGGTTCCCTAGAACAAATCCGTAAAGCCAACCTGGCTGAGTTGACAGAAGCTGACGGTATGACTATACAGTCTGCGCAAGCAATCAAGGATGAATTGTGAGGAACTTAGACAAACACATTGTGAGCTCCGACCCAGGCGTTACAAGAACAGCTGCCACTCAAGACGACTCGCTTCCTGAAGAATTAACAAATGTAGCTAGGGCCGCTTCTATAATTGCCATAGGTACCATTATCTCGCGTGTCCTGGGTTTAGCTAGAGATATTGCAAAATCATACTACTTTGGTGCAACCGGTCTTGTGAGCGCTTTTAACATAGCATCTAAAATACCCATGTGGTTTTATGATTTGCTGGCAGGAGGAATGATTAACGCAGCTCTCATACCCGTTTTTAGCTCATATTCCCGACCAGAAAATCGTCGAGAATTATGGCTAATAACCTCATTCTTGTTGACACTTTGCGTAGCTCTATTAACCCCTCTGGTAATTTTAGGAGAGATTTTCGCAGAAGAAATAGCTTGGGTAGTGAGTGGAGGGATGACCATCGAGACACTAGAAACAACTGCGAAGCTGCTACGCATTACGCTACCTGCAATACTGTTCCTCAATTTTGCAGGCATACTGGCGGGGCTACTATATTCACTAAAGCGATTCGTTCTACCAGCATTTAATGCTGCTATGTTCAACCTAGGTATTGTCTTGTCCACTATATTGTTTGCAAGAAGTTTAGGCGTGTATGCTTTAGCTGTCGGTTTACTTGCTGGATCTGCATTACAAGTCGTACTTCAGCTTCCTGGAATACGAGATACTCAATTAAGTCCAGTTATCAACTGGCGCCATCCTGCCATACGAAGAATAGCGAGATTATACTTACCTATAGCTCTAGGTCTAATTGTTGATATGATTAGCAGGGGTATATCATACCGACTGGCATCCACTACAGGCGACCAGAGTATTGCTTGGATGGATTATGCAACAACCATAATGCAGTTCCCCCTTGGTCTCACATCTACAGCTATTTCTATAGCAATTCTACCAACTCTAGCTAGGCAGGCAACCTGGAGCAATGTGTCAGGCAACAAAGACTTTTTAGCAACGCTCTCTCATGCGTTAAGATTGGTAATTGTGTTAATAGTGCCAGCTGCTATAGGTTTGTTAATTCTAGCACGGCCCGTGGTTGAATTAATACTGGAGCACGGGGACTTTATGCCTAAAGATACTGAGATGACTACATTTGTTCTTCGACTATATTTAGCCGGAATAATAGCGGCTGCTCTTGACCTACCTCTGATAAACGCTTTTTATGCTCGACAAGAGGCATGGACACCAGCTCTAGTAGGTGTTGGAGGGGTAATTGTATATTTAGTAGCCGCACTAACGCCTTCGATGTTCCGTCCTATGCAATTGGGAGATCTTATTATTGCCAACTCAATACAATTATGTTATCACTCAGTGTTAATGTATATATTGCTGCATCGGCGCGTTGGTAGTATGCGTGGCCACCGCCTGGTATTTACAGCCACCAGATCAATACTAGCAGCATGCGTTATGGGATTGGTCACAGCAGGAACGTTGTGGAGCATCGCACTTATATCGTGGCCTAACCAGTTGTTAAAAGAACTGGCCTTTGTATTTATTCCTGGCATAATTGGCATAATATGCTACATAAATCTTATAAATTTCATGAAAGTGCCTGAAATAGCTCAAATATTTCGATTAATAAAATCTGCCAAAAATTTTACAGTAGTAAATGATGAACACTGATCACGACAACCTACCATCGTTGCCTGCTGGACTATACGATGAGAAGTACTTCTTGTCATCCTGCGAGGGATACGATGAGTTTAATTCGACTAGCGGCGCACAGCTTTCTCCAAGACTACAAGAATCCTTGGAGTGCGCTAACATTGAGTCTGGAATGAAGGTACTAGACATAGGCTCTGGTCGCGGAGAAATAATAAGTGCGTGCTCTAATTTAGGGGCTGATGCGTATGGGATAGACTACGCCGCTGCAGCTGTGAATATAAGTCGGCTCAGTGAAGAAAAGAACAATCAAGTGTCGCTAGCAGACGCTAAGGATTTGCCTTTTCCTCACAACTATTTTGACCGAGTCCTTATGCTGGATGTTGTCGAACATCTCTTTCCCTGGGAGTTACAAAGGGCTTTGCAGCAAGTGTTTCGTGTATTAAAACAGGATGGTCTGGTAATAATACATACTGCACCAAATGCTTGGTACGATCTATATGCATATCCTTTCGTGCGACTATTTAGAATCATGCTAGGTCAGGGACACTCATACCCTACAAACCCACGAGCCCTAAATGTGTCTGTAAATCTCAAGGTGCATGTCAACGAACAGAGTGCCTTGAGTATATGGCTACATCTTCGGAAGTCTGGTTTTAGCAGCAAGGTTTGGTTGAATAGTCCGCACCAAAATAGAAATGAGTCCGCATGGTTGTCTGGAATCAGGAAGTTTCTATTTGGCGCTCTGCCATTTAGATGGTTCTTCCAAAGGGAGGTATTCGCAATAGCTTGGCGAAAAAGAAAATCGTGAAAGACCGGCGATCAGTTGATGACCTCTCAATAGAAGAACTTGAGCGCATACTCAAGATAAAGAAAAGTAGGGCCCGAGAGGAAAGACTACGAAACTATAGAGAAACTGGGCGTGCCCTCCAATCTAACATAGATACATCCGGAACAGAAACCTGGTCACCTCCTCGACGCAAAATTCGACTCGGAAATGTTACTAGTCGCGCTTTGTGGATCTTAGAGATAACAGCTGTGGCCGGGTTGATTTACTTAGGATACGACTTATGGCAAACAAGAGAAGTCATCAACAAAGAAGTGAAAGAGGTAATTTCTTTGGAAGCTTATCCCACCTCTTCTCCTACACCTATAATTACAGCACTGGTATTACCTGGAGGACACGTTCCACCTACAGACCCAGGTGGCGCTAGACCCAACGACTCTGAAATACCTGAGAACTTACGGCCACTAGTGCAGGCCTTACCACCGGTTGTTATTCCCACTCCAGGCGCAAGACAAGCAACACGCATTGTTATTCCATCAATACAGATAGACGCACCTATTGTCCAAGGTGACGGTTGGGAACAACTACGTCGAGGAGTAGGGCAGCATGTTGGCACAGCCAGTCCGGGCCAAAAAGGCAACTTGGTATTATCAGCACACAACGATATATTTGGCGAGATTTTCAAAGATTTAGATATGTTGTTACCTGGGGATACAGTTACAATTAATACAATGGGTGAACAGTTCACATATGTGATAAATGAAACCGAGATTGTAGAACCAACTGCAGTTAATGTTATGGATACAACTACAGCACCAACTCTGACATTGATATCCTGTTATCCATATCTAATTGACAACAAGCGCATAGTAATTTTTGGCGAGTTACGGGAATCATAGTATTGCCCTGTACGAATCCAATTGCAACAGGTATCATTTATGTTATGAGGTGGTAAACCATTATGAGCAAACGAACTACAAGACGACAAAGAAGAAGTGCGCAGGGACAGCGAAATAAACCACGAGGACATAGTCCTGCACTTGCACGCATACGCGCTCGTGATTCGCTCCCCACTGACTATTCTCATATCACCAAAGACCTTAAGCGTATTGCTTTTCTCGGATCTGGCCTTGTTGTTTGCCTTATAGCACTTTCGTTGTTAATTAACTGAATTAGCAAACAGCTGCGTAGTAACGTTGCCGCTGCTGATTATCGGACAGAAAAAGGAATCCCTAGACTACCGCTTGATGGAAGCACCTTATCATGCTAGACAAGCTTGCCGGAATTGAAGCCAGGTTTGCAGAGATAACCAATCTGCTAGCTGATCCAAAAGTAGCCTCTGACTATACTCGTGTAACAGAGTATGCGCAGGAACGTGCTCGCATAGAGCCGATTGTGTCATTAGCCAGTAAATATCGTGAAGCCAAACAATCGCTATCGGATACAGAATCGTTACTAGACGACATCGAAATACGACCAATAGTTGAAGATGAGATTGGTGTGCTCCGGAGTACTGTAGAAAATCTAGGAAAAAAGATACTTAGACTACTTCTTCCTACTGATCCACGAGACCAACGAGATGTTATAGTTGAAATTCGCGCTGGAGCTGGTGGAGACGAGGCCGGACTTTTTGCTGCTGATCTGTATCGTATGTATTCACGGTATGCAGAAACTCGTAGATGGCGCACAGAAATATTGTCATCAAACACAAGCGGCGTGGGAGGATACAAAGAAGTCATAGTAGAAATCAAAGGCAAGGGGGCATACTCACGACTAAAGTACGAATCTGGGGTTCATAGAGTACAGCGTGTGCCGGAAACAGAGACTCAAGGCAGGATACACACGTCAACCTCTACTGTAGCTGTAATGGCTGAAGTGGATAATGTCGAGATCAACATACCGGACAGCGACATAAAAATGGAGGTTTATAGAGCAGGAGGTGCCGGCGGCCAGAGTGTACAGAAGAACTCTACTGCTGTCCGTCTTATTCATAAACCCACCGGGGTCGTAGTACAGTGTCAGGACGAACGCTCCCAATTGCAAAACCGATTGCGGGCAATGTCAGTCTTACGGGCTCGCTTATACGAACAAGAACTAGAAAAGAGACGCAGCGAACAAGAGGCCAATAGACGAGCACAGGTAGGTACTGGAGATAGAAGCGAGAAAATTAGGACTTATAACTTCCCTCAAAACCGTGTGACTGATCACAGAATCAATGTTACTTCACACAATCTGGAAGGGGTACTTAACGGCGATATCGATGGGTTTGTTGATGAACTCGCAAGTCGCGAAGAGGCAAGCCGACTAGCTGACGCCGGTCTTGATGACTCCACAGATGCATAGATAATGAAGTCTGACTACACCATTGCAAAAGCAATCTACCACGGAGTTTGTATACTAAGAAATACAGAGGATCCAAGACTTGAAGCAGAGTTACTTCTGGCACACTCTCTAAATGTGTCACGGACCTGGATAGCTGCTCATCCAGACACAACTTTAACAGAACCCGCTATCATGGTCTACAATAATTGCCTCCAACTACGTACTGATGGAGAACCATTGCCTTACTTGGTGGGATATTGGGAATTCTATGGTATAGATTTTGCTGTCGACAAGCGAGCTCTTATTCCACGCCCTGAAACCGAGATGATAGTTGAATATACTCTTTCGATTGTGGGCAATCACTCACATGCTCGCATAGTAGACGTAGGAACCGGTTGCGGCACTATAGCAATACCGCTAGCAATAAGCTTGCCAAATGCTTTGTTGTTTGCAACCGACATCTCGAAAGATGCTTTATCATTAGCCAGGTCGAATTCAATCAGACATGGGGTTCTCGATCGCATAGACTTCGTTCAAGCAGATTTACTAACCTGTATGAGCAGATTCGATGTCATTTGTGCGAATCTCCCATATCTAACCACACTAGAGACTGACACTCTGCTTGTAGGAGAACATGAGCCGCATATAGCTCTAGATGGTGGAGCAAACGGGCTAAACATAATTCGGCAGATGATATCCACTGCTAGCAAGCATCTTAATGATGGTGGGAGCTTATTAATGGAATTTGGTAATTCTTCTAACACTATCTTAGAAATGGCAAGGTATTATTTTGGACATGCTGATTGCAAGTTGCTGCCTGATCTGTCAGGCAGACCAAGAATGCTCCAAGTCATAACCTAACCAATAAACACAATGCTCTTTAACAACACCGGTTCCGCCCCCACAATAGATGTATCAAGCAATGCATCTATTTATGATTCCGCAAGCATTCTTAAGAATGGAGGCCTGATAGCATTTCCTACAGACACCGTGTATGGTGTAGGCGCACTTTATACAAACACATCCGCTGTTCAGCGGCTGTACAACGTCAAATCACGTGCTCCCACCAAAGCAATTCCCATCCTTATAGGAAAACTTTCTGATATTTGGAGTCTCTCAACAGATGTGACTCAAAGCGCTAAAACTCTTGCCGAGGCGTTTTGGCCAGGACCGCTCTCTTTGGTTGTATACAAAAGCACTAGTGTTCCTACTATAGTTGCACCTGGTTCAACGGTGGCGTTACGCAGCCCTAATCATTCTTGGTTGTTAGAATTGTTGAACCACGTGGGGCCTTTGGCAGTGAGTAGCGCAAACAAATCCGGAGAACCAGATGCCACATCTTACACTGAAGTGCAAGCATCTCTTGGTAATAAGCTCGATTTAATAGTCTCAGGTAAAACTATTCGGCCATCATTACCTTCAACAATTGTGGATTGTAGCGTAGATCCTCCCAAGGTGATTAGGGAAGGTCCAATTTCTGCATTAAGTATAAAGACAGTTGTATGACGCGTTGGCTCAAGCCCATAATATGACAAATAGTCTAGTTTATATTCCTGTTACTCTGTTAATATTGTATGGCCAATTAGTAGGATGCAACTTACGAGATGGGCGCTCTAATCAAGTTTTTTTAAGCAGCAGTCCTACCACCCGACCAATCAACGAGGGTTTGTCCACAAGTGGAACAGCAAAATACTCTTCTACAGGCACTTATACACCATCACCGACAGCCATAAACACTTACACTCCGTCTCCTACAGCTACAAATACTTATACTCCGTCTCCTACAGCTACAAATACTTATACTCCGTCTCCTACAGCCACAAGTACGCCTAGGTCAGAGCCAATGTTTTTTGTCCCTTTCAGCGATGATTTTGGTGACCAGGACAGCGGACTGTTACAGGAAAATTACTCAAATCTAGTAACTGAATATGTGGACTCTAGTTTTAGAATGAACATTATGGAACCACAGTTTACACAGTTGAGTAATTACAAATTAAGGTTCCCAAAAGATGTATCTGTGACAGCCGATATATCTTTTGGGGTGCGCCCTGACACCTGGATGGGTATTGCGTACCGAATGCAAGATCAGGCAAATTACTACATGTTTGCTGTGGACGGACAGGCAAACTATAAGATTTTCAGGGTTACTTCTGATGGGCCTAACTCTAATCCTTCTTTTAATGTCGATGTAATATTTGAAAGCTACATTCCACAACTAGCGGAAGAAAACTTCTTAATTAACAAAATTAGGGTGGATATGCTAGGGAATCGTTTCCAATTTTTCGCTAACGACATAATGCTTACTTCGCTAGAGAATGATACGTTTCCACAGGGAGGTATTGGTCTAATAGGATGGACCACAGATAATCCTGACATCATCAGATTCAACAACCTAAAAGTAATAGATTACCTAAAAAGGGCTGTGCCTAGAGCTGCGGATTGTACTTTGGTTCAGAAGCCCACAGACACTGCTATCTCTAGTCCTGATTTGCGCATCACCACTTTCGGTGCTCTAGGAATCGACTCAAATGTTCGTATATCAATTGAGCCTAATGACTTGTCTGCTGTATTTTCTGCTCGCACGCTTGAAACCGACGACCTTATTGTAATGAGCCGCCTTACCGCACCAAGTGGTGCTGTATTGTATGATATAAACAGCTCGTCTCAGGAAGAGTGTGTCAACAACCTACATTTCTCTGGATCTTGCGGCGCTGAAGGGGAAATCAATGTACGGTTTCCTTCCAACCCAAAATTCCCGTTACTATCCGGAGATTATGAAATGGAACTATACTCTATGGGACAACCTATTTGTGACGCAGCCACGATAATTCGCACGGATACTAGCCCTAACACTGTGTTCGCGGACGAGCTACAGGCAATCGATATCAACATCTGGATATTAAGCACATCAGAGACGCTAAATGTTCCTGGGGGGCTCAAAAGAATGCAAGACGAAGTACGAGAATCTATTGATAATTTGCTCGAAAAGCAAAACATGCGGCTTGGAAACTTAAGTTTGTTTGATTCCAGTCCCGCCAACAAAGACGCGTTTGCCCAAACTGACGACAACAATCTGGCTAATCTTTGCCTAGCAACGGCTTCAAACATAGGATCATATCGAGCTCTAAACGTTGCGCTAATTGATGTGTTCCAAGAGTATTATGAAACCGAAGAGGACTACTTTCCTGTGCTCGGCATGTCACCTATTCCAGGGATGCCTTTTGCGCCCGAATCGCAAAACTCTTGTGTTGTTATTAGTCTAGAACAACACGAAGAAGACTATCGTTACGTAGGCGCAACTATTATACATGAAGGGTCCCACTTCATGGGAATAACTCACACAACTGAGGCTAACGGGGTTTCATTTGACTTGTTTGATGACACTCCAGAGTGCCCATCAGATCAATATGATCTAGACGCAAGCGGTGAAGTTGAAGAGCACGAATGTCTTGAAGTAGATAGTTCTAACTACATGTTCTGGCAAGACGGTGGTTTTATAGACAACTTTATCATTAGCGAGCAGAAAATATAGCAGACAAGTCATTAGGCTCAATTGATATACGAACATTT
>JYMV01036877.1_pt1 | contig 12930 bp, 9 predicted proteins | sample 338911 | NCBI WGS metagenome assembly JYMV01 (sample SAMN03354496, study PRJNA234377) | hydrothermal vent metagenome | biome: Deep sea; feature: Hydrothermal plumes at the Eastern Lau Spreading Center, Western Pacific Ocean; material: Seawater | place: Tonga | collected 2009 | depth 2000 m m | reverse complement strand
ACTGTGGTTCAAGCCGCGCCGGGAATAAAGATCGACCAGGAGTTGATTCTCCCCGAAGATCCTCTTCCTTTCGGGAAGCCCGCCCAACTGGTCATCACTTTAGAATGGCCGGCTTCCAACTCCTTGGAACCACCGGCCGCGAAAGACTTGAAAGTCCCCCAGGCCACCACCATCGATAGCTACATGGTGGACAAGGGCTCGGACGGGTCGTATCGCAAAGTCTCCTATCACCTTCTCTTCACTCGCTTCGAACCCGGCTCTTTCGAGGTGGGCCCGGTGGAGATATCCACTAGTGCAGGCTCCGTGCAAAGCGAGAAACTGACGATGACATTCGCCGGGAGTCAAGCCAACGAGCAGGACAAACCTGGTGAAATTCGAGGGGCTAAACCGGTTGTTGAAATCTCTACAGTCGATTTCTGGAAGAAAGCGGCAACTTACGCCGGCGCTGCTCTTCTTTTGGCCTTGGCTCTGTGGGCCCTACTTCATTACAGCGGCCTCCTAGACCGACTTCGCTCTCCAAAAGCCAGGGCCCTCAAGCGCCTGAGGAGACTCGGAAAGGTTGAAGCCGAGGGCGAAGACACGATTCTAGAATGCGTGGATATCTTGAGATCTTACCTGAATCAGGCCTACGGCATGGCCACCAGGGAAGCCACCTCCAAAGAGATTATCAACCTTTTGATTCTGGACAATCGCGCTTCACACCTTAAGGATATGACGGAGGAGCTTTTGGTGCGGGGAGACAGGGTGAAATTCGCTGGAGCCACCCTGAGCAAGCCGGAAGCCGTCGATCTCAGAGAGAAGCTGACGTCCGTTCTCAGCGAAGAGAAGAAGGTGCCGCAGAAATGAGACTCCTACACCCTGAAGCACTGTTTCTCTTTCCGCTTATTCTCCTCTTCCTTTGGTGGGCGCGCAGGGGCCGCACCGCCCGGCGAAAGAGCCTGGGATACTCCAGCCTTCATCTGCTGGAGTGGTCCAAATCGGTCACCCCGTTGCGCTTGAGCCGGCGAACAGATCTCCTTCACGCTCTCTTTTGGGCCTTACTTTTGCTAACTTTGGCACGGCCTCAGCAATCGCTCGGAGAAAAGCCCCGAACCAAAGAAGGGATCGATATTCTGCTTTGCCTCGACACCTCGTCGAGCATGGAGGCGCGCGACCTTCACCCCAACCGCCTGGAGGCTGCCAAAACCGTCTCGGAGGCGTTCGTCAAATCTCGCCCCGATGACAGACTTGGATTGGTGGTCTACGCGGGCATCGCTCTCACTCAATGCCCTCTCACCACCGATCATCAGACTCTTCAACTGCTTCTCAAGAGAATTTTCGCGGGAATCACCCAAAGGGACGGAACGGCTATCGGGAACGCCATCGTGACTTGCGTCAACCGCCTGAAAAACATTCCGGGCGAGTCCAAGGTGGTCATTCTTCTCACCGACGGCCGGAGCAACGCCGGAGAGATCGAGCCGTTGAAAGCGGCCGAACTTGCCGCCGAATACAAGATTCGGATCTACTGCATCGGGGTGGGCACCGAAACTACCCGCGGCTTCCTCCACGGTGCCGGTATCGATATGGAAACTTTGACCACGGTGGCCCGTCGCACGGGCGGGAAAGCCTTTCGGGCCACCAACAATGAGGGCTTGGCCGAAATCTATCGCGAGATCGACCGGTTGGAAAAGGTGGAACGCGAAGAGAAGCCTGAGATTCTCTACCGAGAACTCATGATCTATCCCGGGGTCCTGAGCCTCTTACTCATCTTCCCTCTGCTGTGGAGACGGTACAGAGGTGAGCAAGTATGATCCCCTTGAGTTGGGACGAAATCTATTTCGCCCAGAAATGGGCCTTCTGGCTAGTGGCCCTGGTGGCCGTCAGTCCCCTGGTTTTCCGTCTTGTGGACCAAGTTCGAAAGACTCAGTCGGGAACGAGAGACTTCGTTTCTCAAGCCATGCATGATCGGCTCCTTCGAGACGGCACCCAAAAAGCTCGCTTCCAACCCTGGGCCAACGGGCTCATGTGGGCCTCGGCTCTTCTCCTGGCTCTTGCTCTTACCAGGCCTCAGTGGGGCCTCCTGGAGCAAACGGTTCAGCAGAAAGGTCTCGACATCGTCATCGCCGTCGATCTTTCAAGCTCTATGCGAGCCACCGATATCGCTCCTTCGCGAATAGAGAACGCCCGCCGGGAACTCGCTTTTTTGGTGGAAGAACTCAAAGGTAATCGGATCGGTCTGGTGGGCTTTGCAGGTTCTGCCTTTCTGTTCTGCCCCCTCACGCTCGATACCGACGCTGTAGAACTGTTTCTTGACGAAATGACCATCGAGGCCGTTCCGGTTCCCGGAACAGCTCTAGGGGAAGCTGTTAAAGTGGGGCTTGAAACCTTTAGGATGGGCGACCAATCTAAAGTGGCGGGGAGTAAAGTCATCTTGCTCCTTACCGACGGGGAAGATCACGAAAGTGCTCCTCTGGAGATGGCAGAACAGGCCGCCCGGGAGGATGTCGTCATTGACACCATCGGCATCGGGACCCCGGAAGGCGCCCTCGTCCCCAACCCCTATGGAGGCTTTGTCAAGGAGAAGGGAGAGCCTGTACGCTCCAAACTCGACGGTACCACCCTGAAGAAGATGGCGGAGGTCACCGGCGGAATGTTCCTGCGTGTGGACTCCTCAAGCGACGGCCTGGACAGTTATCTTGAACGTCTCAAGAAGCGCCAGACCCGAAACTTTGGGAGCAAGACGGAAGTTCTGCGTCATGAGCGCTTCGGTCTTTTCCTCCTGGCGGCAGCGGCACTCTTTTTCCTGGGACTTGTTTTTGAGGAGATTGACAAGAGACGATGAGAACTCGACTGCTTCTCATACTGGTGATGATTCTTACAGCGGCCCAAGGCGCGCTCGCTATCCCACCGTGGGACGCCGGCGCCATAATGAAGGCCGCTGAAGAAGCCAACTGGGCCAAAACAGAGTCTATACTGCGCAAACTTAAGGCTCAAAAACTTCCATCCCAGCAACAGTCTCAGGTGGATTACAATCTCGGCCTCAGTCTCTACAACCAAGAGAAATATCAGGATGCTCTCCCCCTCTTTCAATCGGCGGCCAAAGTTCAGGACAATCGAGCCCTGAAGGCCAAAGCGCTTTACAATCAGGGCAACTCCTACTTCAAACTTGAGAAACTCGAAGAGGCGAAGAAAGCCTATCAACAGGCGCTTCTCTCCAATCCAGATGACGACGACGCCCGCCACAACATCGAAGTGATCCTGGAAAAACAGAAGCAGCAACAACAGCAAGACAAGAACAAGGATCAGCAACAGAACAAAGACCAAAATCAAAATAAGGATCAAGATCAGGACCAGGACAAGAACCAAGACAAGGACCAGAATAAGGATAAAGACCAGAAGAAAAATCAGCAAGAGAAACAGAATCAAAAGAACGATCAGCAAAAGTCTCAGCCAAAAGAGCAAGAAAAAGAGCAGAAAAACGGTCGACCGGAGATGACGGAAGCGGAGAAAAAGAAAGCCCGTGAAGCCGCCGAGCGCCAGCGTCTGTTGGAATACTTCCGACAACAAGAGAAAGACGGACGCCCGCCCGTGAGAGTGCGAGCTCAGGCTCCCCCTGTGGAGGGCAAGACATGGTAGAGCGCCTTATTCTTCTTTTCCTTTTCCTAGCCGCCCTGGCCACCGCCCAGACCGGAGACGATAAGGTCACGGCCCAGCTCTCTCATCAGAGCATCGGCATGGGCGAATCCGCTGTTCTCTCCATTTCTATCAACGGGGCAAGTGACGTCCTCGACGTGCCCACGCCCGCCGCCAGACCCGATTTCGGTCTGCAAATACAGCCTATCGGTCGCGAAATCTCCATGACCAGTATCAATGGAGTCAGTCAGACAAGCTCCAAATTCAATTTTTTGATCACCCCTTTGAAGAAGGGTCGCTACGTCATCGACGGGGTGACGGTGACGGTGAACGGAGTCGACTACACGACCCTCACCCAGCGCCTGGAAGTCACCGACGGTCTAGGGTCCAATCCTCAGCCTCAAACGAACCCTTGGTCTAACCCGGTCTTCCCCAATCCAAGCCAGCCCCGGCTGAGTCAATCTCCGCGGGGAGAGGATGTTTTACTGGAAGCGGATCTTGAACCGAAGAGAGTCTATAAGCACCAGGCGACCGTCTACACTCTCCGCCTTTTGGCGGCAGTTCGGCTGTTTCGTGATCCTCGCTACAACCCCATCAGCCCAACCGGCTTTCTGGCCCTGCCGTTCAACGAGCAAAATAGTAGCCAAACTCAAAGAGACGGTCGTAACTACGCTGTCACAGAAGCGAAAACGGCTTTTTTCCCTCTCACCGAGGGCGAGTATATCTTTCCTCCCTCGGAAGTCGAACTCAACTTCGGCGGATTCTTCGGTCGCTCGCAGAGGCTATCTACTCAGCCCAAAGTGGTGGAAGTCCTGCCTTTACCGACCGAGGGCCAACCGGTGAGCTTCACCGGCGCAGTGGGCGAGGAATTCCAAATCAAAGCACACCTTAACCGCAATCAGGCCCAGGCGGGTCAAACCGTGGAGTTGAAAGTGGATGTGGAGGGTGACGGCCACCTTGGACTTGTGCCTTACCCCTACTTGCCTGACTGGGAGGGGCTCAGCAAACGGCAAACCGACGGCGACACCTCGACTGAAATCCGTTCAGGCCAGGTGAAAAGTCAACGAACCTACGTGTTTCGCCTTAAACTGAAGGAACCCGGCAGTTATAAACTCGACGATATTGCACTAGCTTACTTTCGCCCCTCGGTGGAGCGTTATGAGGTGGTCAAGGCGCCCCCCATTGAACTTCAGGTCAGCCCTGGTGAAGCTCCGGCCGACGAAGCGGAAGCCGGCAAGACGCTCAAAAACAGTGAGAGCGAGAAGCCCATGGAGAACCCAGGACCGATGGTACCGGTGTCGAGCCACATCTCCGATTCCTTTTTTATGGGTTGTTTTCTGATCGGCATCATGGGAGTCGTGTTGTCGCTCTCAGGGGGCGATGGAGGAAAGGGGCTGCGGCTTCCCGCCTGGAGTCAACTCGGCAAACCCAAGGATATGGCTCAGCTGGAGAAAGCGCTGGTGACGCTGGCTCCAGGTCTTGACTCTATAAGCCGCTCGGTCCATCTCGAGGGACAAAACTGGACCCCCCAACGGATCGAAAGATACGAGGAACTCCGGCGAAAAGTCTCCGCCCAAAGATATCGGCCCACCAGCGGCAGCGAAAATTTTGAGCAACTCTTAAGCGAATTCATCGCCCTCAGGAAGGAAGCTTCAAAATGAGAAACCCGACAAAGCTCTCACTGCTTCTCTTTCTTTTGCTCACCCTGGCCCTGGGATGCACAGCCCAGAGCAACTATTCGGAACTGGTAGAGGCGGTGAGAAAAAAAGACGACTCCTATGCCGTTACCCTGGCAAAAGAGTTGGAGACGCGCGGGGAGTCTTCGTTCGGCCTCTACTACAATCTCGGCCTGGCCTACCGCAATCAGGGAAAGAACGCTTTCGCGCGAGCCTACCTGGAGAAGGCCCTCACGTATGCTCCAAGAGATTTAGCCGCACGCCGCCGCCTGCGAGAGGTGAAAGAAAAACTCAGTCCCGATCTTTCTGAAATCGATGTTATGGGAACCCCCTGGTGGACTGAGCGGGAAGCCCAACTCTTGCTCCTACTGCCCTCTCTCGCCCTTTTGGCCCTAGGCTTGCGACGCCGCTTGACCGGCGTCCGCATTCGCCGAACCCACCTGGGCTTACTCAGCGGCACCCTGATAGCCGTGGGAGGCCTCTTTTTCCTTCTTAATCCACCGTCTCAGCGGGCCGTCATCGTGAGTTCTAGTGCAAGAATCTTGCCCGATCCGACGTCCGAGGCTAACGGTATGGCTCTCCATCAAGGCGTGCTGGTGGAAGTGATGGACAAGCAACGCCATTTTGTAGAAATTCGCCTGGGCGACGGGAAAACCGGTTGGGTAAGAAATGCGGAACTGGTGCCGGTGACCGGGCAGGTTTTCTAGCGGTATCCCTTGGCCTGCATCTCGAACAGTTCGGCATATCGACCGCCCAGCTCCACCAGTTCCTCATGACTTCCTTTTTCGATGATCTTTCCCCCTTGAAGCACCACGATGGTGTCGGCCATTCTCACGGTGGAGAATCGGTGAGAGATGAGAATCGCCATCTGCTCAGCGGTAGCCTCACGGAAGTACTCGAAAATCTTGGTCTCCGCCTCCGCATCGATGGCTGAGGTGGGTTCATCCAGAACAACGATATCCGACTGATCTCTCATAAAGGCACGTGAAAGAGCCACTTTCTGCCATTGCCCCCCCGAGAGCTCTCGCCCGTCTTTAAACCAGCGCCCTAACTGGGTCTGATAGCCCTCGGGAAGTTCGGGAATGAATTCGTGGGAAAGACCTTTCTTAGCTGCCGACTTCCACTTTTCTTCCGATTCAAAATTGTCCACATCGCCGACTCCGATATTTTCACCAACTAGAAACTGATAACGCACAAAGTCTTGAAAAATGACCCCCACTCGGCGACGGAGCGTAGTGATATCCCATTCCTCAAGGGGGGTGCCGTCGAGCAAGACCTTCCCTTCTGTCGGTTCGTAAAGCCGAGTCAAGAGCTTGATCAACGTGGTCTTGCCGGAACCGTTCTCTCCGACTAAAGCCAGCTTCTCTCCAGGCTTCAAATGGAGGTCCACCCCGTCTAGGGCCCAACCTTTGGCTCCCGGATATTGAAACCGCACCCCAACGAATCTCACGCCGTCGCCGGGCCGACTCCCCTCGGTGGCGCTTCCTTTGACCGCATCCACCGGCTCCTCAAGAAACTCGTACAGATTAGAGACATAGAGATTGTCCTCGTACATAAGGCCGATGGCGGAGAGGGAAGCGGTGACAGCCGCTTGACCCTGTTTAAAAACGAGCAGATACATGGTCATATCACCCAGGGTGATGCGACTGTGAACCGCCTCATAGACCACCCAGAGGTAAGCGCCGTAGAGCCCTACCGTACTGAACAGACCAAGAACGAACCCCCACCCCGAACGGCGCAGGGTGAGATTGCGATCCTGCTGGTAAAGACGGTGGAAAATTTCGTTAAATCTCTCCAGCAGTAAGGGGCCGAGATTGAACAGTTTGACCTCTTTGACGTAGTCTTCCCGCGCCATGAGCATCTCCAGGTATGCTCGCTGGCGGGTTTCCTGAGACTGCCATTTAAAAAGTCGGAAAGCCTCTCCGGAGAAGGCCGCCTCCACCGCGAAAGAGGGCAACCCCGCCACCAGAAGCAGCACCACAGCCCATGGACTGAAATTCAAAAGAAGGGCACCGTAAGTGAGCAGGCTGATACAGTTCTGGAGCAGACCGAAGGTTCGCTGCACCAGCGATAAAGGCTTAGAAGACGCCCTCCGACGAGCCTGACTGAGCTTATCGTAGGTCTTGGCATCTTCAAAGTGGGAAAGACTCAGAGTCAGCGCTTTCTCCAGAATCATCTGGTTGACTCTTTGACTCAAGAGCGCTCGCAAAAGATCGCCGCAGGTGGAAAGACCCCTCTGGAAAGCTGCCACAGTCACTACCAGGATGAGCTCCAGAGCAACGACCTGAAAGGCGTATTCATTGAGAGCGGGGTCCTGGCCCTGAGAGGCTTTTAACACCGCGTCTACCAGCAGTTTAGAAACATAGGCAACAGCGCCCGGCAGAGCACCGGCAAATAGGGTTAGGAAACAAAACCAAAAAGCCAGACTGGGACTCGTGTCCCAGACCAGCTTCATAGCCTGCTTACTGTATCCGAAAACTTTGAAAAACTCGGACAGAGTGAGTCGGTGCTTCGGTTTGTCGGGTGGCGGTGTTATGGGCCTTGCTCCTGACCGCCTCTAAACGATGTTGGCCAGTTGCTCGGGGGGAAGGTTGTCTTCTGCCACCTGATCGAGATAGGCGATAATCGCGTTAGAGCCACGGTTTGTAATGTCGTCAATTTTATCGGGATGAGGCTGAAAAGACGTTCCTATCTCAAGCCCCATACTCAGAAGTCCCAACTTCTCTCCGTAAGCACTCATATCGCCCGTGGTAGGGTACAATTCCGGTATGGCCAGAGGCGTGTACTTGTGATCGTCGAGGGCGGCGTTGATCTTGTCTGCCACGGCTCGATACTTGGCATCACGGTCTTTGTCCTCTACTCCCGGCCAGAGAATCATACGGCCGAAGCCGTGAACATCCAAGACTCCCTTGAGGTTGGGTCGTGTGTCCATGAAATTTGTCAGAGTCTGACTCTCTCTCTCAGAGAGAGCGTGAGGACCACGGAAGGTCAGCTTGTTGGGGTCGTCGGAGGCTCCCGCATCATCGTTCACTCGCTTGGGCACATCCCCGTGAAAACGATAGTCGGCTCGATAGTTTCGGTTGAGGTCTGTTCCGACGCCCTCGTATCCGTCGTGATGGGAGCGGTTCTTCCGCCAATCCGGATCGGCGTTACGAGAGTATTCGTATCCGTCGGGGTTGGCCATGGGCACGAACCACATTTCCAACCCGTCGACTTTCTCGGTCATCTCGGGATCTTTTCCGTAACCGTCCAAAAGTTTTTCCACGGCCTCGGTGACGGCACCATTTCCGGCCCACTCTCGAGCGTGTTGGCCGCCCACCACGAGAACTCCAGGCTTCTCTCCTTCTTGACCCTTGCCCACTCGATAGGCGATGAGCGGCCGGCCTTCGGCCGAGGTGCCGAGAACGGTCTTGTTGATCAAGCCTGGATGCTGCTCGCTCAACTTGTCCATGTTCTGGTGGATCTGGGCGGCACTGGGGTAGTGGTCGGCCCAGGGGTTAGACCATCCGGCCAGCTTGTGCTTAAAGCTGAAAGTGAAATCGGGTTGATCCACTTCGGCGTGTCCGATCTTGGAAACGGGCGGCAAGATCTCGTCGGAAGAGATAATCCCGTTGTTATTCTCGTCCATAGCTGCAGCCATGGCGTGATACTCGTCCATGACCGGCGTGTATCTGTCCCCAAGTTTGACCTTATATTGCTCGAACTCTTTTTTATTTGGGTCCTTAGATTTAAAGACATCCTTTTGAATTCTATGTTCAATTCCGCAGCCGCATTGATGGTGTGTCACAATATTCATAAAGCTAAAATAATCCTTAAAAATCCGGCGCTTGTTAGAAACATGTAAACCGCTTGTGGACTTGTTGGATCTGTTTCTTGCCCCGGCTGCGAAACCGCCTACGCAGGAGCGTTGTTTCAAAACTCTGAAAGAGCGTGCAGAAGCAACACAGGAGATTGAAAAATGGAAAGTTTTACCGGTAAGATTGAGCCCATGGGAATGTCGATTTTTATGCAGGGAAGTCATCGACTCGTTGATGACGGCGGCGAAACAATCGTCATCCTTCAGGCCGACGGCGATGTGGACCTGAACAAATTCGTGCAGAAGAAAGTGAAAGTCTCCGGGACCGTCGAGAGCACGGTGGAAGCGGGCGGAAAAATCCTCAACGTCTCGGCGGTTGAAGCTCTATAGAGCCCAGTTTTTCACGACCTCGCGGAGCTTGGCCAGCCGAATAGGTTTGGTGACATAATCGTTCATACCGCAGTCAAAACAGCGCTCTTTGTGCTCGGCGGTGGCGTGGGCGGTCAGCGCAATAATGGGGGTCTCCCTGTTGAGGCCCTCAGCGCGGATCTGGCGTGCCGCCTCAAAGCCGTCCATCAAAGGCATCTGTAGGTCCATCAGAATAAGGTCGAACAGCTCGGTCTCGGCGATTCGACACGCCTCCACCCCGTTAGAAGCGATCTCGAATTCACATCCAACCTTCTTGAGCAGCTTGGAAATCACTTTCTGATTGACCGCGTTGTCCTCGGCCACCAGAACCGAAACCACCAATTGCGTGCTCTCCACCTCGGAGGGGGGCTGCTTTTCCAGACCAAGCGTCTTGCGCAGAACCTGCTGCACCCTGCGATGCCGAAGGGGTAGTGTTAAAACGTCGCTGAAATCTTTCATTTCCGCGCGGTCGATGTGAGAAGCCTGAGTAACGGGGAGCATCAAAATGTGACCGGCATCGGGGTATCTGGGGCGCGCGCCGGGAAAAACAAGTTCGACCTCCACCTCTGTTTCGGGCTCTCCAATCCCGAGGAACTGAAGAATCTCCTGCAGCGGCCGTCGCTCTTCCGCCCGACCGCCAGTGATCATCACGCCACGTCCCACCAAGTCCCGCTCAGCATCAGGTTGCTCGACGGGGGTGAAAGGGAGCCGAACGGAAAATTCGGTTCCCTGGTCCTCCGCACTCTTCACCCTGATGGTTCCCCCCATAAGTTCTACTAATCGCTCACAGATTGCCAGACCGAGACCGGTCCCTCCTTTTGCGCTGGAAGTGTCGGCTTGTGCGAACGGCTCAAACACCCGGGCCAACTCTTCTGCACTCATACCGATGCCCGTATCGGACACGGTGAACCGCAAATGGCCGGCCTCCACCTCCACCATCATTTCGACCGTACCGATGTCGGTAAACTTGATAGCGTTACCCAAAAGATTGATCAGAATCTGACGCAAACGGCCGGCATCGATCCCAACCAGAAGCGGCACTCGATGATCGATGCAATAGCGAAAACTTATCTCTTTCTGCTGGGCTTGTACGGCGAGAAACTCCACCAGGTCGTCGACCACTTCACGGAGATCTGTGGTTCGTTCTTCCAGCTGCACCGCACCCGACTCAACCTTGGAGAAGTCGAGAAGATCGTTGATCAGCAGCAGCAGGGCCTCGGCGCTTTTGCACATGATTTCCACGGAATCTCTCTGCTGAGGAGTCAACTCTGTTTCCAACAGAAGGGTGGCAAGGCCGAGAACGCCGTTCATCGGGGTCCTGATTTCGTGACTCATATTGGCCAGGAACTCACTCTTAGCGACACTGGCAGCTAGAGAGGAAGCAGCGAGTTCTTCGAGCCGCTCATTGCTTTGCTCTAACTGAACGTTGGAGGCCCGCAACTCTTCTTCAACGGCTTTGATGGCCGTGATATCGTAGTTGAACCCCACCAATCGACTGGCTCTTCCGTCCTCCGTGCGAGTGATATGAGCCGTCGCCTTGATCCAGCGCACCTGCCCGTCGGAGAGCCGGATCCGGAACTCCGTATCGAAGGGTTTATTTTCGTTGATCGCTTGCTCCAAGAGCTCTACTGTGCCGTCCACATCCTCTTCCAGCACGCAGTCCGACCAATCCTCGAATCTGCCTCGAAACGTTTCCGGGTCGACGTCGTAAAGAGTGAACATGGCCTGATCCCAATGGAGAGTACCTCGAGTGGGGTCGAAATCCCAAACGCCGAACGAAGCCGAGCTTTGGGCGAAAGCAAAACGCTCCAGCAATTCAGCGAGGCGCTCTCGCACCTGCCGCTGCTCCGTGATGTCCTGAAGGGTGCCGTAGAGTCGAACACACCTACCATCTTGCCATTCGGCGTGACCCCGACTCCGCACCCACATCTTGTTGCCTTGAGCGGAAATGAAGGGGAGTTCCACATCGAAGGTCTTTCCCGTCGCAAGCGCCCTGTCCAGGAGATTCTTTAGCAACTCACGACTGGAGCCCGGATAGAACTCAAGAGAAGACTCCAGAGTAGGAGTTTGTCGGAAATCCAACTGATGAATGAGATAAAGCTCCTCGGACCAGTGAAGATCGTCGACATCGGGTTGATACTCCCATCCTCCCACCCGAGCGATCCGCGTGGCTCTTCGGACCAGCCGATCGCGCTGGCGGAGTCTCTCCACGTCGGGATGAAAAATAGCCAGAAGACGCCCGTCGTTGAGAACCGTGATCGATTCGTGCGCGCCTCCTGTAAACGATTGAAGCAAGCGAAGGTGATCGGGGCACAGTTGAGGGCCGAAACGCTCCTCATAAGCGGCATTTAAGAATGCCACCTCCGGCTCCGATTCGTAGACAACGGTCGGTAACGGTATTTGGTCTATCTCGATCTGCAAGGAATCCCCTCGTCGATCGTTGCTCCTAGCTCAGAGTAAATTCCTCGCTGGTTCGAAATTTTTCTGAATACTTTCGGACTTCGTCGGTGGCGAACCGGACCTCGACCCGGTAGTTGCCGGCATCCTCACCGGCTTCTGCCAACCACATCTTGTCTCCACGAAGATGTTCCAACTCCACCTCTTTCACTTCCCCGGTCTCGCTCGTGACGTCGGTGAACCAGCGAATATCCAGGCCCTCCAGGGCCGGAGTCTTAACGCTCACGATATTGCTTTGCTTGCCATCCTTGTCTTCGATGGGCGTCTGATCGACAGAGTCGATGAGATCGACGCGGTTCAAAAACTGGTGCCACATGTTCTCCTGGTCGACTTCACAGAACTTGGTCGACCGCATATCGCGCATCAAACAAGACTGGTGCGTGGGACGGTAGCCCACATGTTGACCTCGATGGTTGAAGGTAGGGAAGCCACCTACTTTATCGGGACTGAAATCATAGTCGGCCGGATAGGCGTTGATCCGAACGGCCGCTAAGACGTTGTCGCCGTCGGCATTTTTCTCTTGAATGGTCAGACGGTGAGCGCCCGCCGGAAGCGACTGGGCATCCTTGAGACGGAAGAAAGAGCGGTCTTCGGTGTAGACACCCTCATATTTTTGAGGCTTACCGTCGATCAAGATCTCCACCTCCCCCTCTCCTTCCCAGCCTACGGAGGAAACGTCGATACCTATCTGCATCGGGCCTTTCTCGTCACCTTCGGGCACGTTAAAGTTGAGGCTGATGGGGCCGTCCTTCAGATTCTTCCAGGGGTAACCCGTGGCCAGTGACTGAGCCTCGTGGACCTTTCCTTCTCCGTCGATCCAGTGTTGCCAGGGGAGGTTTTTGCTGCCGCTATGGTTGGCCCCTCGGTAAACCTGACCGCCGTCATACTCCTCACCGACATTCCCAAAGTTATGACCAAGCTCATGACGCAAGACCATGGTTCCGGAGTTATGAGAACGGGTGGTGATGGCGTATCGACCAC
>JYMV01002340.1_pt1 | contig 12932 bp, 14 predicted proteins | sample 338911 | NCBI WGS metagenome assembly JYMV01 (sample SAMN03354496, study PRJNA234377) | hydrothermal vent metagenome | biome: Deep sea; feature: Hydrothermal plumes at the Eastern Lau Spreading Center, Western Pacific Ocean; material: Seawater | place: Tonga | collected 2009 | depth 2000 m m | reverse complement strand
TTTAGGAACAATGAGGGCAGTCAAAGCACCCATGGCCACTTGAGATGCGATAGTAAAGCCAAAATTCCTGTCTGGTTGTGAGGTGTTGCCAATTGCTGCCACTCCGAGAGCAAAAGCCGTCCCGTGTCCAACTAACCCGGTGATAAACCGAGTGGCAACTAAAACTTGGAAATTTTCGACATAGAAGGACAAAAGATTGCCTGCGAGCACTGCAAATAATGCAAACAGGGCAACGTGCCGCCAGTTAAACCTTCCAATCCATGCAGCGCCCAATAGAGAGGAAAGCGCCATTCCAGCGATCTCTGCTGATGAGATTAAATTAGCCTGAGCTTGAGTAAATCCCAGTTCAGAAATTAGACCGCCAACAAAGAATGGCATGCCAAACACCATAAATATCCCAGCACAACTGAGGAGAATAGCTGCAGTGACTTGAGGCGTTTCCTTGTTGTTCATGAAGGGTTAGTTTTTGTCGTTAAATTCACAGTAAGATCGGATAGTACAGTTATAACACAAAGGTTCTCTGGCAACGCAAGTATATCTGCCATGCAGGATCAACAAGTGATGGGCATTCTGAATGAATGGGTTCGGGACAATATCTAGCAACCCCTGTTCAACCACGAGCGGAGTTTTTCCTCTTGCTAAGCCAGTCCGATTGGCAACTCGGAACACATGAGTATCCACAGCTATAGTTGGTTCTCCGAATGCTGTATTCAAGATAACATTTGCGGTTTTTCTGCCAACCCCTGGCAATGCTTCCAGCTGTGACCTGACTTTGGGAACAAGTCCTTGGTGTTTTTCGATCAGGATCTGACATGTATTTATGATGTTTTTGGCCTTGGTGTTAAATAATCCAATGCTTTTAATCTCACGTTTTATTTTTTTTTCGCCAAGCGCGAGCATGGTTTCTGCAGTATCAGCCAAATCAAACAATTTCCTTGTAGCCTTATTCACGCTGATATCAGTTGCTTGTGCAGAAAGCATCACTGCTATCAGCAGCTCAAAGTTTGATTTGTAGGTCAGTTCAGTGGTTGGTTTGGGATTGGCTTCGGCAAGGGAGGTGAAGATCCGTTTTGCCGTGATCGGTTTCATTTTTTACGCTCTGTCTTTATTATCTGACTCGCATCCCCGGTGTAGCACCGCTGTCCGGTGCGACTAAAAATACCCCGTTTTGATCATCCCCTGCAGCAAGCAACATCCCTTGTGAGATTCCAAAGCGCATTTTGCGTGGTTCTAGGTTTGCTACCACAACAATATTTCTGCCAATCAGGCTGTCCGGTTCATAGATGTCCTTAATGCCCGCAAAAATTATTCGTTGTTCTTTTCCAAGATCTACTGTGATTTTTACCAGCTTGTCTGCTTGTTCTACATTTTCAGCATCAATGACCTTGGCAACTCGTAAATCAACTTTCATGAACTCATCAAAATCAATCATATTTTTCTCCATTTATTGTTATAAGGAGGCATCGATTATGGCATCAATATCCTCGGTCTTGAGCCGAACTAACAGGGGGTTGTAGTCTCTGATTTGATGGTCAATAAGAGTTTCTCCAACATCAGACCACTGCCGTTTTTCAGCATTGAGAAAAATCTCGGCATTTTTTACGATGCTTGGTACCACCGGTTTCAGGTATATCATTAGGACATAAAATAGATTGAGACCCATGGTGCAAATGGATTGTACCTGATGTTTTTGCGATTCGTCTTTGGCAAGTACCCAAGGCTTCTGTTGATCTAGGTACTGGTTGGCACGGTCAGCCAAGGCCATAATGGCACGCATTGCTTGTCCAGTTTCTCGATTTTGGTACATTGCTGCAATGGCATCAGCTTCTCCTTGAAAATTGGCCAGCAATTCAGGGTCATTGATCGTACTGCTCAGTTGATTGTTGAAATCGTTATTGATGAATTTGGCACAGCGGCTGGCAATATTGACCCATTTGCCCACTAAGTCTGAATTGACCCTGTTAATGAAATCATTGCTGTCCAGATCGATATCGTCTATGCCACTGCTGAGCTTGTAGGCATAGTAATAACGTAGATATTCAGGATTCAGTTGCTTCAGGTAGGTCCTTGCCTTGATCAATGTCCCTCTAGACTTGGACATTTTTTTACCGTTTACTGTGAGAAACCCGTTGACATAGATTCCGTCGGGTTTTTTGAGTCCAGAACCCTCAAGGACCGCTGGCCAGAAGAGGGTATGGAAGTAGATTATGTCCTTGCCAATGAAATGAATCAAACGGGTGGTAGTGTCCTTGCTAAAATAATCGTCATACTGATAGGGGTTGTTGTCTTGATCGCATAGGTGTTTCAACGAAGCAAGGTAACCTACCGGTGCATCAAGCCAGACGTAGAAATACTTGCTCTCTTCGCCAGGAATTTTGAACCCGAAATAGGGTTCGTCTCTTGATATGTCCCAATTTCTTAGTCCCGTTACAAACCATTCACCGAGCTTTGCTTTAACAGAATCGTGGATATCAATGGTTTCAATCCAACCTTTTAGCATCGACTCGAAATTCTTGAGTTTTAGGAAATAATGTTCGGATGTTTTTAGAGAAGGTTTTTCACCTGAGAGCACTGAGATTGGATTGATCAAATCCGTAGTCTTGTAGGTACTTCCACAGTGTTCACAACTGTCACCGTATTGATCAACTTGCCCACAATTGGGACATTCCCCACGAACATATCGGTCAGGAAGAAACATCTTTTGTTGTTCGTCGTATGCTTGTTCGATAATTTTTTTCTCAATATGACCAGCGCCTGAAAGGCTTGCAAATATCGTTTCCACCAGCTCTTTATTTTCCTTCGAGTCCGTGGTGTGGTAGTTGTCAAATTGAATCAAAAAGTCCGAAAAATCCTCCTGATGTTGCAAGGTATATTTAGTGGCAAGGTCCCTTGGCTCGACACCAATTTCTTCAGCGCTTAACATAATTGGTGTGCCATGTGCATCGCTCGCACACAAGTAAAGACATTGTAGGCCTTGCAGTTTCTGAAAGCGTACCCAGATATCTGCTTGGATGTACCCAACCAAGTGACCTATGTGTATTGGTCCATTAGCATAGGGCAGGGCATTGAACACCAGTATCTTGTTTGGTTTTTGATCTTCTGATTTCATTTTCCAAGTTTTATGTCTTGATTTTACCCGAGTTGATGCCTAGAAGTAACAACGGCAACAAGGTAAGGTTCGCTATAAGGGAAACCAACATGGCAAAGGCCGTAAAAACACCAAAATAAATTGTCGGTATAAAATTCGACAAACCTAAAATTGAGAACCCAACGACAATAATAACAGAGGTGTAATAGATTGCTTTTCCAGTACTGGCGTGAGATTTTTCTATCGCTATTCTTGCTGATGCTTGTCGTTTAATTTCAGAACGGAAGCGGTGGATGTAGTGGATTGAATGGTCAACACCAATACCAATGCAAATTGCCGCAATGGTGATGGTCATAACATCACCAGAGGCTAGCATGCTTGGTAAGATGGCGACAAAGGCGATTTTAAGCGACCGGAACAAAACTAAAAACATAGCCATAATCGCTAAAAAAACAACCCCTATGGTGAGGATTTGAGAGCGAAACAGGCTTTGCAGAACATTATTGTACAAAACAAGCAACCCAGTCAGCTTTACTTGAGATGGCTCCAAACCTATAGTTTCCACCAAATCGGTTTTGATTTTATTGATCAAAGCATCGCGTTGTAATTCAGGATAGGATTCGAACACTCTGAAGGAGATTCGAATTTGATTTCCATCTGCAGACAGATAGGGATCAAACAGTGCCTCTTTGATATCCTGGGGTATTTTTTTATACAACAGTGAGAGAAAGAAGGTGTCAAGTTCCTCATCGTCATTGAGTATTTTCATCACATCTACTGTGGTTGCGATTGACAACACCTTGCCAGCCTCATCGAGGGATTCAAGATAGTCATGAATTGCAGCCACGGTCTTTAATCGGAAAGAGTTGTACCAATAGCTGTCAGCACCGATATCGTATTCTTCTGTTTCATCATCAAAGAAATCCATGTCGAGGAATTCATCCTCTTCAAAACTTTCTGTCGGTTGTTCGTTCACGTTAAAAAAAGAAGAATCAGCCTCAATGATGATATCCAGTGGCGTTGTTCCCCCAAGTTCAGTGTCAATGACTGTTAAGCCTTGGAAGATTTCTGTGTCTTCCTTGAAGGCTTTAATAAACTGATTTTCAGCTGTTAATTTGGTAATTCCAACGGCGCTGATTGCCGTAATCAAGGCAAAAACAAACACCATTTTTGGTAATTCGTGAGGTTAGGTCCATTTCTTGTTTGGTGTGCAATCGCTTGAGGAGCACCAAAAGTGATGGGAAGAGGAGGAAAACGATCACAAAGATGGTTCCCATACTGATCAACATCATCCAGCCGAAATCGATCACCGGCCGAATGCCTGCAATGAGCAGGGAGGCAAACCCAACCATTGTGGTTATCGTTGTATACAAACAAGGAACCCACTTGTTAATGAGGGTTTGGTGAACCAACCATCGTTGGGATTGCTCTGGGTGTAGGGAATTCAATTCACGGTAATGCACCGTCAAGTGAACTGTGATGGACAAACTGAATATCAAAAGCAGTGCAACAAAATTGGCAGAAACAACCGTCACTGGCCATCCAACCAGCCCTAAAAAACCCGTCATAACAATCAGCCCCACCAAGCAGCATAGCATTGAGATCATCATCCAGCGGGGGCGTTTAAAAATAAAAAGCAGTGCCAGGATTAAAAACAGTAAAATACTGGTGCCAAAGACTTTAATATCGCTTTGAATATAATCGATCATGTCCACGGTAATCATTGGCACACCACCCAAAAAGATATCCACCCCAACTCGGTAACGATCCAATATTGACCTGATTGAAGCAATTGTTTCTACATTCTGCCTTCGGTAAACATCGCGTTGTTCCCTAATCTGATCCGATAAAATTTCCAACTGGATTAACTCATCTGTATCCAATGCTTCTGCCAGTCTTTTTTCACGGAGGACATCGCGAGCCTCTATCAACGATTTCAAACCTTCATCCAGGACCATGTTGAGTTGCATTGCAGTGGTTTTTCCATCAGAACTGATCAAAAGATCACGATACAATTTGCTGGTTAAGAGTTCTTGTTTGGCTAAGTTTTGATCTGTTCCTGGACTTAATAGATTTGGAACATCTTCTTCCAAGTCAGAAAGGCTCTTGGGTGGAGATTTAAGCAACGGCACATCCAGGATACTGACCACCGAAGCAATGGCATCTAGGCTGCTCAATTCGTCTCTGAGTTTCTTTAGGTGACTGAGAGTTTCTGCAGCGAAGAGGTCTTTCTCTGGTTGATAGGTCACAACTAGAAATTGATCATTACCGTAACGTGCCTTGATGTCTCTGTAGAATCTTAAATCTTGGTCGCCTTCAAGCAGCAGGGAATCGGAAGATGCGTCCAATTGGAAATCATCTACCCAAGTTGCAAAGAATCCAACGACCAATGCCAAAACCACCAATATTGATCGTGGGTATTCAACTATTGTTTTTAGGCAAGCTTGTATGATTTTTTCCATCTTTTCTATGTTTCTAGTCAACCATATGTCAAATCATTCGGTAAACTCTAGTTTGACTCCAAATTTTAGTGCATCATACGTATTTGGTCAGAAAATCATAATTTATTTTCTTCCATGAACATGGGAAAAAACAATGACAATTAAATCAGATCGATGGATAAAAACAATGGCAAGGGATCATGGCATGATCGAACCATTCGTTGAGAATCAGGTTAGGTATGGTAATGGGGAGAGTTTAATTTCTTACGGAACCTCCAGTTACGGTTACGATGTGCGTTGCGCAAATGAGTTCAAAGTATTCACAAACATTAATTCAGCAGTTGTGGATCCGAAATCTTTTGATGAGACTAGTTTTATTGATTTGGAATCGGAAGTTTGTGTTATTCCTCCCAATTCCTTTGTCTTGGCTAGGACTGTCGAGTATTTTCGTATACCAAGAAATGTATTGACCATTTGCCTGGGCAAATCCACGTATGCCAGATGTGGCATTATTGTCAATGTCACCCCTTTGGAGCCTGAATCCAGCAAAAGTCTACGCCAACGAAGGTGTTGCCCAGATGATTTTCCTTGAATCCGACCAAGTTTGTGATGAATCCTACAAGGATAGAAAAGGCAAATACCAAGGCCAAACAGGCGTGACTTTGGCCAAAATTTAAGTCTCTTCTAGGATCTTGGGCTTAGTAATTTTCTTGCCCATAAGTACTGTTTTGCCTTCAACCATTTTCAAGACTCCTTCAGCAAACCATTTGATTACCAGGGGGTAGATTTGATACTCGCCCAGTTGGACTCTTTGTGTCAATGTCTTTGGATCGTCGGTGGGCCTAATTCTGGTTCGATACTGTAGCACTAGGGGTCCAGAGTCCAGTTCTGAGGTGACAAAATGCACAGTGCTTCCGTGAAATTCATCTCCAGAATCTAAAACCCTTTGGTGGGTATTAAGGCCTCTGAATTTTGGCAATAGTGATGGGTGTATATTTAAGATTTTTCCTCGAAATTGGTGGCAAAATTCTTCCGACAAAATTCTCATGTAACCAGCTAAAACAACCAGATCTGGATCAAGTTGTTTGATATTTTCTTCCATGGCTTGATGAAAGTCAGTTTTGTCTCTGAAACCATGGTAATCAATGATTTTTGTCGGAATGCCTGATTTTTTTGCTCGTTCTATACCATAGGCTTGTGGATTGTCAGAAAGGACAGATATTATCCGTATTGGTAATAGATTTTTATTAATCTCATCTATAATCGCTTGCAAATTGGTTCCATATCCTGAGATCAGAATAATTGCCGATACTGCCGAACCGATTTCTGATTTCTTCATCTGAGAACAATTTGACCCGAACCCTTGTCAACATGGCCGATGTGATATGAGTCACAGTCTAGCTGTGAGAGTGTATCCAAGACCTCATTTAGATCGTTTTGTTCAATAATCAAGACCATACCAATGCCGCAGTTAAATGTCCTTAGCATTTCATCTGCACTAATATTTCCTTGGCTTTGGATCCAGCGGAAGATTTCTGGCTGTTCCCAAGTATTGGTCTTGATAATCACGTCACAATTGTTTGGCAGGATTCTTGCGATGTTGTCTTTGAATCCACCACCGGTAATGTGTGCCATGCCATTGATTGTGAATCTCTCAAGAAGATTGAGAATGGCTCGAACATAAATTTTTGTTGGTTCAATCAGGGCATCACCAAGGGTAGTATTGCCAAATTTACCTTGGAGATCCGACTGTTGCATCGCAATGATTTTTCGGATCAAAGAATACCCATTGGAGTGAGGTCCTGAGGAAGAAATACCAATCACTAAATTGTCCTTTTGGATGTTGCTGCCATCAATAATGTCATTGAAGTCAACCACACCAACACAAAAACCTGCAAGATCAAAATCACCAGATTTATAGACGCCAGGCATTTCGGCAGTTTCTCCACCAATCAAAGCCATACTAGATTCCTTACAGCCATTTGCAATACCCAACAAAATCTGTGAAGCAGTTGCCACATCCAATTTCGAAGTTGCGTAATAGTCTAGGAAAAATAACGGTTTCGCTCCTTGGACAATAACGTCATTGACACACATTGCAACCAAGTCAATGCCGATCAGGTGATTCATACCTAACTCTTGAGCTAATTTAACTTTGGTTCCAACACCATCCGTACTTGATACCAAAATTGGGCGACTATAATCTCTAGTTTGCAACTCATACAACCCTCCAAAACCGCCAATATTAGATAACACGGAATCGTTATGGGTGTCTTTGATAATTGATTTTATTGCTGACACCACCTGGTTACCGGTATCAATATTTACTCCGGAATCTGCGTAAGTCAGTGATCCATTCTTACCCATTTATTAACAAAATCTTTTGAAATGAAATTTTAATTTTAGAGCTATAATAAACAGAGGCTGTATATTAACATCAACAACATAATTATTCTTTTACTTGTTTTAAATCTTAGTATGGAGTTTTAGTTGAGCCCTTCAAATATTCCAAATCTTATTTGTTTTGCTCGCATAGCACTTGTAATTCCCATAATTAGATTGTTGTGGCAGGAGCAATTCCTACTGTCTCTTTTGCTAATACTAATTGCCGGCCTTTCAGATATTTTAGATGGGTACTTGGCTAAAAAAAACAACTGGCGAAGTTACCTAGGTGCAGTGCTGGATCCAGCAGCAGACAAAATACTTTTGGTATCACTTTTCATCACTCTACAGAGTATGGACTTGATCCCTTTATGGCTCACCTTGACTGTTATTCTCAGAGATTTGATGATTGTTTTTGGCTTGAGTCTGTACCGATATTTTGTGGGTGTTCCTCAACCTAAACCAACCAGAATTAGTAAATTTAATACGCTACTGCAGCTAGCGTTCATTATCCTGGTTATTCTTGCACAGGGTATACAATTCCCATTTGCAATCCTTTCAATGGTGTGTGGTTCTTTAGTTTTTGTAACCAGTATTTTGAGCGGCTTGGATTATTGGATTATTTGGAGCATTAAAGCAAAAAAGAAAATCTATCAGTCAGGTCGCTAAGTGGAGCAGTTACTACTTCCAGTATCAGTCTCTGAACACATGGTCTTTGATAGTTTTTATCCGGGACCAAATCTAGAAATATATCAATCACTGCGAACGAATGTTCAAAAATTATTATGGATTGCAGGAACAAAAGGCTCTGGAAAAACACATTTGTTACAAGCTGCATTCCATCGTTGTATTCGTCTTTCAAGAAAAAGTTTGTACATCCCAATGTGTGAGTTTGATCAGTTTAGTCCTGAGATATTGGACGATCTAGATCAACTGGACTTGATTTGCATTGATGACATTGAATTTATTTTAGGCAATCAAGCTTGGGAAAGAAAACTACTGGATTTATATGAAAGACTACAGACAACCGACTGTCATCTGGTTATCGCATCGCATGAGCCACCGAAAGGCATAAATTTTTTTCTGCCCGATCTCGCATCTAGATTCTCTATGAGTGTGGTCCATCAACTGGAAATGCTTTCTGAAACAGAAATGATTTCAGCCATCCAGCTGCATGCCAATATCAGAGGATTTAATTTACCTAACGATTCTGCCAATTATTTACTCAAGAGAGTTGAACGCAATGTCGGTTCATTGATGGAAATCATCAAAATTCTTGATTATGAGTCGTTATCCAAACAAAGGAAATTAACCGTCCCATTTATAAAAAATATTTTGCACCTTGGTAACAAGGACCAATAATTATTCATTCCTTGACCTAGATCAGCGGACTTGTTACGTTTAGAATTAGTCAAATCTTTAATATTGTAAGGTCAAAAATGTCAGGTCGCTTAAGAGTTTTCGGTATTGCTTTTGCGCTAGCTGTTTTGATTTCTTGTGCAACAATGCCTCCTTTACAAGAAATGAGCAATGCTAGGCAGACCATAGCAGCTGCCAAGGAATTCAGTGATGAGGCAAAAAACAATAAAAGAATTTTAGAGGCAGAGCGACTTCTAGCTCGTGCAGAAAGACGAATTGAAGTCAATTTATATGAGGCTGCAAGACTCGATGCAGTTAGAGCCCAAAGCGAGGCAATTGATTACCTTGAAGAAGCTTTGATTGACGATCTTGACGTGACTGATTCTCCTGAGCCCGATTAGATTAAAATCTAAACGTCTAATTTTTCCAAATAATCAACCAGTTGTTCGAAGGGGACATCGCTTTTGTTTTTTCCATCTCTGAAATTCAGTTCAATGGTTTGATTATCAAGACCTCTTTCACTCACGATCAATCGTTTGGGTATACCCAACAGATCGGCGTCAGCGAATTTAACACCAGCCCGCTCATTGCGATCATCAAGTAAAACTTCATAACCAGATTCCTTTAGCTGGTGATAAATTTTACGAGATTTTGTCAAGGTTGTATCTTCAGTATTTTTATTTAGTGCAACAATTATGATCTGAAAAGGAGCAAGGGGTTCCGGCCAAATAATACCGGATTCATCATGATTTTGTTCTATAGAGGAAGCCATGATCCTTGAAATACCTATTCCATAACAACCCATTAAGGGGTAAATTGAGTCTCCTTTATCATTCAGGACAGTGCAATTCATACTTTTGCTGTATTTGTCTCCCAATTGAAAAATATGGCCAACTTCAATGCCTCTGGTAAAGGAGAGTTTGCCACCATTTGGTGCAGTATTTCCTTCAATCATTTCTACGTTAGCTGCATAATCTTCTTCATCACAATATCCAATCTCATCTTCGCCTGAGTCGGCAAGAACGTGATATTCATGTGATACAGAACCACCTATTTCACCGCTGTCTGCCCGCACTTTTCTAAAATCTAATCCAAGTCTAGTGAAAATGGTGTTGTAGGTTGCTCCCATATTCTCATATTCCAGATCAAGTGATGGTTGATCCAGATGAAATGAATACGCATCTTTCATCAGGAATTCCCTGGCCCTCATCACGCCAAATCTTGGTCTTATTTCATCTCTAAATTTTGTTTGTATCTGGTAAAAATTTACGGGCATTTGACGATATGTTTTTAATTCATTCCTGACAATATCTGTAATCACTTCTTCATGAGTTGGTCCAAAGCAAAACAAACGCCCCTGCCTGTCTTCCATTTTTAATAAAAGATTTCCGTATGCCTCCCACCGTCCAGTCTCCTGCCATAAATCAGCGGGTTGTATCGCTGGCATTGAAACTTCATAGGCCCCTGAACGATCCATTTCTTCTCTAACGATACGTTCAATTTTTCGAAGGACTTTCAGTCCTATAGGCATCCAAGAGAATAGCCCAGAGGCTAATTTTTTGATCAAACCAGCTCGTAACATTAATTGGTGTGAAGTTAATTCAGCATCTACGGGCGTTTCTTTATAAGTTATTAAAGGGTATTTTGATAATTGCATGGATAATCGCCTAATAGTTCACTTTGATGCCTTATTTTTATTCTATTTTAACCTTTGATAACGAATAAATAGATAGTTTTTTTCTGTTCAATCAAAAGAACAGTTGCAAAATGAGCATCCCAACTGATTTCCAAGATAAGCCTTGATTCACTATAATGGTTCTTTTTCCAATCATGATAAACATAGAATCACTTTGAGCAATGAAGAATAAAAGAAATCAGGAACTTAAAAAACTAAAGCAAGGAATTTATTTCCTACCGAACCTGTTTACTACCGCTAATTTATTTGCAGGGTGTTTCTCAATAATTAATGCTATCGATGGCAATTACAGTATCGCTGCAATTTCAATTTTTGTTGCTGTTTTTCTGGATGGCATGGATGGAAAGATTGCTAGGGTCACAAATGCGGTTTCAGATTTCGGTAAAGATTATGACAGCTTGTCAGATTTAGTTTCTTTTGGTGTTGCCCCCGCATTACTGTTTTATTTATGGGGGAACAATCACCTATTAAATTCTATTTTACTTTGGGAGAAAACTGCTTGGTTGGTATCGTTTTTCTATATTGCTGCCACCGCCTTGAGGTTAGCACGATTCAACAATCAACTTCATTTGAAGTACAACCCTTATTTTAGTGGCTTACCTTCTCCTGCGGCGGCAACTTTGGTTTCTGTGGTTGTTTGGCAATGTGAGCTGTTGTTATTGACTCCAATCGTGAGCTTTGCAGTCCTAATTTTTTCCATCATCGTTTCAGCTGCCATGATGGTCTCCAAGGTGCCTTATTATAGTTTTAAAGATGCTCAATCTGCACGGCGTATACCTTTTGCAAAAACCGTTATGATTCCATTAATCTTTATTTTAATTTTGTTGGAACCTCCTTTGGTTCTTTCAGTAATGGCTATATCCTATCTTTTTTCTGGTCCAATCAGTTTGTTGCTTGGATCGATTCTAAAAACCATCAAAAAACAACTGTCATCATTTCAATCCAATAGATCTGACTAAGAGGTTTTAGTGTTTGATCGAAATAAGATTCTCCAACTCATCGGAGTTGATGTTTGGCGACTTCGTCTGCAGAAAAAACCCCCATTAAACGATAAATCCAAAGATTCATGGGTGACTTTACAAAATGAAGTTAAATCATGCGAACTGTGTTCTTTGCATAAAACCCGGACCCAAACTGTATTTGGGGTCGGTGATTCCAAGGCGGATTGGTTGTTTATTGGTGAAGCCCCGGGCATGGACGAAGACCTTCAGGGTGAACCTTTTGTGGGTAGAGCAGGGGGTTTATTGAATGAGATGGTTTTTTCTATTGGGTTGAGCAGAGAAAAAATATTTATTGCCAATATATTGAAATGCAGACCCCCACAAAATCGCGACCCATTGGCTTCTGAAGTTGCTCAATGTTTACCTTATTTAGAAAGGCAAATTCAACACATTAACCCAATGATCATTATCGCAGTTGGTAGGGTAGCAGCACAAAATCTACTTCAAACAGATAAAACCATGAGCCAGCTTAGAGGACGGATACATAGTTTTGGAGCTAAAAAAACTCCTTTGGTTGTGATTTACCACCCTGCTTACCTATTGAGGAGTCCTTCTCAGAAATTTAAAGCGTGGGAAGATTTAACTTTAGCTAAGCAAGCTATTTCTAAGTTTTAATGCACTATCTAAAACGCAAAAAAGTTATTTCCTGGGCTTTATATGATTGGGCAAATTCTGCTTTTGCTACTACTGTCATGGCAGGATTTTTTCCGCTTTTCTTTAAGTCTTTTTGGGCAGCAGATCTTTCTCCAGCTGAAAGTACGGCAGTTATAGGAACTACAAACTCACTTGCAGGACTATTTATAATGTTATCAGCTCCTATACTTGGAGCCTATTCAGATCTAGGAAAGCTTAAGAAAAAATTTCTAGCCTTTTTTGCTCTTTTAGGTGTTTTAAGCACAGGTTATCTTTATTTCATTCCACAAGGAGATTGGGTTATTGCCGCATCCCTTTATGCCCTAGCTGTT
>JYMV01043673.1_pt1 | contig 12934 bp, 10 predicted proteins | sample 338911 | NCBI WGS metagenome assembly JYMV01 (sample SAMN03354496, study PRJNA234377) | hydrothermal vent metagenome | biome: Deep sea; feature: Hydrothermal plumes at the Eastern Lau Spreading Center, Western Pacific Ocean; material: Seawater | place: Tonga | collected 2009 | depth 2000 m m | reverse complement strand
CACGTGGCGGAATACCAAAAAATACATCTGTTTGATGTGGAAGTGGCGGACAATACCAAAAGTTATCAGGAGTCGCGTTATACCAAGGCTGGAAACCAGGTTTGTGTGATCCCCGATACGCCGTTTGGACGGTTGGGGGTGGCGGTGTGTTATGACATAAGATTCCCAGGCTTATTTATGGCCATGGAGCAGATGGATGTGTTGGCGTTACCGGCCGCCTTTACCCATAAGACCGGCAGCGCTCACTGGCAGCCTTTGTTACAGGCCCGCAGTATCGAAAATCAGTGTTATGTGGTGGCAGCCAATCAATCGGGGACTCATGTTAATGGCCGGGAAACATGGGGCCATACTTGTATTTACTCTCCATGGGGAGAACTGCTGATGGAAAGTCTGGAGTCTCCTGGGATCGTATATAGCCAGGTTAATTCTTCGTACCTGGAACAAATCCGCGCTACAATGCCGGTAAAGCAGCAAAACAGATTCAGGAGCAAGCTTGTCTAATTTAGTTGAACAGCACCTTATAGAAGGATCAGGGTTGACCCGTGCTGATGTGCAGGAAACCGTTAGTCTGATCCTGCAACATCAAAATAATTTCTCTGATGTGTATTTTCAGGCCAGCCAACACGAAAGCTGGGTGCTGGAAGATGGCATTATCAAAGACGGTAGCTACAACATTGAGCGAGGTGTTGGGGTGCGTGCTGTGTCGGGTGAAAAAACCGGCTTCGCTTATTCTGACGAAATTACTCGCGAAGCATTGCTGGATGCTGCAAGAGCGGCAAGAAGTATATCTGTAAACGGTGGCACGCAGGCCCTTAAGTCATTTAATCCAATCACCCAAAAAGCGCTGTATATGGCAGATAATCCGCTGGCTCAGATGACCGAATCGGAGAAGATTGATCTGCTGCGGGTCACTGACAGCTACATTCGTCAACAAGAGCCGGATGTGTCGCAAGTGGTTGTGAGCATTTCCGGGGTCTACGAAGAAATTCTGGTGGCGGCATCTGACGGTACCTGGGTAACAGATTTGCGTCCTCTTATCCGATTGAATTGTTCGGTGATCCTGGAGCAGGACGGACGTCGCGAACGCGGCAGTTCCGGGGCTGGTGGTCGTATGGGCTATCAGTATTTCAGAGAGTCCTACAATGGACAGCCACGCTATCAGTCAGTAGCCGACGAGGCACTGCACATGGCCAGAGTCAACATGAAAGCCATTGCTGCACCTGCTGGTGTTATGCCAGTGGTATTGGGCGCTGGCTGGCCAGGTGTATTGCTACACGAAGCCGTAGGCCATGGCCTGGAAGGCGATTTTAACCGCAAAGGGGCTTCTACCTTTTCTGGGCGAATTGGTGAGCAGGTGGCCGCTAAGGGCGTAACAGTGGTGGACGATGGCACCATGCCTAATCGTCGAGGCTCGTTAAGCTACGATGATGAAGGTACGGCAGGTCAATACAATGTCTTAATCGAAGACGGAATACTGAAAAAGTATATGCAGGACAAGGTGAATGCCGAACTGATGGGTGTTGCTCCTACCGGTAATGGTCGCAGAGAATCCTATGCGCATCTGCCCATGCCACGTATGACTAATACCTATATGTTAGCCGGAAACAGTACACCAGAAGAGATTATCTCTACGGTAGACAAAGGTATCTGGGCACCTAATTTTGGTGGTGGTCAGGTGGATATCACCTCTGGCAAGTTTGTGTTTTCGACCTCTGAAGCCTATCTGATTGAAAAAGGCAAAATCACTTCACCGGTGAAAGGTGCAACGCTGATTGGCAATGGTCCAGATGTGATGCAAAAGATTTCCATGATCGGCAACGATCTTGAGTTAGATCGCGGTGTTGGTGTTTGTGGTAAAGACGGACAAAGTGTACCGGTCGGTGTGGGACAACCGACTCTGAAAGTAGATGCCCTGACTGTGGGCGGAACAGCCTGATAGCTGTTATTTATTCGGAATTCAAATAGTAAAAAAAGCCCCAGAATTGGGGCTTTTTGCTTTTCATTACCGTGAAATTTAAGGATCTTCGCGTCTGACCGAAAACTCTACGTTGGTTCGCGTGCCAGACGGGCTGTCTATGGCATAAGAGAAGACTGAGGTGCCGCTATCCTCAGCACCGATTTCGTTTGTGATAGTGGTTAATACTTCTATGCTACCTGGTACTAGGGAAGATTCGTTTTGATTGGTGTTATTTACCCGATCAATGACCACTGATATATCACCATTGGCATTAATTGTTCCAAGCTCAGTTCCTGCAGCAAGAACCTGCTCGTTGGTATCGTAATAAACAAGGATAAAGGTGCTGGATTCGCCGTCAGCCAGCAGGTAGGTGCTTCCGGTGACATTGCCATTGGTAATAGTTACGTTACTGTCATTGGTGGCAATAATATTGTTATCGTCATTGAGCTCATTTACGTAGATGCGCCACAGCGCTTCTGATGAGGACATCACCAGGGTCAATGCTCTTCGGATATGAATAGAACGGGCACTATCGCTACACAAACTAGCTGAATTACATTGAGGGCCATTAAATAAACCGTCGGCACTATTAAAGATTTCATCACCGTTGAAGTCGATAAAAGGCTCAGCTGTCTGATAAACACCGTCTTCGTTGTAATCTACCCAGGCCTCGGAGTAATCCACAAAGCCATTACTGCCATAGCGGCTGACACCAAATCCCGAGTCGGTATTGTCAATAATGGCACCGCCATCAACGTCGTCGTAGGCATTGTTACCATTGCTGTCAAACAGGGTTTCGTGACCAATAGCCGTGGCCAAAATGGTATTTCTGTGGTCATCAGGATCTCTGGGGTTTTGACTGGTCCAGGTGACTGAACAGGTACCGGTAGCCGCCAATTCTGGATCGATATTGCCATTGGCGTCTTCGCCAGTTTCACAGCTCCCCTCTATACTGCCGTATTCAGTGGTAAAGTTAACAGTGGTGCCATTAGGTACCGGATTGTTGAAAATATCTGCCAACCTGACTGTTATATTCACGGTTTGACCACTAAAGTTGTAACTTTCGGAGTTCAGGACATCAGCACTTAAGGTAAAGCTGTTTTGATCCGGCAAACCTGTGTTTACTGTCAGCAAGTCGGATTGGGTACGAATAGTGTTGTTGTCTTGAGTGGTAACCGAAGCTGTAACCCGCACTGGAGTAGGCACCGTGCCTGCTGTTACTCGGGTGCTTACCTGACCAGCGCTGTTGGTTAAGCCTACCGCCGGGTCCAGTCTTAAACCGCCTGCTGTGGTATTTAATGCAAAGGCCACTTCTTGTTGGGCGATGGGGTTACCCAATTCACCATTCACCTGGAATATCAGCGTTGACACCGAGCTGGTGTTTTGACCACCAGTACCGGTTAATACTATGGCATCAGGCGTAGCAGACACAAAAGAAATAGAACCTATACCTTCTGGCAGAATCGTTAACTCGCGGGTGATGGTGGTGGTTTCATTATTGATTACCACAGATGCTACGATTTGGTCAGTATTGCCACTGGCACCGGCACAGCTTAAATCCTCGAATGTGGCAGAAGCGACACCGTTGATAGTTGTGACGGTTTCATCGATGGTGGCCTGATTGTTAGTGACACAGGTGGAGGTAAAGGTGACCGGTGTTGGGGTTGAGATTCGGTCGCCGTTTTCATCCACTAACGCGACATCAAAGCCGGTTGTGGCTCCTGCGCTGATGGTGACATCCCCATTTTCGTCGGCAATAGAGGAGCCGATAATGCCTTCAACAAAGTTGCCATCACTGTCAAAGTGACCAAAACGGGTTTCACCTTCGATTACCGCGCCTGCTGAACGTACTTCAAAATTACGTGCGCCACTGATTTGAATTGCGTTTACTGTGGTTTCTGCCTGTAACGCATAAGCTCCCAGATCGCTCTCTGTCGCGGTTAAATCCACTTCAGCAATACCAGAGGTGCTGCTTAGGGCTGAAGAGGGCGTCAGCGTTGGCCCAGTGCCTTGAACAGAAAAGCTGACAATGACCTCTGGTACCGGGTTGCCATCAGAGTCTCTTACGGTAGCGCGGGCAATCACTTCCTGATTAGCCTGGAAACCATTGACTTGTTCACCGTTCTGATACAAGGCGACGGTAATTGACGGGGAAGTAGTAACAGTTTGATTTACTGCCACATATTCGTAATTGGAGGCATCAGACAGAGTATCGAAGCTGGCAGAGATTGACGCCGCACCAATGGTTTCATTGCTGTTTGTGATGTTGACCTTGGCAATACCTTGAGCATTGGTCAGTGCTGTGGTTCTGTCTAAAGAGCCCAGTCCGGAAGAAAGCGCAAAGTTAACAATCTCGTTGCTAAGCGGTGTTTCACCCTGGGTCAATTCTGCCAATACACATATGGTTTCGTTAGTGCCAAAGCTTTGAGCCGGTGTTGCACAGTCCTCTCGGTATGAGGTCATGGACAGTTCCGGATCGCTGGAGGCACTGGCTTCGTATTGGAAGTTCGCTGTTGCCGTTGCCGTATCATAGGTGGCTGTAACGCTAGTGGCACCTGATGTAGAAGAAGCACTACTGATGATGGTTTGGGCGACTCCTGAGCTATTGGTGAGTGCCGTATCGCTACTCAATTGGGCAATTGAAGAACCCAAAGAGAAGTTAACTATTTCACCGCTGACAGCGTTACCGTCGCTGGTCAGGGTAGCCTGAACACAGATGTTTTCATCGGTGGTGAAGCTGTTTTCGCTAACAGATTCGCAGTTGCTATCCAATATTTCGATAGACATGGCCAGTACCGGATCGGTGCCTGGATTGAAAGGATCAGGTCCGTTCGCTCCAGAGGAACCTCCACCGCAGCCACTGAGAAGAAGGATCAGAAAAACCACAAATATGTTAGCGCGCATTAGCTTTACTCTTTTATTTCTTGTTTTAGGTATTGGAAAATCTCTCGATAGGCTTTAGGTGGCTTATTTTGCTCTTTTTCTTTTTTCGCCTGTCGAATCCATTGTCTTAATCGCTGTCTGTCCAGTTCAGGGTACTCTTGCAATAAACTTTGCACGGCATCATCGCCTTGCTCAATCAGTTTATCCCGCAGTGTTTCCAGTTTGTGGAAATGCACCTTTAATGAATACTGCTGCCCTTGTAAATTTGCCAGTGCCTGTTCAATGGCATTGATATCTTCATCGTCCCGATTGCGCAATAGTTTACCGATAAATTGTAACTGACGTTTAAAAGACGGCTTTTTGCGGTTCATATTTCGGGCGATATCAATGGCTTCCGCCACTTCTTCGTCCAGTGGAATGCGCTTTAGCGCTGTTGCACCCAGCTCTACCACCTGTTCACCCAATTTCACTAAGGCCAGCATTTCCTTTTTGACCTGAGTTTTACTTTTATAGTCATCAAATTCCGAATCGGAATCTGAAAATAGATCTTCACCCATACTGATTACTTTGATGTTACACTTAAGCGAGATTGTAACCATTGCCCAGTCTAATACCAACTAGTAGTTATACTTATCGCAAAACAGTGGCTATTTGGTAGAGATGGATTAAAAAGGATCAAGATATAAATGCACGTTGAGCAACAACTCGCTGATATTCAGGAAGTGGTAGCAGATGTACTCACTATGGCCAAAACCAAAGGGGCCGATAGTGCCGAAGCCAGTATCAGTAAGGTACAAGGCATTGCCGTGGCAACTCGCCTTAAAGAAGTAGAAACGGTGGAGTTCACCAATGATGGTGGCCTGGGCATTTCTGTTTATGTGGACGGCTGCAAGGGCAGTGCATCTACTGCTGACTTGAGTAAGCAGGCTCTAGCCTTAACTGTAGAAAAAGCTATTCAGATCGCCCGTTATACCGGAGAAGATCCCTGTGCCGGATTGGCTGAAAAGGAGCTTATGGTTCAACAAGAGATGGACCTTGAGCTATATCATCCCATAGATCAGGACACAGACGCCGGCCTGAAACTGGCTTTGGAAGCAGAAACAGCGGCCCTGGAAAGCGACCCTCGCATCAATAATTCTGATGGTGCTAGTTACAATGCAAATATCGGCCTTAAGGTTTATGGCAATAGTCACGGTATTAATGTCGGATATCCAAGCTCAAGATACAGTTTGAGCTGCGTGATGATTGCCGAAGACGGCGATGATATGCAGCGTGACTATGCTTACACCGTCTCTCGCGAAGCAGACAAGTTGCAGGGAGCTAAAGAGGTTGGTTTGCAGGCCGCAAAGAATACCCTTAACAGGTTAGGAGCACGTAAGGTCCAGACCTGCAATGTCCCGGTTATTATCGACAAAGAACTAGCGCCCAGCTTTATCGGCCACTTTGTCAGCGCCATCAGTGGTGGTAGTTTGTATCGCAAATCCAGCTTTTTGCTGGACAGCAAGGGGCAGCAGGTATTTCCGGAGTGGTTCGACATTCAGGAACGGCCACACATCAAACGCGCTCTGGCCAGCAGCTATTTTGATAATGAAGGTGTCGCTACCCATGATATGGATATCGTAACTAATGGCATTCTGAACCATTATTTGCTAACCAGTTACTCAGCGCGCAAATTGGGTACTAAAACAAACGGTCATGCTGGCGGTATTCACAACTGGTTGGTGAAAGATACCGGCCATAGCCAGGAAGCGCTGTTAAAAGAAATGGGCACCGGATTGCTGGTGACCGAATTGATGGGGCAGGGCGTGAATATCGTTACTGGCGATTACTCCAGAGGTGCTGCTGGTTACTGGGTAGAGAATGGTGTTATTCAGTATCCCGTTCACGAATTAACCATTGCTGGTAACCTCAAGGATATCTTGCGCAATATTGTGGCTGTAGGTACAGACACCGAATTACGCGGCAGTATCTTTACAGGCAGCCTGTTGTTGGATTCGATGGCGGTTGCGGGCGAATAGTCCTTATCTGCAAATAAAAAAACGGCCGCAAATGCGGCCGTTTTTGTTTGCTTAGGCGTTTAAATTAACCATCTACTGCACCGCAAAAGCGGTAGCCTTCGCCGTGGATAGTCACAATCAAATCTTCGGCATCTTGCTCACTTTCAAAGTGCTTTCTGATGCGACGAATGGTGACATCCACTGTTCTGTCGTTAGTGCGCAACTCACGGCCTGTCATTTCCAGAATCAATTGTTCCCGGGTTAAGATCTTGCCTGGATTACTTAAAAACAGGTGCAATGCTCTGAATTCACTGCGTGGTAAGCGGAACTCGTTACCAGAGGGCGAAATTAAGCTGCGGCTGTCGCCATCCAGCACCCAGCCATTAAAGCTGACCTTGCTGGGTAAATCTTCATCCTCATTGGCGTTACTGGTACGGGCCAACAGGTTTCTGGCTCTGATGGTAAGTTCCCGTGGATTAAAAGGCTTGGTCAGATAATCATCTGCACCAATTTCCAAACCAAGAATACGATCGACATCGTTATCTCTGCCGGTCAGGAAAATCAACCCGACATTTTTCTTGTCGCGCACTTCTCTTGCCAGGATCAAACCGTTTTTACCTGGCAGGTTAATATCCATAATCACTAAATCAATGGATTGATTCTCAAAGTGATCATGCATCTGTTCGCCATTTTCTGCTTCAAAAACGCCATAGCCTTCTGCTTCAAAGAGGCTTTTTAAGGTCGTCCTGGTAACTACTTCATCTTCTACTATCAATATGTTTGGTGTTTGCATGATTTCACCTGAGCGTGTTGTAATTTTTTTACTGCCTGAAAGTTTATCGGAAATTAGCCCGTTTCAACAATAGCGAGCTGAATTTAAGTGAAGTATTTTCAAATTGTTCCTGACTGAAAAATATCCTCATCTTAGATTGCAAAGGTACTATGGTGATCATTCCGCCATTTTCAATAAAATCTCGGGTTTCTCCAACAGAAACTATGGTTTTATTTAGTTCTTCCAGTTTCGCAAAAAGTTCCCGACTTTCCGCCTGCTTGCCAATAAATATCACCTGGCAATTGTCTTTTTTTAGCTGCTCCGGCGTTGTCAGGCTGAGCAACTTGATGTCTTTATCCTTCAGACGTTTTTTGGGTAACTTGTCAAAAACCCGAGTATGGGCCTGTTTTTCATCTTCCAGAAAACAGAAATTAAAAGTGTCCTGCGCAAAGCTTTCTTCAGGGTAACTGGTGTAATGGGCTATATGATACAAAAATGAGGCGCGAAGTTCTTCAGGTTTAAAAGACTGAGCAGATGCACCCTGCCATTGCCCTATTAGCAATGCCAGTAAAGTGATGATGCGTATGTCCTTCCCTGTTAACATTTATGAACTCTGCAATAGTTTTTCTGATTCGACCCGCTTTACCGGGAAGACAATGTTGAACTCGACGCCATTGCCAGGCTCACTGGACAGCGAAATGGAACCATTTAACGCCTGAGTAACCAGGTTGAATACCAAATGCATACCCAGGCCGCTGCCGCCCTGACCGCGCTTAGTGGTTACAAAGGGGTCGAATATGCGTTTGCGCATGTGTTCCGGAATGCCCTTGCCATCATCTGTGTAGGTAATATTAAGCTTATTGCTGTCGATCAATTCTGCGTGGATCACAATCAGCCCCTGTGACTTTTCTTCAAAGCCGTGAATAATGGAGTTCATAATGAGGTTGATCATGATTTGATTGATGGGACCTGCTTTAGTCTCAATGCACAGCTCAGGATCACAATCTATTTGAATCTGGTGGGACAGATTCTTAAGTCTGGGGCGCATGGACAGCAGAATTTCATCCATCAGTTGTTTAAAGCTGAAGGCTCTGTCCTGTTCGCTGGATTGATCAACCGCTACCTGTTTAAAGCTGGAAATCAGTTCCGCTGCGCGATTCAGATTGCGATAGATAATGTTGAGGTTTTCTTCCCCTTCATTCATAAACTTGGATAGCATGCTGGCTTTTAAGGTCTTGGCATCAAAGGCTTTCTTAAGATCTGCCAGGCGGTCCAGCATCATGGTTGAGGCGGTAACACCCAGTCCTATTGGGGTATTAACCTCATGGGCCACACCAGCAACCATGTCTCCAAGAGACGCCATTTTTTCATTCTGAACCATTTGCCGTTGAAACTGATGGAGCTTTTCAAGGGTTTGGATTAACTCCTGATTGGCTTCTTTTAAGGCTTGGGTACGTTGATTTACTTTCTCTTCAAGGCTTTGTGCAAGGCGCAAGTGCTCGGCTTCCGCCTCTTTTTGGGCCTGCATGTGGTCCTGTACTCTGTCCAGCATCTGGTTAAAGGAGGTGGAAAGTAAATTCAACTCTTTAACATTGGCCAGCTCTGCCCGTTTGGAATAATCCTTCTTTTGCGCGATATCGGTGACCAGATTAACCAGGCCATCTATTGGGTCGGTGATACTGCGCTGTAAGCGCAGCGTGATAACAAAGCAGACAGTGAGCGTTACCAGCAATACCATCAGGTTGATCATGATACTGTTGACGGTAAGGTCCTGCAGAGATTTAGCCGACGCTCTGACATATACATAGCCGATAATGGATTCGTCGATTGTAACTGGCTTAATGTACTCCACCAGACTTTCATCAATTAACGGGACTTTGAGTTCATTTACCCTGTCGTACATAGCCTGTATCGGGGCCTGGCCTTTTTTGTTGTAGCTGGCAAAAAACGACAATTCGCCGTCCGGCGTTACCTTGTAGATGTGGACATTGGTGATAAAGTCTGCGGCAGACAGAACCAGCAAGTTTTCCTCTTCGGTGATGTTATCGTCGAAGGCGATGCCGCTTTGGGCGTTTCGTGCGATAAGCTCACCAAATATTTTGACCTGCTCAATGAGTTCAGTCTTATAGGTGGTAACCTGGGTGTAAAAAGAAATGCTGCTGGCTAAAAAAAGCGCGAGGGTGGCTACGCCCATTACTACCCAGACAAACAACCGTTTTATTGATAAAAATTTAGATTCAGAGCCCATTCAGCGCTTTCTTATATTTGGCGAACTGACGTTCAGACAGACACCATATTGATATAAAGTGGTTACAATTGAAACTACAACCCTAAAAACTTATGAAAAAAAACGCATATGCGCAAGTTTTAAGGCTTTGGCAGGCGTATCAGACCATAAAAATTCGCAGCAACGATGGAAACATTGCGACACTCTCTCCTGGATACATCATAACTGCCTGTAATCCGGAAAGCCGTGTTTGCAGTGCCAAACAAAATCGCCTCAAAACTGAAAAACTACAACGCTACCTTGAGTCCCACAAAATCTCAGCGCAACCAGTGCTGGTTGGAGACCTGGATTTTAATTGGGTGGAACCCAGTTTTTGCTGTGCATTAGACGAAAAACGGGCTTTTAATCTGGCCAGACTGTATCAGCAAAACGCGATTTATCAGATTAAGGAGAATGAGCTTTGGTTGACTCCTGTATTGCTCAAGCAATTTCCAGCAGTTTCTCTTGGGCCATTGAAAAATTTCAGTACTTGATAAGATCTTTTAACTTCTCTTCGGTTATGCCGAGTTGCGCAGTCCAGGATTTAAGTCGCATCTCTTTTACTTTTTGGGCAACTTCATCGTTTTCCTGAATAAGCAGATCTTCAAAATCGGTCAGGCAGATACAGACAAGTTGCTTTTGTTCTTTGCCTGTCTGTGGATCCGGCAGGTGGGCCGATTTATAGATTAATCTTGGGCATTCGGTGCTTCTTTGTGGATCCTGTATGCAGGATTCTGGCAAGGCATAGGCAGAAAAGCTAAAAGCCGACAGCAATGCTGCTGCCGGTAGTTTAAAAATAGAAGTGCGATTACGCAGACTTATCACCTTAAGTCCCTGTTAGTGTCAGATTCTGGACACAAATCTTATTGCCTAAGGGCGTCTTCGTAAAGTCCCAAATAGGTCACTGCAGAATCGTGCCAGGTGAACTTAGTTTGCATTGCTCTGTGTTGCATTGCGCTAAATTGTTCCGGATATTCGTAATAAAACAAAATGGCCCGGCGCAAACAGTTTAATAAGTCTGAACTGTCGGCACTGTGAAACACAAAGCCAGTTGCCTCCATCGGGTTTTCTTCCAAGTCAATAACGGTATCTCGTAATCCGCCCACCGCACGTACCACGGGCAGAGTGCCATAAGCCAGGCTGTACATTTGATTCAGACCGCAAGGCTCGAATAACGAAGGCATCAGGAAATAATCACTACCAGCCTCTAATAAATGTGCCATTTGATTACTGAATTCCTCGCGGAACACAAATTTTTCCGGCTCCTGATGAGCAAAATGATGTAACTCTTCACTGATGGATGGGTCGCCTGTACCGATAATCAGCACCTGAACATTGTGCTGCATCAGGTTGCCCAGGATAGGCAGCAGATAACCAAAGCCTTTTTGCTCGGTTAGGCGACACACCATGCCAAACAAAGGAACGTCCGGACGCTCAGGCAATCCTACGGCGTTTTGCAGCGCCTTTTTGCACAGCTTCTTGCCGGACATGTCGTTGGCATCGAAGTTAACCGGTAGCTCAGGATCCGTAGCCGGATCCCATTGACTGTAATCACATCCGTTTAAAATCCCGGTCAGGTCGTGCTGGCGGGTCATAAACTCGTGATACATATGGTGCGAGCCCAATGGTGTCTTTAACTCGTAGCCATAGTGAGGACTTACTGCATTAATCTTATTGGCATTCATTACGCCAATTTTCAAAAAGTTAATGGCACCCATATTATCTTTTTGCGCCGCGATATCTTCATAGGGCTGCAAAAAAGGAATGTCATCAAAAGGATGTTGGCATTGATAAGCGCCATTGTGCACTGTCAGTACCGAGCGACTATTGGCATAAAATCCGGTGGGATCACGACGCATAAAATAAGGCACCAGGGCAGTATGCCAGTCGTGGCAGTGCACAATCTTCGGTTTAAAATTAATGCAAGTGCTGGCGTGTAGAGCCGCCATAGAGAAAAAGGCGTAGCGCTCTGGGTTGTCCGGAAAAGCGTGGTAGCTATCGGTATAAATACCCTTGCGGTCAAAAAATGGCGGGTAATCAATTAAGTACACACACAGTCCGTCCAGGTCCATTTGCCGAACCTGGTAGGGGTACTGTTTGTCGTTGGCGTACAGTATCTGAGTTTCAGAAACCGGCAGAGAATCAAACTTTTCGGCGATGGCTCGATAGTAGGGCAGCACGATACGAACATCGTGCCCCATGTTTTTTAAGGCCACAGGCAAGGCTCTGCCAACGTCTGCAAGCCCTCCTGTTTTAACCAGACCTTCTACTTCCGATACAACAAAAAGAATTTCCACTAGTAACCGATCTCCATGTTCTTAGGAATAACAACGATGCCTTCATCTGATACAGTTAAGCCACGAGAACGGTCTAATTCAAGGTCGACACCAATTTGCGTATTTGGCGCTATTTTGACGCTTTTATCGGCAATAACCCGGTTAAGTACGCAGTTTTCGCCCACCTCACATTTGCCCAACATGATGCTTTCTACCAGCTTGGTGCCTTTGTGGATTTTGGCATTAAAGCCCAATACGCTGCGTTCAATGTGAGCACCTGTTACTTCACTGCCGGAGGAGATCATGGAGTTTAATACCGTACAGTGGTTGCCTTCATCATCCGCCATAATATTGGCTGGTGGTACCGGCGGGTGGTAACTGCGCAGTGGCCATTTGTTGTTGTACAAGTCGAATTCCGGCTCGGCAACTAACAAATCCATGTGGGCTTCCCAGAAGGAGTAGACAGTACCAACATCTCGCCAGTAACTGTGATTGGCGGTTTCTGATTCGCCTGGGATAACATTACGATTGAAATCGTAAACGTAAACCGGCTCACCATCGGCTACCATCTTAGGCAGAATATCGTGACCGAAATCATGAGAAGACATTTTATCTTCGGCATCAGCGGTAAGGTAGTCGAACAGCTTGTCTTTCTTAAATACATAGTTGCCCATTGACACCAAAGCCAAATCTGGACGTCCCGGCATAGTTTTCGGGTTGGCTGGCTTTTCTTCAAAACCCACCATGCGGAAATCTTCATCTACTTCAATAACACCAAAGCGA
>JYMV01012909.1_pt1 | contig 12937 bp, 11 predicted proteins | sample 338911 | NCBI WGS metagenome assembly JYMV01 (sample SAMN03354496, study PRJNA234377) | hydrothermal vent metagenome | biome: Deep sea; feature: Hydrothermal plumes at the Eastern Lau Spreading Center, Western Pacific Ocean; material: Seawater | place: Tonga | collected 2009 | depth 2000 m m | reverse complement strand
CAAACTCAGGGGCGGCTGTATGAATTGCAGAAACGCTGGAAAGAGGCAGAAAATATTTTCAAAAAACTATTAACAATCCGCCCAAACAACTCTTTGCTGCTGACGCATTTGGGTTTTACGCAATGGAAACTCAAGAAAACAGAAGAAGCCCGTCAAAACATTACTCATGCTTTGTATGAAAATCCCGGGAGTCTCTGGGCCTGGAATCTTTATTTGCTTTTGCTGCCGGAAGCACAGCAGCGTCGCTGGATCGGTGATGACTTCAAGATGCTACTGCCGGTCCTGGGTGCATTAGCCAGCAAAAGGACAGAAGAAGCCTGGCAGGAAATTACTTCTGTTCGCACAGATCCTTTTACACGGCAAGTACTGAAAAATATGCACTATTTGCTCGAAGAAGCTCCGCAAGAAATTAAAATGGATCCGCAGGATATGACCTCAAAACAACTCTCCCCCTGGATAAATGAGCAATGGGGGTATTTCCACGAAATGCTGGGAAACAGAGAGCTTGCTGCACGTCATTTTGAAGTCGTTTTAGAAGCACTTCCGGACAATGCCTGGATACACGCACGCTTGGGCTGGGTCTACGAGAGGCTGGAGAATCTGGAAAAAAGCAAGCAGCATTACAGCCTTTTTTTACAGAAACATCCGCAAGCATTTGATGTCAGTTTCCGGCTGGCAAACGTCTATACATTGACAGGCAACGAAGCCAAAACCATTGAGCTTTACGAATTAATTGCAGCTCACCGTCCGGAACATGACTTGGTGCTGAACAACCTTGCCTGGCTGTATTTAACTGCTCAAGACAGGCAGGTACGTAATCTTGAGAAAGGTATGGAATTAGCCTTGAAATCAGTTGAACTGAATCCTACAATTGACAGTTTAGATACATTAGCCGAGGCCTACTTTCAGTCTGGAGACAGAATTAAAGCCCTTGAAACTATCCATAAAGCTGCTCGGGAAGTTGATTATCCGCCAAACCGTCATTCATACCTGCGCAAACAATTGCTGCGCTTCCGCAAAGGAGAACAGGACTCCAGCCCACCTGCGTTAACATGATTCATGTTATGTTGAAATGATTTTACTCTAAAGCTGTTTAGGTCAGCAAAACACAATGAATTGTACAATAATTTGATGAAGGTGTGCTTAACTGATTTAAATGGGAAACGACAGCTAACAGAGGTTCCATGCAGAATCAAAGACCAACATGGATCCCACAAAAATTAAAACCAAATTACACTTGTAAATTCAATATTTTTCTGAGATAATTGCGGGATTGAAATTTTCAAAGTGACTTTATCTTTCAAAACTTCCATGCCACAAACTATAGAATCATTGATTAAACTTGCCGAAACTGACCGTGATTTACAGAAATATATTTTCGCAAAATCTCATTTGGAAAGACAGATTGATACAGCACGTTCAGTTGTTGACCAACATCAAAAAACAATCGAACAAAAAAAAGACGAATTTGAACTATTGAGTGCTGAATGCAAGGGTGTAAACAACAATCTTCAAATTCAGGAAGAATTGATTTCCCGCCTGGACAGTCAAGTACCTAAGATACGCAACGAAAAAGAATTTGCAACCAGTAAAAACCAACTGGAGGAAGCACGAAAAATTCTAGGTCTGCTGGAAGACAAGATGCTCGATCTGGATCTGAAAAAAGAAGATCTTGAAAAAGAAATTGAAACTATTAACAACCGGCTCAGTGAATCAAATACAGAATTTAAGCAGGAAACATCCGGTCTGCTGAAAAAACAGGCAAGAGCAGAAAAAAAGATAGAAACTCTTGAGCCTAGACGCAAACGTTTACTGAAAAAAGTTCCAGAAAAAATCAAACGTTTTTTTGAGCGCTGCCAGGACAGTGGAATTTCAACCCCAATCTGTGCCATTGAGGATAAAAGCTGCAGCGGCTGTAACATGGTTTTATTGCCCCAGCTTGTTAACGAACTGATGGCAAACACAGATTCCCACAAAAATTGCCCTAATTGTTCGCGTATTTTGTACTTTCCTGAAGTTGAGGAAGAAGAAGCTTCCTCGGCCTGATATTTCTTATCATGCATGATTGTATTCGGTGTTGATCAATCTCTGCTTCAACAAAATACAATCATGAAAAAATATTTAATACTGCTTGTTCTTTCTTTAACATTTTTGCCCGGCTGTGAATCTTCAGCCCCTTCCCGTTTTACATATCCTTCTGAGAAAGAAATGGAGGTACGCTATCTTTGCCGCTTACCATATCTGGATGCAAAAGCGCCACATCAATCCTGGAGCAAATCAACACCCGCCTGGCTCATTATTAATGAAAGCAAGGTCATCATTTTTTTTGAGAATGACCGTACCTTTGTGCTTTCCAGAGCTCCGGAGATTACCCTCCCTCCAGGCAGGTACCGCTGCAACCTCTGAAAGTTACTGGCTGAATCTACAGTGTTATGAAACGAAAGTTTCACCCTTTAGCACAGAAACAAAAACATCTCGATCGACATTTCCGCCTGAAGCAATTACCGCCACTTTGCGGCCTTTAATTTTGGACGCCTCCTGTAGTGCTGCCGCAATTGCTGCTGCTCCAGCCCCTTCGCAAACATTATGAGTACACTCATACAACATCCGCATGGCATCTGCAATTTCGTTATCTGTGACCTCAACGATCCGTTCAACACCTTTCCAAATCAATTCCAACGCAGACTGTTCCGGAACTCGGCAGGCCATTCCGTCGGCAATTTTGGTACTCACCGGTGATTCAATGGAACTTCTGCTAACGAATGACTCCGCATAGGTATTGGCATGTGCTGATACAACTCCGACGATCTCCGTATTCAATTCTAATACATCACGTACTGCAAGCATTCCACAGATTCCGGATCCCAATCCAATGGGAACGTAAACAACATCAAGATCCTTGACCGCTCTCAGCAATTCCAAACTATAGGTGGCGACACCTGTAACTAATAGTGGATCAAACGAAGGTATCATTTGCAGTGATTTTTCATGTGCCAGATCTTTCGCATATTCACGGGCTGCCTGAAAATCTTCACCATGCTCTATCAGCTGCACACCAAAAGCACGCATTGCAGCATTTTTCTCCACACTGTTTCCATGTGGCGCTACGATTGTAGCCGGAATTCCGTAGCGCCGAGCAGCAAAACCAACAGACTGCCCATGATTTCCGCGGGTCGCACTGACAACTCCCTTTGGCATTTCTGAGGATTTCGCGAGATGGGCGAAATAAACTAATCCACCCCGTATCTTGAAAGAACCAATTGGTGTGTGATTTTCGTGCTTGACCCAGACTTCTGTGCCTAAACGTTCACAAAGCAGCGGCCAGCAATATTGAGGAGTCGCCTGCATTTCCGCATAAACGATTCGGGCGGCAGCTTCGATTTCATCAAGTGTAATTGCCTGCATCATTTTGTGCCTTCTTTCTGTCTTGATTCTCCGATCAATTCACTCATCACCTTGTTTATCATCCTTAATCCTGCCTGGTCTTTGAGTGTCAGAATGGATTCCGGATGAAATTGTACTGAAGCCACGGGCAGTGTTTTGTGCCGGAGCCCCATTATCAAGCCGTCGTCTGTTTTGGCGGTAACATCCAGACAATCCGGAAGTGAAACTGAATCCAAATAAAGACTGTGATAGCGTCCTGCGCTGAAGGGGTTAGGAAGCCCGGAATAAAACGATTCTGCATTGTGAAAAATCTCAGCGGATTTGCCATGAACCGGATGCTCAAGAGTCAACAATTTTGCACCAAAATGTTCTGCAATCCCCTGGTGACCAAGACACACTCCAAAAATTGGGATTTCACGTGCAAGCGCTTCACCAACAAGTTCCGGAACATTTTGTTCACTTGGAAACCCCGGACCCGGCGAAATGAAAAGTAAATCCGGAGCTATTTCGTCCAGCATTTTATAAGGAAATCCGGAGCGGAGAGTAATAACTTTTGCACCGGTTTGCCTGACATAACTTGCTAATGTGTGTACAAAACTGTCTTGATTATCGACAAATAAAACCGTTTTTTCTCCACCCGTTTGCGGCAAATCAATGTCTTCAGCAGCAGCCGGTTTACTGCCCAAAGTCGCACCTAAAAAGGCTGAAGCCTTGATGTGTGTCTCCCGTTCTTCTGTAGCCGGATCTGAGTCATAGAGCAGTGTTGCACCGGCACGCACTGAAGCTCGGCCGTTTTTAAGATGAACCGTACGCAATGTCATTCCGGTGCTGACAAAACCGTTAAACCACAAAAAACCAATACAGCCGCTGTACCAGCCGCGCGGTGAATTTTCCATATTTTCAATTGTCTGCATGGCAACAGGTTTTGGTGAACCTGTCACAGTACAGGCCCACATGTGCGTCAAAATAGCATCGACTGCATCTCTGTCTTTATTTAAAACACCTTCCAAATGATCAACTGTATGAATCAGGCGTGAATAACGTTCCAGCAGGCGCCGTCCAATTAAACGAACACTACCGGGTTCACAAATTCTGGCCATATCGTTACGATCCACATCCGTACACATAGTGAGTTCTGATTCTTCTTTTTCCGAAGAAATGAGTGCTTTTATACGTTCCGCTGTTTCCATCGGATCACCTCCGACCGGTACTGTTCCTGAAATGGGACTGGTTTCAAAACGTTCTTCCTTGACACGTACATACATTTCCGGAGATGCACCAACCAGTTGCTCTTTACCCATGTTGATCAAAAAACTGTAAGGGCTGGGATTTTGTTCACAAATTCTTTTGAACAAAGTTGAAGGCTGTTCTGCAAAACCAGTAGAAAAAGATTGGGACAGTACGACTTCAAAAAAATCTCCACGCCGGCAGCCTTCTTGAATTTTGGCCACTTTCTGTTCAAACTCACCTGCTTCGTGATCACAGTTTATTTTACCATCAGCCTTTCCCTCGGCAACCTGGAATTCCTCGCCAGTATTCCACCAGCTTTCAGTCATACCGTCCGGAGTTTCAATGTGATATTCAATTTTGGAAGCCTCCTCTTTTTGCCGATCGACAACCACCAATTCGACAGGCAAAAACAAATGGCAGTCAGTTTGTTCCGGATCCCGTTTATGTCTAGCTTCAATATTTTCAAATTGATAAACCAAATCGTAACCAAATGCTCCATACAATCCAAGATAAGGATCAACACTCCGGAACAGTTCAAATATTTTGCGAATAACAGAAAACACGCTTGGCTGGCGACTCCGTTCTTCTTCCGCAAAGAAATCCGGCCTTGGTTTCACAGTACCGGAAATCTTTTCTGCAGGAAGATTCGGATCAGTTCCAAAAACCAGTGATTCAAGATGGGGATGATTTTGTAAAGCAGGAGCTATCAATTTCAGCAGGCGCGTTCCATTCGGATTCAGCGCGTTGATTTCAAACTGTCTTTTCCTGGCAATCAGTTCCAATGCAGGATGCACAAAACCTAAATCCCAGCGGGAATAACGGTCCGGAACTTCGTAATTACTGACAAAAAGTGCTCCTTTTTTAGTGTCAATATATTGATATATTTTATCGAGTGCATGTTCAGCATCCAGCGGTGTAATCGACTTTTCGATTTTGATACCGCCCTGCGTTGTAAAAGTTGAATTATTCATGGCTTCAAGTAAATTTTAAGTGTTTAAAGAAATCAATTTCTAAGGTTTCGAATAAATTTTTCAACTCGCCACAAATCTTTAATTCCAGGTTCGCTTTCTACACCGCTGCAAACATCCACTCCCCACGGTTGTACAATCTTTACTGCCTCTGCAACATTTTCCGGAGTCAACCCTCCTGCCAGAATCAGCTTTCCCAAACCTGAAGCAGTACTTGCCAGGTCCCAGTCAATTTTTTGTCCGGAACCTCCGTAATGATTTTTGCTGAAGGCATCCAGTAAAAAGTATTCTCTCCCAAACTCTTGTATCTGTTCCAGCTTAAATTCAGCAGACACACGAAATGCTTTATAAAATGGTACACCTAATTTAGCAGTTAATTCAACAGACTCATCGCCATGCAATTGTGCCAAGTCCAGGTGTGTTTCAATCATTATTTTTTCCAGCGATTCCGGTGATTCATTGACAAAAATACCCACAGTTGTTACCGATTCCGGAAGCGCACTTACAATTTTGCGGACTTCTTCCGGAGAAATGTAACGGGAAGAACCAGGCCAGCAGTTTAGTCCAATCCAGTCTGCACCTAATTCTGCACAGGACAAAGCCTGTTCAGGACTGGTTAGCCCGCAAATTTTAACTTTTGGATAAACAGTGGTGTGATTCGTCCTCATTGGCTTCTGGATTGGTTTTTTTTAACTATAACGTTATAATATGCTGTTGTTCTAAGATACGAATACTTACAGAATTAGCAACGAAAAAATTACGGAAAACTAGATGTCTGTTCATAGTTCTGCATATTTCTGGAATGGTGACACTTTGGTACTCCACATTTTCCTTCAACCACGTGCTTCACAAAATGAGTGGGCAGGCCGACACAACGGGCGGATACGTCTTCGTGTTACAGTAGCACCCGTTGATAATCAGGCCAATCGGGAATGTGTGAAATTTATTTCAAAATCATTAAAAACTGCAAAAACGAATGTGAAAGTGGTTCGAGGTCAAACCAGTCGTTTCAAAACTGTGGAAATCCATAAACCTGATCCGAAGTCCTGGAAAAAAAATTTAGAAGGCTTGGATAATTAGATTATCTGCATTGTAGAACTTAAAAAGCTAATGATCCACTACCTGAAAACACAAATAACAACTATTTGTCCGTTTAGATTTGTGAAAATACCCTGCCCAAAAGTTACTCCAAAATTACGATTCTGGAGCATATTTTCTTTACTGACAAGCCTCTTTTTTTATTTAGTAACCGGAACTGCGTCAGCACAGTGCTTAACCAGCGGTCTGACTGAAGATGAGCAGTTGGCTATGACAAAAGGATTATTTGAAGATGAGCTGTTTTCCGCATCAAGTGAGTCCTCAAAGTGTTTTCTTGAAGAATTTAAGGATAGTGCTGCACGTGAGGAGATTTTTTTCCTTAGGGCAGAAGCCTTAAGAAAGGGAGGCGATCTTCAGGGGGCAATCAAAGCTTATGATGAACTGAAAAAAAACTTTCCCAGCAGCAAAACCTATTTAGACAATTCAATGCTCCAGAAAGGAATTTCACTGGCCCTCACTAGAAATTATACTGCTTCTATCAGGACCTTAAAATTGCTGCTGCTTGATTTTCCCACAACAAAATACAGAGATGAAGCACTTTATTGGCTGGGTTATGCAGCTTCTTTCCAGGCAGAGTCTCTGCGCAAAAAAAACAACAAAGACGCTCTGCTTTTTTATCAGGAGTCCACACTTCATTTCGTTAAAGTAGAACCTGAATTATTAAATCTGAAGCAGCAGCAGGAACGTTTGCATTTAATGGGACGGTCATGGTGGTTCCTGAAGGACTTTACTAAAGCAGAAGAAGCATGGAGTCAATACTTGAAAAACTCAAAGTCAATCAAACCTGAACAGGCTTTGAATCTAAAATACCAGTTAGCCACAGGCTTTCAGCAAGAGAAAAACTACAAAAAAGCTGAAAGATGGTTTGCGCGCATTTTAACAATGCATCCAGACTCAAAACTGGCTGTTGTGTCTGCTTTTTTACGCGCAGAAATGGCATATGCAGTTTCAGTACAAGAAACAAAAACTGAATCATTGGACTCAAAGGCAGTAAGTATACTGATTAAGCACTACAAACTATATTTAAATAAGAATGATAATAAGTATCAAGCACTTGTCTATTACAGGATTGGTGTGTTGCAGCAACCGCACAGACCAAATGAAGCCATTCATGCTTTTCAAAAATATTTAAGCACAAAAGACAAAACTTATGCAGCTGAAGTTCATTATCGCTTAGGTTATTTGTTTTTTAACACCAAACAGCAGCAAAAGGCTATTCAGATCTTCGAAAAGTATCTCCGTACCAAAGATAAAACTTACACCAACGAAGTCCTTTACCAGCTAGGATTTCTCTATATTGGGACCAAACAGCAGCAAAAGGCTGTCTCAGTACAAAAGACAAAACTTATGTGGGAGAAGTACTTTACCAGTTAGGGTTCCTCTACATTGAAGCCAAGCAACAAAAAAAGGCTGTTCAGATCTTTGAAAATTATCTCAGTACAAAAGACAAAACTTATGTGGTGGAAGTACTTTACCAGTTAGGATTCCTTTACATTGAAGCAAAACAACAAAAAAAGGCTGTCCAGATCTTTGAAAATTATCTCAGTACAAAAGACAAAACTTATGTGGGAGAAGTACTTTACCAGTTAGGGTTCCTTTACATTGAAGCAAAACAACAAAAAAAGGCTGTCCAGATCTTTGAAAATTATCTCAGTACAAAAGACAAAACTTATATGGGAGAAGTGCTTTTTCGATTGGGCTACCTTTATCTTGAAACAAAACAAGCTGAAAATGCTGTTGACAGTTTCAAGAAATATCTAAGTTTAAAGGACAAAACACATGTAGGTGAAGTTCAATACCAACTAGGTTTTTTGTTCACAGAAAGAAAACAGCAAAAAAAGGCCATTAAGATCTTTGAAAATTATCTCGCCGGGGATAATGAAGAACATCGTGAAGAGATACAACTTAGATTAGGTTACCTCTACGCAGAAAACAAACAGCAAAAAAAGGCCATTAAGATCTTTGAAAAATATCTCGCCAGCGGTGCTGTTGGACACATCCCTGAGACAGAGCTCAGCTTGGGTTACCTCTATGTGGAAAACAAAAAACCTTTTCTGGCAATTGCTGTGTTGGAACAAGTCCTCCTGCATCCTGATTACCAGAAAAATAATGATCTCTTGCAAACTTTATTAGTCCTCTATCGGGAAAACGTCTCGGAAGAAAAGTATCTGCAGTTTCTTTTAAAAGTAAAAAATGACCCAAAACAAGGGGGGAAAGTGCAACAAGGTTTCAAATCTCAGCTGATAATCGAATACTTTGAACAAAACAAATGTGAAAAATTGATTGCAGAATTAAATCCGGACTACATGCAGAGTATAAAAAAATCAAATACAAAAGAGTGGGAGCATTTACTTTACATGAGGGGCAGTTGTCTGATTGAAACAAAAAGGTGGAACGAAGCCCGCATAGATTTACGACAAATCCGTGATACTAAAAAATATCGTGAACATTCAATCCAGATGTTGATTGTGACACACAAACAGTTAGAGGACTGGAAGAGGTTGACCTGGGAATATCAAGAGGTTTATGACAAAAAAACTCCTGTTTTGACAATAGCAGATTATCAACTTTGGGTTTTCGCTGCCAAACAGAGAAAAGACTTTCAACGTCTTGAACGAATAAAAATAATTTACGAACGCTGGAAAAAAGCATTTCCAGAAGATTCACAAAATTTAGAACAGCTCAATAAATACATTTCTGGATTTCGTCTACAGGAACTTACTTCACAAGAAAACTGGAAGGAAGTTTCTGCATATATCAAAAAAGAGGTTCAGTCCGGTTCCGTTTCGCTTAATGAACAGTATTTTTCGCAACTGCTCTTTGCAGAAAATAAACTGGAAAATTGGTCCGGCGTACTGGGTGCCTATGCTCTTTTACGAAAGCATGACCAAAAACGTGCTAAAACACTGGATGCACTGATTAACCAGGCAAAAGCTGCAGATAAACTTGGGGAAAAAGAACTCTCGCTGAAATATTACCGCCAGGCTTTAAAAGTAAAACCTCTCAATCAAGAAGATAAAAAGCGGCAGGCAGAAATAAAAACGTTTCTGGCACAAAGTTCTTTCCGAAAATGGATTGAACAGGGAGAGTGGACTAAAATCAGCAAAACAATACGCAAGGAGGTTGCTGAAAACAAGAGAGTTTTGAATGATACCAATTTTGATCTGCTGCTTTATACAGAAAACCAAAAGTCCGGAAACAAAAAATATAATGGAATCCTGGATGCTTATGCGTTGCTGGCAACTTATGACAAAAAAAAGACACTTACTGTAAAAGCTCAAATTGACCAAGGATATGCCGCAGCAAAATTAGGAGGATATAAACGTGCAAAAGGATACTATAGAAGGGCTCTCAAAAAGACTCCTGACAAAGATGTTGATCTGGTGCTGCAACTGGTAGGAGAACTTAAACGGCTTTATGAACGATCCAAGGATTATGCGTCTTTGGTAGTGATTTACAAGCGGGCATATAGTGTTCTCAAGAAAAGTCCCCGGCCCAAAAATGAGTCCCGAACATACGCCTACCTCATCGGCTACCATCAGTCATTTCATCTTAAACAAAACGACAAAGCCCGTATTTGGCTGATGCGTTCTGATGGAGGTGGCTCCACGCCCCAGGAATTGGATGCTGCATTCTGGGTAGCAAAGCTTGACCGTGAAGCAAACAAACCGGGAATGGCTATCAAAAGACTCAAAGAACTGGCTGGTCGGAAAGTTTCAAAAAACTCCTCACTTTATGTTCAGATCCACTTTGAACTTGGAACATTGTATCATTTAAAAGAAAAGTGGAAATCCGCTTTACTGCACTATCGACTTGTAGCCAAAGCACGTGCACCAGCAGAATTAAAACAGTATCAAAATACTGCCAAGGAAAAGGCAAAGGAAATAAGCAGCTATTTAAAATCTCTTAATTCTTCTGAAGGTTGAAAATGTACGATAATAATAAATCGGCTGTATACAGTTCAGGTGTTTTTTACGAGATTGTAAAACACAGACAAAATAAATACATGCAACTTCTATTGGCAATTTGTCTGGTGACTTTACTTACTGGAGGAATGCCCTTAATCGCGTTTTCACAAAACCTGTCCCTGCAAAGCAAAATCCGTCTGAAGGGCCAGGTACAACTTCCATCCAATGTGGTAATGCCCGAAGGCAAACTTGATGTGGTGTTATTGAAATTTGTCTTAAGTTCGGAAGGACAGGTAACTCCAACAGGCCCACAGGCACGGGTAAAAACTGATGCTGAAGGCAACTTTGAGTTTCTCAATATTATCCCTGATTTACGCGCAGGCTATCAAATTGGGACTCGGGTAGAAGGTAAATTATACAGTTCAAAAGTATTTTTTATAAAAGCCGGAGAAACACTAATTCAAAAAAACATTATCATTCCAGGGATTTCTACTGCTGTCGATAAACTGGAAACATATAGAGTTTCACTTGTGATTGAATCCGGACTGGGAGCCGTTACTGTAACCGAAGTTCTGGCACTATCAAATTCCTCTGCAGACAGAATTGATACAGGAAACCAGTCTTTGAAACAGAAACTACCTGAAGGAATAGAAAATTTCAGGATGATGGAGACCAACTCCGGAGCTGTGATTCAACATTATCTGGAAGATAATATTTTAATAATTGAACATGTTTTTCCAACAGGAAATTCACAAATTATTTATCAATATCTCCTACCTGGCTGGTTTGGCAGTTTGGAAATGAACAGGGAATTTAACCTCTCCCTGGATAAAGTTGACGTTTTGACACCTGAAGGATACTTACAGATTAAGTCGGAACAACTCACTTTTTCCGATAAACAAAGTTTTCATGATATAACTTATCTCACATGGAAAACCAAGGCCTCAGACTCAAATCTGTTGACATTTACAATCAGCAATGTTCCTGTACCTTCGCTGCAGTATTCTGTAGTTTCAGGAGTAGTACTACTTTTATTATTTACAACAGTAGCCTTGTTTTTTCAATTCCGGTTAAACAACAAAAAACGTTCTGAGGAATCTACTTCCTGACAATAGACATGAATTCAGCTTCAGTTACAGATATTTTCGGTACAATTGTGAATAATAACCGGAGTCGTCAAGTTTTATTGGCGGGGCTGATTGTGTTCCTGACAGTGTTGTTGTTTCACAATTTTATATTGGCTCCGGAGTTAAAAAGTATAAAGCAATTGAAATCTCAAATTCTGCAGATAGAAAATAGTCTGATTCAAGTAAATGCTGCCAACAATAATTCTAAAAAACCTAATCTTGTTCAGTCTCTGGAGAAAAGAGAAACTGCTTTGGATAAGCTGCTTCCACCGCAGTGGAAGCGTGCTGAACTGTTACGCTGGCTCACTGACTCAATTCAGAAAAATGGATTGATTTTTGAAGAACAAACTTTGGAAGAAAAAACACCCCAAGCTTTGAATCAGGTTTTGAAAATTCGATTGAAACTGAAGGGAGAATTCGAGCAACTCCTACAATTTCTTAACCAACTAAAAAGCGGACCGAGATTATTGGTGCTGGAAAAACTTCAGCTTGAAAATACTACACCTGCCCTGCCGGAACCAAAACTGAGTATTGAAATGATTTTATCTGCCCACAGAAGACTGTAAATCCCTGCAACACAAAAAAGTCCATGAAGTACATAACGTGGTTTTTGACATCAATCTTGCTTTTTCAGTCTACAGTATCCGGAGTGCTTGCTGCAAAAATCAACCAGTCGGAGAAACCCCCTGCAGTTACAGTCAAAAATCCTTTTCGCAGTTTGCTGCTGGAAAATAAAGACTTAACGTCACTCACTAAGTCACCTTCAAAACCTGGTACGTCCAGAAAGAAATATTCTTCCCAAAAGAAGAAGCAAGTCTTGAAACAGAATGTGATTGCCGGGGTGCAGGAAAAACCGCTTATACAAAAAGCAGATTTTTCTTTGAGAGTAAAAGAATTATTTCTGAACCTCAAACTGAAGGATATTCTTGAAACATCAGAGGGTCGTTATGCTTTAATTGACGAAAATAAAGTCACGTATTTCGTACAGCAGGGAGAGTGGCTGGGTGAGGTTTTTGTCAAGCATATAGACAAAAATCAAGTGGAACTAAAGGAAATTTACGGAGAAACAACCATTATTCTGGAACTGAAACCATGATTATTTTGTGTTGAATCCGAATTGAGTTGGTTTTTGTTCTACTCAATTACTCGAAAGTCACGAGTTTTATTGTATCAATCCGAAAGTATGTGAGGGATCTTATAAGGTATCAGCACTTTATCAGAT
>JYMV01008135.1_pt1 | contig 12939 bp, 8 predicted proteins | sample 338911 | NCBI WGS metagenome assembly JYMV01 (sample SAMN03354496, study PRJNA234377) | hydrothermal vent metagenome | biome: Deep sea; feature: Hydrothermal plumes at the Eastern Lau Spreading Center, Western Pacific Ocean; material: Seawater | place: Tonga | collected 2009 | depth 2000 m m | reverse complement strand
TACTATGGCTAATGTCTCCTTTTCAGTTTGTGAATATCTCTTCTCCACCCCAGACAATGCACGGCTTGCATACGAGATAATTTTACCTTCCTGCACTAATATTGCTCCGAGACCAACCGGACTTGCATCAACGATAACTTGTGTGTGAAGTGATGGACTAAAATACGCCATTGCGCTGGTTGTTAACTTGTCTTTTAAAGTGTTGAATGCTTTTATTTCAGTTGTCCCCCATTTCCACCGAGTGTTTTTATGTGTTGGCATTCTTAGTGGATCAGTGATTGTTGCAAAGTCAGGAATGAACCTGGACACATAGTTTGCCAGTCCTAACAAGGCCACACCAATTTGATTACTAGTTCTTTGGATTTTTTATACCAAGATAAGGGGGCGAGCGAGCGATATTTTTATTTAATTTTTTGAAAACCATTTTTGGGGGGCGAGTGTAAATTGATTGGTGCGAGCGAGTTTTTTGTAATGTGTTAGTATAAAATAACTGGTGCACACAAATATTTAAAATTAAATGTAAATGAAATGCTGGTTACAATACGGATTCAGTAGTGGATGTGCTAGATTTTAAATAATACAGTAGTCCCCTCCTTATAAGGTATCTCTCATTAGAAAGTCAGATTCATTGTGCACTTCATTAGTAAGTTGCTAACTAATTGTCATCACCAGACACCACTATATATCTCTACAGAAGGGGTGGCCTTATAAGAGTGGCAATACTGTATGTATTGGTGAAGGTTTCAGTTCTTGAAAAGCATTTGTCTTCTTAGACAGGCTCTGCTTACAAAAGACAAGACCTCAGGATAAGAACAAATACAAGTTGTTTCGGTGCCTTTAATCAACACACACATTTTAAACTGACATTTGAACAGTCACTTGTGTTCTCTTTGTTTGTTTTTTTTTTTTTAAAGAATCGCTTTCCCCATGTTTTAGCCTCTTTTCCTTGTCTTCTATAGTTTATGCAGATATGTCTGATTACGGAAAAGTGTTCAAGTAGGTTTTGAATGTACTCATCAACATCTTCTATTAAATTTTCGGTATCTCCACAATAAAAACAACAATGTGGAACAAAATGGCGCATAGTACTACTATAATAGTTGATTTCAACATCGGAAATACATGTCAGACTTTCTCTGACAAATATGCCACATCCAACTGGTAGTGCATCACCACAAGTATACTGGTTGTCTTCTCGGAAGCGAAGCAGAACTCCATCCTGAAAAATAAATAAATACATGATTGTTATTTATCAATTGGCCATTCTTTCCAATATTCATTTATCCGACTTAAGCCTATATAGGGTCCGTTCGCCCTGATAATTAAAAAGTACTCGAATGGACATAAAACATAATTATTTTTAATTTAAATTGTAAAGAAGTATATCGATTTTGATGAAAGAAGGTAGATATTATGTGCATTTATTGTTGAACTAACAATGATCTCATTAACAAACAAAAAAACGTACGATCTACTTGTTTTTGTTATATTCTTGGTATATAGTTGGAAAAAATCCGAAAGTCTTTGCCATTCCCATACTTAGAAATGTTGCCCGATGAACGATGTTACATTGATGATAGATCTCCATAATGTCCATGGTCAAAATACAGTAATCAATAGTGAGACCCCATGCAGTTTCAATTTATTTGAAATAAAAGCAAATGTATATATTATTAAATATACATGTATGGACATATACGATTTCTACGGACTCGATTCACTCATCTTTACCTGCTTTAGTTATTCCAAGGGACTGCAATGTTTAACATTATCGAAATGTACACTTTTTAGCATGTTTCATATTTAAAATTTCTCAATTTATTATCTATAAACAATTAAATATTGTTTATACTTCTTTTATTTTAATATCCCCCGTATTCAAAGTCCAAGAATTCACAAAACACCAAATTGAAAGATTAGGAGCATGTAAAATAAGGGTAATAACAAAATTACCGAACTCCGAACAATCTTACAAAGGGAAAGTCAAAACTCGTAAGTATATAAACAGACAAACAGTTGTATATAAAGTTTATGAAAATCCATGAACGTGTTCTTAAGTTGATCTTGTGACATATACAGACAGACCGTAGTACTGTTACTACAATGTGGTCTGTGGTCATCATTAATTAGTAATTTTCAGCATACACCCTTTGTATAACGGTTAATTTATTTTAAAATAACACCGGAAGATCGGTATTTTTTCTCAAATGTACTAAAGATGCCGAGGTGCTACAACACATATTGATTTGTTTAATTAACTAAAGAAACAAACACTACAGTATACATTTCATGACTAGTAAATTACTTATAGAAGTTTATACCCGGGGGTTATTTGAGATTTTTAATGATTATAGTATTAACCTGACAATCTCTTCCACATTTCTTTAAAAGATATGTGAAAGATTGTCAAACTGGTAATGTTTTTTTTGTGGTTGAGGACGTAGAAAACGACAAGCTCTTATGGTATTGGTACTTTCTCCACAAAAATAGCTTGTTTCATATAGGATATGTGTTACTACTGTGGATAAAAATAATAAAACTGTTATGCCCTCATCTGGTATATATAGGTTATCTGGTATGTATAGGTTATTCAACACCTGGTCATATGGTATATCAAAAAGAATGCCTTGAGGCGAAGCCGAGATGCATTCTTTTTCATATACTAATGACCAGGTATTGTATAATCAATTTAGCACATACTTTCTTTGTCGAGTGTCATGATTACCAATTATTACTAACTTAGGCAGTCTAAGCCAGATTAGATTGAATGAGTATCAGCTCAAAAGCATTTCCTTCAATTACAACATATGAAAAATATTCAATAACACAAGACAAAGAAAGTATGGGCTAAATATCCAGATTCGTCAACCCATAAAACAGTGTGGTACCTCGGGCAAGCCATCAGGAATACAATCGCTCTGGGGTCGAGAAATCGGAATTTGTACCTCAAATGAGGGCAATAATTGTATGATATATATGCTAGGATCGGTCGTTGGTGCTCCGTTGAAACGTAAAATAATGGTTTATGGTGTTTAACGCCACTTTCAACAATATTTCAGTTACATCGTGGCGGTCAGTTTTATTGGTGGAGTACCCAAAGAATATATGATATCCAGTGCTACTTTCATCTTGATATATGAGGACATCCTTGTGGGGGAAAGATATTGATATTTGTCAGTCAAAATATGTTTGTAAATATTCCTCATATAATTACAGATTAATTTCATATAAGCATATGTAATGTCCATGGAGACATGAATAGGTCCTGGAGGAAGTGGATTCACGGATTTTGCTACACTCTCATACCACCCACTGAATGATTAGTCCATATGCATACATTGGTGTTAATGCTCAGCGAACTTTACCTCTAACGGAGACTATTTCCTTCTAATTAACGGGACAGCTATGAGGACAAATGACGCCTTCATATAGCAATTATATATAGCTCGGATGAATAGACACATATTTCACCCCCAAAATACCCTTTTCCACAAATCCTTTATATGTATATTTTTAGTATGTTGTTAATACAAGTCCATATTCTAATTTGCACCCCACTAAGCTTAGATTATAAAAATTTGCCCACCAATAACCGAGTTATTCTTGATCTCCAGTTTTACGTAATTTTCACTAAAAAAAACACATATTTCACCCCAAAATACCCTTTCCGCAAACTATACTTTTAGTACTATGTTGTTAATACAAGTCCATATTCTAATTTGCACCCCATTAAAGCTTAGATTATAAAAATTTGCCCACCAATAACCGAGTTGTTCTTCATTTCCAGTTTTACGTGATTTTCACTCAAAAATCACACAATTCACCCCAAAATACCCTTTTCCTCAAATTATATTTATGTATATTTTTAGTATGTTAATACAGGTTCATATTTTAATTTGCAATAAAAAAAACTGTGTTGCAATTATTTGCAGGTTATACACTGAATTGACTAGAATATAGGTATCTGCAGCATACAACTTTACTCTCTAGGGACAATGTTATTATTTCTGCCGCCCACAACATTAACAAATCAGTTTCCAATTAGTCTTTCTGATCGGTCTGCTGGTGAAACTCCACATGTCAAAGCCGTCAAATTGATTGCATCAATAATGTATTATGTTTTCTGTCTTGTTGCAGATCGGTATTTCGTAGATCTTGGCTCATCTTTCTCCATCCCCAACTTCAACAGCAGTGTCCAAGTTTGTGCATACCATTACTAATTTCAAAAGTATCAGAATATCTCGAGGGTTCAGAGCAAAAAGGTTCTATCTGCATATTTATGTTGTTTTGAGAAAATCAAGTTTTAAGTTGATACCAAAATCAGTCTTTTATTCAATAAAACTTTGTACCAACACTAGATGAGAATTCCATGCAGCCACTGGATAAGTTTGGTACGGATAATGTTCACGATTAATAGGATAAAAGTAGGTCAATGCACATATAACCTTTTTGCTCTCGGGCATATACGATTTGACGATACTTGTCAAAAGGGGTTTAAATGAAGATACATATGTTAAAAATACTACCAGTTGGGGGTAATGAACCAATTATGTTTGAATGTCAGAATGATGAAACACAATTTTCCTGGATCAAAAGCAGAGTTCCACCAAACACCTATATATTTCTAGGGGAAAAAAACCGAAGATAAAAGTAAGAAAACGGGTTTCAGAACAAGGTATTGTCAACATCAGTGGTTCAGTCAGTTCGACTTTATTTTGTATTCAATCGAAGGGGATGGCCTGTACTTTTTGCCTTGTGTTCTTTTCCCCGAGGAAAATACACCAAACTGCTTATTACTAAAGCATACAGTAACTGGAAGGATGCAATAAATGATCTGAAACATCACCCTTCTTGTGCATACCATAGAACATCAATTACATTGATGAAAAACTTTGTTAAGACATGCGAAAATGTCGAAACAAGCGTTGATTATATTTTAGATAAATGGATTAACGAGAGAGTGGTCAACAATCAGAATATCCTAGAATCTATTATCAGATGTATTGAATTCTGTGGACGACAAGGGAATGCACTTAGATCACATCGTGATGACGAGACGATTAAGAACTCTGATGATATGGATAAGGCTGTTTTCGGAAACTTGAAGGAATTATTAACGTTATGTAGTGACCTTGGGGATACTACACTAAAAGAACATTTAGACACATGCGGAAAAAAAATCATCTTATACATCTAAAACATCACAAAATGAACTCCTTGTGTATGAAAACATTTATTCAAGCGGAAATCGTTTCTAAATTCTGAAACAACCACATGGCCCACTCTTTGGTATCCAAGCAGATGAATCAACGGAAAGGTAAGGAACAAATAGGTATTGTCCTACGTAACCTTGATAATGACCAACCCTCCGAAAGACTTGTCGAATTTGTCGTGTGCGAAAACACCACAGGTGAGGCAATCGCAGAACAAATTGTAAACAAAGTTCATGAGTAGTGGATCGGGCCACTATAGCGCTATTACCCCTATGTTAAACCATTTTCCCTCCTGAATTGTGCAGTCAGCCGTGACTAATTGCGTCCCTACGGCTCTTCCAGGCACACCTGTTTCGATGCTATTAAATCGATAATGAAGAAATCCGTATTCCAAACCGAGTATTTACCAATTTAAATAGTTTGTGTTGATTAATTAAAGACCTCTCATTAATCTTATTATTCTTTATTCTAAATATTATATTGTATCGGTCATATGGGTTTTAACACCGTGTTTTAATTCCCAATAATTATATATACTTTGGTTGTATTACACATTGAATATATTACCATGCCACAAACCTTAAAAAATCAATCATGACCAATGACGACCCAAAAGTGTTTACTGCACACCTTTCTCTATCAATAATGGAAGCAATAGTTTTCTCCGTCAGAGATTTACCAATTTAAATAGTTTGTGTTGATTAATTAAAGACCTCTCTAGTCTTATTATTCTATTATTCTAAGTATTGTACCAGTCATTTGGGTTTTTATACCGTGTTTTAATTACCAATAATTATGTATACTTTACAATATACAATTACAGCCCTCGGAAGAGGTGAATATCCAAAATTGTCAACCCCACTAGGGTTATTTAATTTTGGATATTCACCGATTCAGAGGGCCGTAACTGTTTATTATACCGAACAAACAGTTGAAATATACTGTTTAATATTTGAATTGTTAAAGTATTATTCCATGTTTTACACACAAGTGGAGGATACTGCTTATCCCAGTGCAGGATATTGCTTATTGGAGCTGGATAACAGTATTTCATTTTATGTCTAAGTGTTTGATTACACCAACTAAACCATACAGGATATTGCTTATGGAGCTGGACAACTATATACTGTTTCGTAGGGTAGGTAGGGTAACCGGAACCACACCTATTATTTTATTTGGCCTAAACAGTGTGTTGATATCCAGTTTCCTTGGTTTCCTGTACATTGTACATGTTACCCATGTTACCAATTACCATATCTAATACAGTATTACATAATACAGTTATTCATTTTCCATTTTTAGTAGTTATAGCCATTATGGATATTGGAATACTGAAATTTAAAAAAAACAATTTAATCAACAAGAAAAAAGAAAACAAATAACAGTAAATACATGTGATACATGTAAGAGATTTAGCAGAAAACCACTGTTTCAAGTAAACTGTTCACTTTGAGGTCAAATTGGCATTAAATGCAACAACGCAATTCGAAATCATAGGGGTAAATGGGATGTTTTCAATTGGTCTTAAGACACTGTCAATAACATTTGGCATACATGTCGTATTAGGAAGAGTTTGAACTGCTTGTTTTTGAGGTTCTCGGTGAACATCCACTGAAATAGTATGAGTATTAGACATAGTTTGAACTGTTTGTTTTGCAGGTTCTGGATGAATATCCACTGTAGTAGTAGGTGAATTTTCATCTAGTTCTTGTTCAAGATTTTCTATTGGTGCCATTAATTCATCTATCTGTTCCTGGGACAAATTTAATTCCCCATCCAAGCGTTCTTGCGAGAGGCGTAATTCAACTTGCACATCATTAATTACGGATGCACATAATGCATTGCTTATTTCATATTTTCGTCTAGTTGTTACCCTGCCAGTATAGTTTTTAATAGAACTTTCAGACTTGTGTCCTGAAACACACATTATGTTTCTGTCCGAAAAATTATTTACATCCAGAACAGTGATGCTTGTTGCTCGGATCGAGTGATTTGTAAATTCCCTCGACAATCCTGCTTGTTTTGATATTGTTTTCATCAGATTTGCCAGCGTGTTTTTTCCCAGTGCTTGGTTCATGTACCATATATATGTGGAATCATCATACGACTCGACGGGTCTCTGCCATAAATCATCCCTATTTGGATTTAGCTTTGACAAATACTTTCGGAAACTCGCAACAGGACATAGTGGGTGATCTGAAAAAATAATGGAAATTTTACTTACAATCAAAACATTGAAATGACATATGTACATGTAATTTTAAAGTCAAAACACTCAGATTCAAAATAAGGCATAATAAAACAATTCTGTGTTTCCGCTAACATGCTTGAAAAAAATTAGGATCAGCCGGTCGGCATTTTTAAAAAAATTTCAAAAACTTTTTACATAGGTTATAATGGGGGCTAATCTTGACTTTAACAGTGCTTGTTCAACGATAGTTAAAAAAGGTTTTGGGTAGGCATAGCAAATTAGGGTCGGTCTGGTTACCGGAAACTCAGGATTTTTTTTTATTTGGCCTAATTTTCAAATTTGTCCTGTAATCTATGTTTTCTACACTGGCAACCTTTGTTTTTCATTCATATTACATATATGGATTAGAAATGAGCAAGTACATAAATGTATCACTTCCGGCTAATGCATGGCTGCAACACTTTACAATTCAAATGAAAATATAACGACTTAATACATGTATCTCCACAAACCTGTATGCCTTTGTGTATACATTAGAAAAAGGTTATGCGGTCCGCATACACTGCAAGTCTGCAAATTATGAATACTTATGTTTATCATGTCTATAATGAGTACAATTCGGATTTTAAATCCTGTATGATCTACACTTTTCTGCGCATTTTTGGTCTTGTTTTGACAAATTATTTTTTTGAAAAGAAACAGTGAATCCTTTTTATATAATGATGTTTTTGTCAAATACACAAATGTACATGTAATATTTCAGAGTTTTTTATTACTTACTTTGTACCGCATACATATGAGCCTCTATAACACTGCTATCTGTCCCCTCCCTGTGATTTTTGTCTAGTTCGTCAGTTGCTTGATAAACATATTCTTTTCATTTGGCATCTTTTCTAATAGCAAATGTGTGTTTGTTCATAGTTCTTAAGTTTTCCCTTCCCTGCGACACAGGAAGAACATTAGATTGAACCACACCTTATTCTGCAGGCCGCATGGTGTACTGATATTCATGGCGACACTTCCATAGTTTTTGTAGGTCATCTTCATCTAGAGATGGTGAATGTTCCACACATCCAAGTCCTTTACGTTTGAGTTGCACTGTGACTGCCTTAAATATTTCATTTGCTTTTTTGAAGAGATCGTTTTTAATAATGTCTATGTCCATTTCTTTCTGGAAATGCCTCGCTAGGCCAAATCTTATTCCCTTTAAAGCAGATAATTTGTAGTGTGAACCGTCCTTTTTTCTCTCGCATCGGCATACAATTTCATCAACACTTCGTTCAATGCTTCCGGTGTTTGAAAATTCAAGTCCCTTCCTGTAGCCAACAGAAAGTGTGTAAAGCATGTCAGTGCCGCTTTTGTAGCTTTGTTTGTGTTATCTGCATCCTTATTTTCGAGAAGTCTGTGCAGATCTTCCTGAGTTGAACTGCCAAACCTGTACGCCATGACTTTGCTTACAGACGACAATGAGGTAATTTTTTAATGGGAGATAACTCGCGTGCTACAAGAAGCTCATTATGGTTATTCACTGGACGTTGTAATTTACGAGGTTTATTCACCGTTGAATAATGGGGTTATTCAATGGATGTGTGTGATTCCTGAGGTTATTTACCGTTGGCGGCGATTAGAAGCAAAAATATCCAGATTATGTTATGTCATGTGATTATCTTTTAACCAATAGAATTGATTCTTTATTATGTGAGGTATAATAATTTTAATTGATACCCCACAACCAATTACACACTGAATATATTACCATGCCACAAACCTTCAAAAATCAATCTTGAACTTAAAAACTCATACTGCCTCTCCAATGTTATAAAAGTCCCCAATAATGATTTGAAGGTAAATACACCTATGAAAAACCGAAGACTTAGTACGTATTCAGTAAGAATGTAGATAGGACCTTAATATCCAAACGGTTTAGGTAAGGTATTCCGTTATTATTGAGTGCTATGTTTTATCTACCATATGTCAGTAATGTGTGATTTATATGTGTTTTAAATTGTTATTTGGCGCAACAGAAATTTTAAATGTCGTTTGACAACATCTGTTCAACGTTCGTGTAAAACGCAATTTGTATGAGTTGTAAGATGCATTTTAATTACGGTCTATCGTGCAACCTTAGATTTATATTGGTTTCTAAAGAAGCCCCCGCATTTAATTATTCATACGCGTGTCAGTGACGGAGGATTATAAACATTATTCAATACGCGAAGTAATCGAAAGAGATTAACCCTCCGACCTGTTAGATGATAAATCCGAATAAATGTCAACATTAAGCAACTCTATTATCGTTTTCCTCTTTGTGTAGTGGATTTGAATACTTGATCTTTACTACAACATAAAACGTTTCTATTTTATTTATATTGACACCTGCCCGATAACTAAGGGGTTTTCCCTCAAGAACAAAGTAAATGCAAAGTGTTCACCATAATGAGTCATATTCAATTCCAATCCTAAAATAAGTCTGGGATTTTAATCATCTTCTTCAAATTAATTCATGTAGTCTTTTCACGAGTTTTTAATTCAGAAAACAGTCTTCCATTTTATCAAAATCAATAGTCTAGTATAATGACTGATCGTCTTGTGACATGTACTTTTCTAAGGAGAACATCTGTTTCCCATTTACACGTTTTAATCAATATTCTCGTAATAATCTCTCTTTCAATTAGCCAACCACGGTTCTCCTTATAGGTCCAAAGTGAAACCATTCAAAAACCCTACTTTAATAATGGACCAACTGCTCTGAAATGTCATTTAGACGATCCACACGCTTATTCATTTTATCCCAAAAATCCTTCCTGCAAAGAAAAATCATTACATTTCGATAACCACTATGGTTTAAGTAAAACAAAAAACCCCACTTTTATACAACAACAAACTATGTTGTGTTGTCTAAGTAAACATAATATTTTACGTGTTACATAGCTTGAGTGTAATAGAACTAATGAATGGTATGTTTGTCTGTGTGCGTAGCGTATTTGTCATATTATCTCTAATTCAAAGTTTAGGTGTCCCAGCATTATAAGTATATGCTTCGTTATGCAAAGGTCTAGACGGACTAGAGGACATAATCGAGGATCTTCTGTTCGTACACACATAATAGTTGATGTTTTTATAAGGAGTTGAAAAAACTTATCATTATACAAGATGACTTTACATAAAACCTATTGAACCTTTACATAAAATAAAACAAAAAAGGACTTCAGTAAGTAAAGTAAGGCATTATCAAGCTGATTTGGAGTAGCTTGTGGTGAAACATAGCATACTACAACTGTTACTACTTCTTCATGGACTTCAAATTCCACAACAAGTGTCTCTATTAAACTGGAGAATTCAGCTGTTAGTAGTCTTTTGGGTGGTGGTAAAGTTTTTTTCACGAGTGCAGCAATTCCATGTTTTGACTTTTTTGTATAACTGTAGAAGTTGTTGATCTTGATGATGTCAGTGTAAGTTTCGGTTAATCTAATAATATCAGCACTCAGTAGGTTGGTATCAACTACAATGTCAGCATGGTGTTTTCTGTATGATACAATGCTCAGATGACACACTACTAGTTGTTGTTCTGGCTGAGGAGGAGCAACTATAATTGGTAGATTCCATGACAACTGGCAATGACCGTGAAGTCTCTCCATTTCTAACAAAGCTGTTTTATTGACCTTTATCTTTTTATCATCCAGATTCTCCAAGTGCAATCCTGATAATGACTTTACTCTGCTGAGAGCTACATAGGCTTGACGTGCTGTAAAACGAACTCCTGAGAATGACACACTGACATTTTCTTAAGTCTGACCTTGAACTTTATCGATTGTAGCGCTCCGTGCTAAAGTTAAACGAAATGTTGGTACAGGTAATAGAATAATAAAACAAATAGCAGAAGAATTGAAGAAAATTGGGGGAAAATTCCAACTTACAGGAATATCATTATCACTGTTGAATGGAATTATCATCCATAAATTTTTAGTTTTTAAAGATGGCCGTTACTCAGCAGATGAATTGTCTGGAAGAATTCAAAATGACATTACATATGGAACTGCATTGAACAATATGCTGACAACTGATTGCATAATCATTGATGAAATATCTATGTTATCGTGGAAAATATTTCAAGAAATAGATTTGATTTTTTGTGTTTAGCGCCACGTTCAGCAATATTTCAGCTATATCATGGCGACCAGTTTTAGTGGTGGAAGAAGCCGGAGTACCCGGAAAGACCCATTGACCATGGGCAACCAACTGGTAAACTTCATCACTTACCTAACTCATTGAGCCACCCGGGCCCTTCAAGAAATGGAACATGTCTGTAGAGTCGTTAGAGAAAACAAAAAACCATATGGAGGAATTTAGATGATTCTCTCTGGTGACTTTTACAAACTAAAACCAATTTCCAACATTCGATACCAAGATCCGGGTGAAGTCATTATATCACAGACACAGTTTAAAAACCTAATACCTCAACATGAAGTTTTGACAGAAATCTTTAGGCCACTGAAGGTGCGATAAAAACAAATTTTTGATCATTATTAAGAACATGATTAAAATATAACATTTTTTCTCAGTAATTCACGCCTTGACTGGCTTTATAAAATAGTCAAGCTGTCAACTGAAACATTGGAAATACATGTTCCATATCTTCTGGGTTCTTGAAATTTATTTTAATCTTGATTTTCTAAGAAAACAAATTGACATGGATTTTGCTATATCAAATAATGGTCAATGTTTGTAAAAGAGTTTTGCCATCGGAGATCCTCATATTTGCTATTCATGAGCTGAGTCGTTGGTCTGTGTCAGTCAGAACTGCGGAGTTCATTAACGAATTGGAGAGACCATTACCAGCCGGAAATAAGCCTGTTAAATTGTTTTCCCAGAATTATGATGTAGATAAATGTAATTCTGATAATCTTCTTCAGCTTGAAGGTACAATCATGTTTGTTTCCTATATAGAATGATTCTTAACGAATGAGGAAAATTTATGGAGCATCAATTGTATGTGGCTTAAAACTATAGCTCTGTTAAAAGTACTACCAAGTCCATCTAAAGCCCCAGTCACACTTGTCACGTTTCAGGGGTTACGTTTAACTATGTTTCAAAAGCGTAGTGATACTGCAATATAGGTAGCAAATCGTAGATACGAGGGTTGTCCGTAAAGTTCGTGGACTATCTCAGTAAAATTTGACTGACATGTCCGAAATAATTGAAACTAGAATATAATATAACACAGAAAAAGGCTATTTTGTTTTGCCTTGTCCCCGTTTGTATAGTTCAGAGGATACTAACGTGGCCTTAAAAGAAACGTAGTAAATGCGTAGAAAGGCGTATCTTAACGTCCAGAGTACGTATTAAAGCGTATTGAATACGTAGTTGACACGTAAAAAAAAGTATTTAGGGTTGCATAATGCGCAGGATTTTGCCCAGATTCTTTATTTTGCAGGAGGGGTGCGCATTATAAACAAGAACACTGTGTTTCACTCTTTTTTCAGACCGGAAAATCACATGTCGGCCATTTTTATTTTTTTTATTGTTTGTCAAAGT
>JYMV01037682.1_pt1 | contig 12945 bp, 10 predicted proteins | sample 338911 | NCBI WGS metagenome assembly JYMV01 (sample SAMN03354496, study PRJNA234377) | hydrothermal vent metagenome | biome: Deep sea; feature: Hydrothermal plumes at the Eastern Lau Spreading Center, Western Pacific Ocean; material: Seawater | place: Tonga | collected 2009 | depth 2000 m m | reverse complement strand
ACAACAGTTTTGTTAAGTCTGGAACAACATCATAGTGTGCGCAACGACTGATATCCTCTTCAAGCGTATCCCACTGGATAGCATCAAGCTGGGCACTTGAGAATGCAGAGAACACTTTTGGATTTTCCATTTGCAAAACTGGGTTGCACGTGCCATCCAGAAAAGCAACTCGAATCGCAGTATCCGGTTCGACGAGGTAATCCAGAAACGGGTGTGCCCAAGGTGACAACTCCGGTCGCATCAATGCGCATGTTACTTCGATGAATACGATACCGCCCAAACCACTAATCGGGCCGTGCGATGGGGTGACTGCCCTAACCTGCCCATGACCTTCCATCCTCGCTGGTGACGCTGTATAGATTCCGCCGCTGAGATAAAAGTCGATTTGGCCATCAATAAGCGCTTTATTCAGGCTATGATGATTATTGGTGACCAAAGCTGCATTGCGAAACCAGTCTTGAGCAGTATTCTTGAAAACACGTTCTTGAAGAGAATTAAGTGGCATGAAAGGATCAATGTCGGCCGCAATGCAGATGTGAAAAATATTAAAATCCTCGTACAAGAGAATTCCATAGCGTTGAACAAAATCTGGTTCAGCGGCGAGTTTGAAACCTTCGTCTTTAGCCAAGTGCTCAGAAATTATTTTGTCATTGATAACCAAATTAAATGTTCCAAATCGTTGGCAGATTCCAATCTTGTGATCACCATCGTCGGACCAGCCCCAGCGTTTAAGATCAGCAAACCGAGACGACGTTACCCGGGTTGTACTAAGGTCGTTGTCTTGTAGTGTCTGAACTGCGCCGCGGGGATACAGAAATCTCTGCACCCATGCATTATTTATATTGAGAATATCTACTCGATCATTCGGTAACTGGTTATCTATCTCATATGCTGCTTGTACATCAGAGATTAGGGTATCAGCATGAACTTCAATGTTGTGTCTACGTTGAAACGGATTCAGAATGACTGGGCTGTCATAGCCCTCCCAGCAGTAGACCCGAAGACTCTCTTTACCGTCAGGCATATTGACTGTGCGGGGCACCTACAGCGAGTGGTTTCAGTGCGACAGGATCTGGCTGAGAAATAACGTGGTGCGATCGTTTTTCGGTGAAGTGAAGAACTGATCCGGCGGTGCAACTTCAACGATTTTACCGTAGTCCATAAAAACCATGGTATCGGCTACAGTTTTCGCAAAACCCATCTCATGGGTCACGACGACCATAGTCATGCCTTCCTGGGCCAGTTCGGTCATGACGTCCAGAACTTCCTTGATCATTTCTGGATCAAGAGCCGATGTCGGCTCGTCGAACAGCATGATTTTGGGTTTCATACACAGGCTGCGCGCAATCGCAACTCGCTGCTGCTGGCCACCTGACAGCTGGCCTGGATACTTGTCAGCTTGCTCGGGAATGCGCACACGTTCCAGGTACTGCTTTGCAATATGCGTTGCATCCCTTTTTGACATGTTTCGGGATTTCATTGGCGCCAGGGTTAGGTTCTCAAGGACGGTCAGGTGTGGAAAAAGATTGAACTGTTGAAATACCATGCCGACCTCACGGCGGATCGTGAGTACATTGCTCATATCTTCTGTGAGTTCGATGCCGTCGACGACGATGGTGCCAGAATCGTGTGCTTCCAAGTGATTAATGCAACGAATCATGGTTGACTTACCGGATCCGGATGGTCCGCAGACCACAACACGTTCACCAAGTCTGACCGTCAGGCTGACATCTCTCAATGCCTGAAAATCGCCAAAGAACTTGTCGACGTTGTTTAATTCGATTATTGGTTGTGCGGACATGGTAAGCGGTGGACCCCGGAGGTCGGACACCAGAATGGAGATTATAAGGGTAGTCTTCTGTCGCTTAATTAATTTTGTCGGCGAGCCAGAGTAATTGAAGATGGCAAAAAGACCCAAAAGAAATTTCTTTCCTCCCTCCAAGGCGAAAGTGGGCTGCTGGGTGGCAAGCACCGGAACTGAAATTCGATTAATATCGGATAATCGATTTCGTGTCCAGTTAAGACAAAATCGTGTCTTGAAAATTCTGTGAGGAATCGCTGATGAGCTATGCCAGAGTAGAGCGTATTGAGGCCGATGATATTCCCGTGATCGATATTGCGAGTCTGAAATATGCCGATGATCGACAGTTGGGCGGGATTGCCGACGAATTGATTCGGGCTGCCGAAGGTTTGGGATTTTTTTATGTCAAAGGCCACGGGGTGTCCAGCAATCTGCTGGACCAGACTTATAACCTTGCGCAGTCTTTCTTTCTATCAGCTGACGATATCAAGGATTCGGTTGCGGTGACCGGCGGTCATAGAGGCTGGCTGCGAATCGGTGAGGCCCGGATGGAAGGTAGTAAGCATTTTGATCTCAAAGAAAGCTTCATCTGGGGCTTGGACGTGCCGTCTGACGACGGGGATGTGATTGCAAAAGATCGGCTCTTGGCCGCAAACCGCTGGCCGGATGCACCGACGGGTATGTGTAAAGTGTTTAACCAGTTTTTTGTTGAAATGCAGCACTGCGGTGAACAGCTTTTGCGTGCATTTGCGGTGAGTCTGGGTATCCAGTCGGATTATTTCGTTCGCCAGATTGATCGGCCGGTTTCCCGGGCCGCAGCGGTCTGGTATCCACCGCAGGCGCCGGATCTTGGAGACCGACAGTTTGGAGTGTCACCGCACACCGACTATGGAACACTGACCCTGGTAAAGCAGGACGATGTCGGTGGGCTGCAGGTTAAATCCAGCTCGGGCGAGTGGGTAACTGCACACCCGATTGCCGATACTTTTGTGGTTAATGTCGGTGATCTACTGGCGCGTTGGACGAACGACCGCTTTAAATCAACACCACACCGAGTGATAAATAGCTCTGGAAATGAAAGAATCTCACTGGCAATGTTTGTCGATCCCAACTGGGACATGATGATCCAACCCGTCGCCAGAGAAGGCGAGACTGTCCACTACGAGGCGATCCGCTGCGCTGACTATGTCAACGAACGATATGACAATGCATTCGGTTATCGAAAGACCGATGCTGCCTGACATCCGGAAGACGCCTATTCGGGCGGTCTTGTAATCAGTAACTGGAACTTTATAGAAAGCGAGTTGAGTTGCCATCCGTCGGAGTGTGTTGGCTTTGCTTCCATCGAATCGGCTGTCTATCCAGACCTTGAACGATATTACAACCAGTACGGCGAGGCGTGGATTCATGAGCGACTCTTCGCTTATATCGTATTAATCCATGACGTTAACGAAGACGAATGGCCGGAGTTTCTGGATCAACTCCATCCCGAGTGGACCCTAGATAGTCTCTCTAAGTTGCCTACCAAACCAGAAATTTGGAAACCCAATTCCTTAAGAATTGAATAAAACACTTATTAATCAACTAAATAAATGGTGGGCCCGGAAGGACTTGAAGTGATCTGTAACCTATTGAATTGTTGATGTGATTTCTGTTACACCCAAATAGTTACCGTCAAAGTTACCGTCTAAAGTGCTGGCTTTGGTTGGATGGGAGCGGACCTAAGTACATTAGAAGAGATCGTCCTGGTCGGTAGCAGCTAGAGTTGCATCGGGCTGTACGAAAAGTCACCATCTGCTAAAGCCCCCGACAGGGTTCCCAAAAAGTTAGAGTCGCGCCGTTTCAAGACTATTGGCTGAGTAAAATGTGACCTGACAGAGGAGAGTTTTTTACTTTCTGTATGCTTATGACTGCTTTTTGTAGATATTCCATGGAGACCGAATATGTTTCGTTGGTTTGAATCCAGATTAAATCCCTACCCTGCGGAAGAACCAGGAGCACCACCGTCAGGATTCATTGCATTCTGCTGGCATTACACCAAACCGGCATGGCGTTGGTTGGCCTTCATGTCTTGTGTCACGGCGATGATTGCGGCTGGGGAAGTCTACCTGTTCGGGTTTTTTGGGAATGTGGTGGATTGGTTAGCAACCAGTGACAGGGAAGGGTTTCTAGATCGCGAAGGGAGTCGTTTGCTTTGGATGGGAATTGTGCTGTTGGTGGTGTTGCCCGGAATCACGCTGTTGCACTCGATGCTGATCCATCAAACATTACTAGGCAATTACCCGATGATCGCCCGCTGGAAGATGCATCGGTACCTGTTAAAACAGAGCATGGACTTTTTTTCCAACGAATTTGCGGGGCGTGTTGTCACCAAAGTGATGCAGACATCTCTGGCAGTCCGAGAAAGCGTGATGAAATTGCTTGATGTGTTTATGTACGTTGGCGTCTTTTTCATCGCTATGACGATTCTTATGGCAGCAGCAGATTGGCGTCTGACGCTACCTCTGCTTCTCTGGGTGTCTGTGTACGTTTCACTGATCCGTTTCTTTGTCCCGCGACTGAAAAAGGTTTCTAGAGAGCAGGCGGATGCGCGCTCTGACATGACAGGTCGCGTAGTTGACAGCTACACGAACATTACCACTGTCAAACTTTTCTCCCACGCTGGACGCGAAGCCACCTACGCTCGAGAAAGTATGGATTCTTTTTTGATAACCGTGCATCACCAGATGCGACTTGTCACAAGATTCCAGTTCAGTGTCTACTTTATTAATGCCTTCGTGGTGTTTGCAGTCTCTGGAATGGCAATTTGGCTATGGTTGAACACCGTTGTGTCCATAGGTTCCATTGCCATTGCTATTGCTCTGTGTTTGAGAATCAATGGAATGTCACAGTGGGTCATGTGGGAGGTGTCTGGACTGTTCGAGAATATCGGTGTGGTGCACGATGGAATGTCCATGATGACCAAACCACATGACGTTAACGATATACCGGATTCCGAACAATTGGTTATTCAACAGGGCCGCATCGTATTCGAAGATATCGGCTTCCACTACGGTAAAAGTAGAAGCGTGATTGAGAAGCTTTCTCTAACTATCCGACCTGGTGAGAAAATCGGGGTAGTTGGTAGGTCCGGAGCCGGGAAGACCACGCTAATGAATCTGTTGCTGCGTTTCTATGACCTGAAGTCTGGGAGAATCTTCATCGACGGTCAGGATATCTCCGAAGTTACTCAGGATAGTCTTCGTTCAACAATTGGTGTCGTGACTCAGGACACCTCCTTGCTCCACCGATCAATTCGGGAAAACATCGCTTATTCCGCACCCGAGGCATCGGATGCAGAAGTAATCGAAGCCGCAAAGAATGCAAATGCCTGGGAGTTCATTCAGGAGCTTGAGGATTCGAATGGTAGAAAGGGGCTGGGTGCTCACGTTGGTGAGCGGGGAGTCAAGCTTTCCGGAGGGCAACGGCAGAGGATTGCAATTGCGCGGGTGTTCCTCAAGAATGCGCCGATTTTGGTATTGGATGAGGCCACTTCTGCACTTGATTCGGGGGTGGAAGCTGCTATTCAGGAAAATCTGTTCCAGCTCATGGAAGGCAAGACCGTTATTGCTATTGCACATCGGCTTTCCACCATTGCTCAGTTGGATCGCTTGATTGTGCTGGACCAGGGCAAAATTACCGAATTTGGAACTCACGCTGAACTCGTTCAAAAATCAGCAATCTACGCTGATCTTTGGTCTCGTCAGTCCGGTGGATTTCTTGCGCCGGATGAATATGAAGGGAGAGTTGAAGCTGCTTGAAGCGTAGTTAACTAATATCGTAAATCAATAGTTTAATGGTGGGCCCGGAAGACCTCACATTGATTGATAACTGATTGAATTGCTAGAAGTATTCTCAGGCCACCCAAAAAAGTTACCGTCAAAGTTACCGTCTAAAGCGCTGGCTTTGGTTGGATAGGAGTGGACGTAAGTTCATCAGAAGAGCTGGTCTTGGTCGATTGCGGTCAGAATTGCACACCCGATCCCGCGCGTAGGTGACTGGAATGGACTGTAGAGGACACGAATAGACAGAAGCCGGCTCCACTTTGGCTCCACCGCTTGGGGGCACCCACCCTCCATTAGAGATTCTTCGAATTAAATATATTATTTCCGCATACCGAGGGGTATTCTGAGCATCCTGATTTAAGTGCTCAAAATCCAGAATGAAAACATCACTTGGAAATGACTCTACGCTAGATGCCTTTAGCTTAGTCAGAGATATTGGTCCCGATCAATATAGAGTTCCAACTAAATCATATCCATTACCTTTTTCCCCAAAAGAGTATGAAGAGAGATTGGAACGATCCCGCAGAGAGATGGAAACACAGGGCATAGATCTGCTACTTGTGACTTGCCCTGAAGGTATGTGTTATCTCCATGGCTACGAAGTGACTTGGTATAAGGCGGCTTCTACGACTCATTGGTGTCCTACCACGACAACGGTGATACATGTGGATCACAACGAGCTAATACTATTCGACGGTGAGGATGCAGTTCCTTCAGCAGCTAATAGAAGACTATCAATTGATAATAGCTCGGCGGCGAATTTCGGGACGAGACTTTCGGTTGAAACCGCAACACGAGAAATTGTCAAACAACTCTCAGATATAGGTTGGTTGAGTAATAAAACGAGAGTTGGTCTTGAATTATGGAGTTATATTCCGCCACCTGCAGTAAGCACTCAGCTGACAGAGAGAATATTGTCAGTAGGTGCGAGCGTACTCGATGGCAGTCGGGTAATGAAAAATGTACGTAAGCTCAAATCTCCTGTGGAACTCGATGCAATTAGGCATGCGGCAAAAATCGCAGACATTGGTTTGAGAGCTGTGGCGAACAGTTTTCAGCCTGGTATGAGCCATGGTGAAGTTTTTGCAGAAGCTATGTATGCGATGTTGAACGCGGGTGGTGAAATACCAGGAATTCCTCAGGCAGTTCAGCCTGGCTGGCCGCAAAGTACCCATTTGTTACCGTCAAGAAGACAAATCAGTGCAGGAGAACCCTTTGCAGTCGACGTAGCAGGTGTGTTTAAGAGATATCACGCAAATTTAGATCGAACTTTTATATGGGGTGAGCCAAGTAACGTTCTCTGTGACATGAATCGGGCAGCAAAGGAAGCATTGGAAGTACTGGCGTGCACAGCGAAAGCAGGGACTTCAGTCGGGACAGTTAGCCGAGCTTTAAGGACACATTATATAGAGTCAGGAATCTGGAAATACCATCACTACTGTGGAGGTTACGAACTTGGTATAGCTTTCCCACCTGACTGGGTCGGTGAGTTTGAGTGGTCTGTGGATGATGACAATTGCTTCGATAGTTTTGAAGAGAATATGGTTACCAACTACGAGAATTCGTTTCGAAACGAAGATTTACAGTTTGAATTCGCGCAGATTGCGTTTAGCCGGGATACCCTAATTTATACATCTGACGGTGCAGAACGATTATCAACAATCCCAGTCGATCTTATTGTGATGGAAAACTAACCTCGGTGGATTTATTCGAAGGGTCTTTGATTAACGCAAACCTGACTGGGATAAATCTAACGCGGGCGGACCTTTTAAAGACATTTCTGAACGGGGCAAAACTGGAAAACGTAATTTTCTGTATGACCAGAATGCCTAATGGGACAGAAGATAATTCGGGGTGTTAAAAAAATTCGCCCCGAACTTTCGACTAAAGCCTCTGCTCTTAAATGCGTATAGCGCATCAGCCTGGTGTACCAGAAGCTTATGCGCGGCTGTCATAGACAAGCTGCGGTAGTGGCGGTGGCGGACCGTTCATGTCGAGACCGTGTACGTCCAGAACGAATTCAGCAAATTCGCCCTGCATAGCGGCCATCATCTTCCCGAAGCTCTCAGCAGGGTTTTCGCCCTCGAAGGTCAAGATGATGAAGTCACCATTAGGTGTTTCCTGCAAAAAGGTGCGTTCATGTACGCCGGCCTCCTCTCGGACCTTATCCGTTTCTGGCTTTGATGAGGCTTCATTCATACTATTCATCATCTGTTGCCACTTGTCTTTTTTGCCAGGCAGTATAGGCAGACACATAGAAAGCAAAGCCATGTTCTCTCTCCTTTAATTGGCGATGGGAATATTCCCTTCTGAATTAGCTTATAAATTGTACTCCGACAATGTTAATTTTATAACGAAAGAGCAACTACCCCAGCCTCTCCACCAAATCCTCCACCCTCAAATGCGTATAGCGCATCAATATCTGGGTGACTCCCATGCTTTCAGCTGAGGCTGCCTCTAAGCCGTCATCCTCGCTCCATTACTAGCTACACCTTTCTCAGGGTGTTTGACCATCCAAGAAACGTTCCATATCCACCCCCTTGTAACTCTTGAATTAGGGGTTACCTCCAACTTCTCAATCTTCCGTAGTTTTCGCCTTCCGAATGCAAACGTCCTGGATACTTCCAGAGTGGCTGGTCATAAAGACCTGAAGACAACGCTGGAATACATCCATGTAGCGGATGATAGACTGCATCAAACGGTAGCAAACCTACCAAAGTTAGGCACACTTGAAGATTGGTAGCGGTGGGAATGTCAAAAAACATCGAGAAAACTGGCTCCCCGGGCAAGACTCGAACTTGCGACATATGGATTAACAGTCCACCGTTCCAACCACGGCTAATTCAAATAAACGCCTACAAATAAGCATAAACCTAAACTCTGATCCTGTGCTTGTAGGTTGTTTATGGTCGTTTCGCGACAGAAACGACGTTGAGTTAGTGTCATTTTAGTGACAGTAGTTAAATTCTTAACTCCGACATTACCTACGCCAACTGCGCCGGGCATGGCGCAAACGTTTGCGCCCGAAATATCAGTCTGTATCTTCTTTGAAGTCTCCGCCTTTAACTGGATTAAAGGATACCGTGATCTGCGGCGTCTGGGTCAGTGTCTGGTAGACGACGCAGTAACGTTCCGTCAATTTGAGTAAGGTGGCTTGTCCTTCTTCATCAGCATCGCTGTTAACCTCGAATCTCAAGCTTATATTGCGAAATCCAACGGGTGCTGCCTTATCCACACCCAATGTGCCACGAAAGTCGAGATTGCCATCGGCATAGACTACGCCGTGATGTATCGTGATACCCATGGCGGTCGCAACGGCACGGAGCGTTACACCGGCACATGCCACTAGAGCCTCGAGAAGCATATCCCCGGAACAGGCAAAAGTTCCGTCACCACCAGTGGCTGGATGCAACCCAGCTTTGACCAAAGCGCGTCCCGTATCGACGCTACACGCAATCTCACTAGAATGCAGTTTCCCTGACGCGGATAGGGTGATAGTGGCAGAGTCCGGATCGGTCCGATAACGTTCCTTAATTGGCGTTTGCAGTTCCCGTAGTTCCCCCGCTGTTATCGTTGTCTTCGCCATCTCTTGCCTCCTTTCATGTTTACCTCTTACTGTAAGGACATAACGACAATCCGTTTAGTCAAAATATCCAGCTCTCACACACTTACCGATCATGTTTAGGATTAAATTTGTAGCGGTGATTGCGCTAATTTGATTGATGTCACGAGCGGGTGTTATTTCAACAATATCCATTCCTACTACGCGACCTTTGGAAACCAATCCATGAATTAGCTTTCGGGCTTGCGGATATGTCAGTCCGCCGGGTGCAGGACCAGCGACAGCAGGCATCACCGAAGGATCTAATCCATCTGCATCTATTGTGAGGTAATACAATCCACCTGGTGGTATTTTGCTGAGCACGTGATCCATACCATGGTCCTGGAGTTCTAGATCAGTAATCAGATGGGCGCCATATTCATTAGCCGCTTCTATCTCTTGCTGCCGACCACTACCTTGGCCTCGAAGTCCAATTTGGAAAATCTCATCTATATGGTCCATTTCTGATGCTCGGCGCATTGGACTTGAGTAACCTTCGCGGACACCGTCGAACTTTTGGTCTACCCAGTCTAAATGGGCATCGACCTGAACTAAAGTGATTGGGCCGGTATTTTCAAAAGCTCGCAATACAGGGATCGGTACACCGTGATCTCCACCTAAAATTATTGGCATTGCGCCTGAGCGTAAGATTAACCTGACTGCTTGCTCGGCGTGGTCGTAGTGTTCCTGTAAGTTTCGGGGGTTACCAATCACATCGCCACAATCGACTACACGAATGGATTTACCATTGAAAAGTGTTCCTCCAATATCAAAATCCCATCGCTCTAATCCACCGCTCGCTCTACGCGAGGCCTGTCGAATCGCGGTTGGCGCATTTGTCTGGTCATTAGTTACTTCGTCGATGTTATACGGGTCACCATATGGTAGGCCAAGGATAACGATGTCTGCTTGTAGATTCCCAAGGTCAAGTTCGAGATCAAAGTCCATAAATGTCTGCCGGACTTGGCGGGGAGGTACAGTAAGTGTTGAATCTGATCTGTTAGTTGCCACCATATTGCTCATTTCTACTTCCTATAGTGATTGAGGTATTTAGCAACTATTATTGTCTCATGGGCATCCGTGGTGCGGATGATAGACTGCATGAAACAGTGGCACACTTGCCAAAAGTTAGCGACGTTTGAGAATTGAACGTGGAAGGACTGCTGAAAAACATCGAGAAAACTGGCTCCCCGGGCAAGACTCGAACTTGCGACATATGGATTAACAGTCCACCGTTCCAATTTTTTCTGTTACACGATAGTCCAATAAATTTAACACATTCAAGCACCTCAACCCTGCGCTTGTTTGCCCTGAATGGACTGGAAGGGACAGAAAAGGACTCCAGTTAGGTACATTTTAGGTACAGTGCCATTACCTTCCTCATTGACAGATATTCCGAGTCTTCTCACCGGATACAACTAACCTAGCCAAGATAATCCTTCTCTGAAATTTCAGCAGGGGCCCCAGTCGGGTTTGAAGATTGATCCGGCTTTTTAATGGAACGATCCATACCCCCTTAAGGCCAATAATCGAGATCGATACACGCACATAGAGGGTCGAGGCCCAGCCTAGCAACTTCCCAAATATATTTTTCGGGAAATTTTACGAATTTTGTCGATAAATAATTCGTCGCTGAACCTGCTCGAAGTAGGGGAGTGGGTCAGAAGGTATGAAGGGGCCGTTTAGAGTGATTCGATGGAGATTCGGCCCAAATCCCTTGAGACCAATCCCAGTTTTCAGTGGAACGATCCACTGGCCCCAGTCCTGCTATCGGGACCCACACTTAGGGGTTATATCCAGTTTCTAATTGTCCCGTCGTAGTGGCCAGCGCGGTTGGGTATCGAGTCCTAGACGTTTTGCGATTCGGGCACCAACTTCACGCGAACTGTCGATCACCTCACGTGCATTCAGGCGTGTCGATTGATAGTCGTCGTAGATGATCTGGCCGTCGACGAGAACTGTGCGTACGCTTCTGCCATCAGCGGAATAAATCAGTGTGCGGACCACGTCATGTCCTGGTGCCCATTCAGGACCTGACGTATCGTAAAGAGTCAGATCGGCACGCTTACCTTCTTCGATGGAACCTATTGTGTCGTCGGCGAGCGTAGCTTTAGCTCCTTCAATGGTAATCATCTCTAGTGCGGTCTCAGCAGGCACAAGCGTCGGGTCCATGCGAGCATCTTTGAAGAGCCCCGCAGTTAGAAATGCTAGACGCACAGGATCGAAAGTTCCACCAGACGATGCCCCATCAGCCCCGAGTGAAACTGTGACGCCGGAATCGATCATCTCGGGAATTTTCCCCACCTGCGTAGTGCCTTTTGCAAGCCTCATGGCGGCGCCTGGGCAGAACGCTACCTTTGTCCCGTGATCGGCGAGTAAAGCGACTTCCTCATTGGTTACAAACGTGCAATGGGTCAACAGTGTGCTTTCGTTCAAAACATCAAGGCGATCAAGATGGGTTATAGGCCAGCTCCCGGTCCGGGATTTGCTGAGTCTCGCCTCTTCTCGTGATGAGGCTATGTGATAAGCAATGGGAGATCCGTAGCTGTCGGCGAGCTTGCGGATTCCGCGAAACAAATTGTCGGAAGTGAAAAACATCAGGCCATAGATTGAGGCCCAGAGTCGTATGCGGCCATTGGCCCTTTCCGGTCCTCGGCTCAGTAGACCAGCCACCTCCGCCAGCGCCGCCTCGGTACTGGGGTGCCACAATGCTGTGCGCATCTCATCAGTCAATGTCTGAGACTCAGGCAAGATATCCGTTATACCGCGACCCAACACTGCGCGCATACCACTTTCCTCAACTGCCTGTGCGACAGCATCCACGTGTCCCAGAGAACCAAGGATATTAACGTCGACAAAGGTGCCGGTGCCGTTAGCTATCATTTCAAGGCAGGCTAACCGAGCGCTGACATATGCCTCCTCCTCGGTGAGAGTTGCGCAGAACGGATTAGCGTACTGGTTGGCCCAGTCAAAGGTTGAGAGAGTGTCCGGTATCAGTCCACGGCTCAGGTGTTCTACAGTATGGACATGTGTGTTCACGTAGGCCGGCCCGATGATGCAACCGGCGGCTTCAATTACCCTACCTTCTTGATGGGCGCGCGCCAGGTGATTGTGATCCAGCTTGGCAGTCTCAGCAATCTTGGTTATCAGACCATCTTCGATTAGCAAGGAATGATGAGGCAGGATTCGGCGATTGCCGTCCAGCGTTAAGATCGAGTCTGCGTCACGGATTAATAGCATTGAGGTGTTAAGTTGTTCTCATTTTTTCGTAAGCAGTTGTCTCGGGGTCGACAGGCGTGTGCGGTAATTTCTTGCTGGCATATACGTAAGCGTCCGGTCTGAACCAGCTGGCATCATCAATAACACCCACTCTAATTCCACGACGGTCCGGAGAATAACTACCCGACGAAAACATCTGTGATCCACAAGTTGGGCAAAACTCTTTAGTCATAGTGGAGCCTCGGTCACTCTGGTGTTGATAGGAGTGCGTCTCACCGGTGACTAGCAGGGTTTCAGTTGGCACGAATACAAATGAAGCATAGAGACTGCCAACCGAACGACGACAATCATCACAGTGACAACAGCCTTGGAACACAGGTTCCGCGCTGCATTCAAAACTGACGGACCCACACAAACAACGACCGCTGATATTTAATGTCATTACAGTCTCCAGTGTATATTTATTCTAAAACACGCCGTGGAAAATAAAGGGACACAAC
>JYMV01031718.1_pt1 | contig 12945 bp, 6 predicted proteins | sample 338911 | NCBI WGS metagenome assembly JYMV01 (sample SAMN03354496, study PRJNA234377) | hydrothermal vent metagenome | biome: Deep sea; feature: Hydrothermal plumes at the Eastern Lau Spreading Center, Western Pacific Ocean; material: Seawater | place: Tonga | collected 2009 | depth 2000 m m | reverse complement strand
CTGGTCGATCCCGGGCCGGCAGCGAAGTGGATCAGATCAAAGGGGGCGGACCCGATATCGAGGGCCGTTCCCAACACACCGTCGGGGCCATTTCCCTGTTCATCGCCTCCAAACAGCACGGTGCCGTCGGTGTGGATCACCTGCATCGTGCCGTCGGAGTGGGTGATGAAGACACCATCTCCACCCAGTGGACCCAGAGCGCGCGGCTCGGGCCCGGTGTTGACGACGATCTTCGGTTCTGGCTGGATGCCGACTCGGCACACCGTCTGTGTCTCCGCCATCAGCAGCCACGTATGACCATTACGATCGACCAGCAGGTCGGTCGGAGCGCCCGGCGATGTAACTTCCGATTCCAGCAGCACTCCCTCGGGAGAGAACGCACTGAAGGAGCCATCGAAGGCGACTCGTACCCGGTTGGCAGGCGATCCGTCGGGATCCGGACTCAGCACCGCCACTCCACCCGGCGAGACCGTTGGAGTGATCTCGGTCGCATCGGGCAGGGCGAACACGACATCGATGGGTGGATCGCCAGCGGTTCCAGGTGTCACCGGAGTGAAACTACCCTGGCCCGCCGCCAGCACATCATAAGTGGCATAGGCGACCAGGCTCGGACCTCCGGCGGGGATCACCTGTTCGAGCTGGAAGTCGATCAGTACGCCGAAGGCGATTCCTTCCGGAGTGACGGAAGATCCGATGAAATCGGGGATCGCGGCACCGGCGTATTCGATCGCGATGGGGGTCAGCGAGGAAGACTCGTGAATGAGGCCGAAAGAGTAGGCGACGATGTCGTCATCGTTTTCGATTTCGATCGGAAGCACCACCGAGTGCCCCGCGGTCGAGGCCGTGGTACCCACCGATACGACATTATCAGCCCGTAGCGAGCCATCCTGCAGCAACGCTGCTGAAAGCACGACCAGACCCATCCACCGCCGAGATGCGAGGTGGCGTCTCTGCATCTTCATCTGGTCCTCCCCGGGGAATGAACCCCGATAAACCATCCCAATCGAATTCCCCCGAGGACCCAACATCCGGAAATCTACCCCCACTGGCACCTGGTTGGCCGACCAAAATCGACGCAACTACAGTGGCCAGTTCAAGTTGGCAGATAGGTCCTCCATATCACATTGTACGCCTATATCCGGATCTAGGAACCACCCGGACACGATATCTTGGCCGCAGATGGCCACATCGGACTATTCCTCGATTCGCCCCAGCCTCGCGCGCAGAAAGCGGCGCCGATCCGCCGCTCGTAGAATGCGGCCAGCGCGCTCCTCGACGGCCAATACCGCTCTTTCCTCCCAGATCTCTCTCTCCTTCGAACCCCGCGGCTCCAGGCTCGCTCGTGCAGAGATGACCATATCGAGGGGCACTCCCGGGGGCAGATCGGTCTCCTCGAGGATCGGTTCCAGCAATGTCAACGCGGTCTCTCGATCGGGTGCGACCAGCGCCAGGGAAGCGCTCAGCAGGCACCGATGCCGCGAGAAGGCGATCCCCTCCAGCTTGCCGATCAGCTGCTTCGCCTCTTCAATCCTGGCCGCTTCCAGCGCTTGCCCCTGCAACTGCGCATGGCGACAGCAAAGCGTGAACCACAGCACCATCAGATCGGAATCCTGTTCATCCGATTCTGAACTGATCCCCACATCGCCGAGATCTACATCCGCCGGGTCCTCTCCCATCGACAGGCGGTTGAGTGCAGTACGGATGCTGCCCTCGAGAATCAGCATCGCGTCATCGATCTCTCTGGCAATTTCCTGTGCTCGTTCGTTGGTGATCTGGGCTTCCTTCCAGTCCCCCATCGTTGCGTGGATCTCGACCAGGTCGAGACAACTGCGCGCTTCACCAGCGCGATCTCCGATGGCGTGACGCACGTCGATCGAGCGCTGAAGACAATCGGCAGAGACATCGAAACGGCCCAGCAGTCTCTCCACTTCGGCCAGGTTTCGATAATTACGCCCCAGTCCACGCCTGTTCTGGAGCAGTCGGAAGGTCTCGATCGCCTGGCTATACATCGAGGAGGCTTCTTCGAGTTGACCCTGATAGTAGCCGACATTGGCCAGTCCGACGCGACAGATCGTCTCCATGTCAAGATGACCGAGCTGGTGGAAGATCTCGGTGGCTCGCTCGAAACAGGAGCGCGCGGTCTCGATCTCACCGACAGGATCGATGCGAGTGTAGAGATTGCCCAGATTACCGAGCAGCCTCGCCTGGCCCAGTTCATCATCGAGTGCCTCGGCGATGACGATGCCCTTCTGGTACTCGGTCACGGCCTCGGCACCGCGGCCCTGTTTGAAGAGGCCCAGTGCCAGATTGATCTGGAACTGCTGCGCCAGCGCGCTGGCCCCGGACTGTTCCACCACATCTCGTAAGCCTTCGAGGATCGACAGCGAGGCGACCGGATCACCCCGGCGAATATGGATCTCCGACTGCAGGATCTGCTTCTGCAACTGGACATCCTGCTGTTCGGGGTCGATCTGCTGCAGGTACTTCTCGGAGGCGTCCTGATCGCCCAGTTTGATACAGACACGCGCCGCCGCGATCAGATACTGACCCCGGTTCGGCTCATCCAGTTGTGCCCCATCCTCGAGTACAGCGTCGATGTCTCCGACCAGGTCATGTCCCTCGACATAGCGCCCCTGCACCAGGCGTCGATCGAGTGCTCGCTGCAGGTAATCGAGGGCTTGCTGTCCCTGACCACCATCGCGCAACAGCCGACCGATGGGACCGGAGCGTTCCGGTACATCTCCTTCCAGTTCGATCAGCACCTTGGCAAGTTCGCGGCGCCTTCTGACCGCAGCGCGGCGACCACTGCTCTCGAAGACGGAAAGCACCGCTGTCCGCGCCGACTCGGTGCGGAAGCGGTAGTGTGTCAGATCGGTTCCCACCGCCTCTCCCAGCGCCTCCGTTTCAAACCGATCGAGGGCATCGTCGAGTAGATCGGCATCGTCAAAGAGCCTTTCCAGAACCTCGACCGGAATATCTCCCTCGATCAACGCCGCCGTTTCCAGTATCGCAGCCTGCTGCTCGGGGAAGCGTCCGATCGCCTCGGCAAACAGATCGCTACGACGTGCCGGCAGCTGGTCGGCGAACTCATCTCTTGGCGGCAACGGGTCGACGAGTTGCCATCGTCCTTCCGTCAGCGGCGCAAACACACCGTGACCTGTCGGACCCAGCGTCCGCACCAGATCGATGGCAAAACCGATGTTGCCCGCCGCTCGTTCCGTCAACGCTTCGGCCAACCACGGCAGATCATCTCGAAAGTGTGCTCCCGGGTAGGCCAACTCGAGCATCTGCTCCACCGCCGGCAGTTCGATCGCCGGCACATCCACGACTTTCAGAGGCACTTCGGCACCGAATCCATCGGGGCGATCGGTGGTCTTCAGGTCTTCTCGCTCGGAACAGACGACAAAGAGCACCGGGGCGTGATCCTGTACACAGCGAGCAATCAGCCCCGTCAACAGCCGCGCAGAACCGGCATCTGCTTGCTCCAGATCGTCGATGGCGAGCATCAATGGCGCTTCCCGGGCCGCCGATGTGACCAGTCGATACCACCAGAAGGAGCGCATCTGATCCGAGGTCTGCTCGAGCGAACCCTCGCCCGACAACTCGTCGAGGAAGAAGCTAATTGCTGCGGCATCCTCGCCGAGCAATTCGTCGAGCATCTGTGATGCTGTCTCTCGAAGATCGAGCCCATCCGAATCGATGAAGGAAACCCCGAGCAGTTCGCGCAGCAGATCCTGGAAGCCCTTGAAAGGCTGACCGGCGGCACCTCGAAAGGTGCCCTGCAGATCGCGAACTCCCGAACGACGCTTGCTCGCAGCCACCTCAGCCAGAAACGCACCGGTTCTCTGCCCCTCGGCACCTCCGATGACGAGGGTAGCTCCGGGCCGTTGCATCGGATCGAGGTGCTCCAGGATCGGTTCCAGCAACTGTTCGCGACCGACCATCGGCAACCGGTCCATCTCTCGGATGCGAATCGGCCCCTCCGGCTCGACCAGCAGCGGTTGCGGATCGAAGGAAGAGATGACCTCGACTGTCGGTGGTGCCACCGTTCCGGCGTGGAGAGGCTCGGCACCGATCAACCAGACCTTGTGTTCGCCAGGACTCACCTCGCATGCGCGAGATTCCGCTTCTAACCATCTCCATCCAGTGGCTTCGGGGTACACCAGGTGGCACTGGGCAGGCACCGGCGAGCGGTTGGCTACCAGCACACGCAGCCACAACTTCTCGCCCATCACGATGTCATTTCGCAATGCTTGCCCTCGCACCGATAGTCGACCGGTGACCACCTCGGCACTGCTGCCCTCCGAGGCCTCGAAACTGAGCTTCTCGGTGAAACTCGAATCGAGCAGTGCCATACCATCCCGGCGGGCGCGTTCTCCCGAGGCGAAATCGATGAACTCCGTGCGTCGTTCGCGTGGGGTGCGGTCGAACAGGAATGTGGTTCCATCCTGGAAGTGAGCCATCTCGGAGAGCACCACCAGCAAACTGCCATCGGGGCGCACCAGATAACACTCCCCGGGTTCCACATCTTCGTGCGCCTCGATCGGATCGCCCTCGATATCGACCAGTCCCTGGAGTCGCTGCGCGACTCCCTCTTCGGTCGTGGTGCTGACCCTGAGTTGCTGGTCGAGTTGTCCCAGTTGACGCATCAGCACCACCGTCGAGGCTTCGAACAATGGCGCCGTCTTCTCGTAGTGGTCATCGGAGAGAAATCCAGCGTGGCCGATGAAGTCGTTTCGGTAGGGGGGCAGATGCTCGATCGTATCTTTCCATGCCATCGGCTTGGCGCTGCCGCGGCCGGCGATCTCCTTGACCAGCTGACCATGCTCCAGTTGCGGACTGCAAAGCAGTTCACGCATATCATCCAGCAACCCCATCGGGCCTATTCCGCTCGAGAGTCGATCGACCTCGCGTGAGCCATGTCGAAGTAACACCTCGACCCACGAGCCAAAGGAAGGACGCTTCAGAAAGTTCTGGACCCGCTTGAGCCGATCGACAGGTAGCGTCAATCGCGACCGCGCTGTCAACAACAAGATGCCCTGCCAGCGTGTGATCGCCTCGAGGCTGGCAAAGGCTGCGGCGTGTCGAGATCGGGGGTCATCGCCTGCCGAGCGTAACGCCTCCAGGACCCGGGCCAGCGGCCGGGGAAGAAGATCGAATTGAGAATCGGCGTCGGTCGACTCCACCCGCACCTCCTCCTTGCCGGTCGACCCTGTAATGTACTCCTTCTCGGCATAATAGGGCCATGGAGCTTCAGATGGAGCCTCTTGCCCCGGCACGATCCGCTGTTCAAGATCACATTCGAGGATCCCGGGTGATCCTCTCGCAGGAGGATTCGATGTTCGGAGACGGTAGAAAACTGGTGGTGGTCGGGGATCGGGTTCTGGTCGCCCCTACGCGGGGTGAGGAACGAACCCGCGAGGGGCTGATCTTGCCCTCGAGTGCGGTCGAGAAGAACGAGGTTCAGAGCGGCAAGGTGGTCGAGATCGGCCCAGGAACTCCGATGCCGCCTCCTGCCGATGTCGGGGATGAACCGTGGAAGATGTCTGACCCGCCGACTCCCAACTTCCTGCCCCTGGAGGCCAGAGTCGGGGATCAGGTGCTGTTCCTGCGCAAGACAGCCATCGAGATCGAGTTTGCCGGCAAGACCTTTCTCATCGTCCCCCACGGCGCCATCCTGGTTCTCGCCAGGGAAGAGGAGAGCGAGGCGGAACACAGCCCCGAGTTCCGTGCCGACGATTTCCAGATCTGATCCGATGCTCACCATGAAGTGGATCGTGGATCTCGTCGTCGCAGCGTTCGAGAACACGGCTACCGATCGAGGTCCTTGTACCTCTTTTTCACACCCGGATGCGCAGTAGCGGCACCGGTTCAGAGAAGCCCTTCATCGGATGCGGTTCCACCGTATCGCTTGAGAAGTCGTAGCCGACCTGCTCGGCGATCTCCGGCAGTGTCACCACCTCACCGATTTCACCCTTCGACTGCAACCTCGCCGCCAGATTGGTGGTCTTGCCGATGGCGAGCCACTCCTGCTTGAAACTGGAACCGAGCATACCAAACACCACGGATCCTGAATTGACGCCGGCACGCAGATCCAGTCCCCACTCTTCACCTTGAGCCCGGCGGATCCTGCTGGCGGAGTTGGTGCGCTGGACAAAATCGATGGCAAAGTGTAAACCACGCCTGCTGTGGTCATCCCCCTGACATGCTGCCAGCAGTCCGTCGCCGAGATGTTGCAACGGCCGCACCTTGTGCTTGGCCAGCAGCGGCACCGCCAGTTCAAAAACACTTCGCACCGTTTCCATCACCTCTTCGGCGGAGAGTTCTGTTGAACGACTCGTGAAATTGGCGAGATCGGCGAAGATGATGGTCGCTTCCTCGGTGGTTGTTTTTTCCATCTCTTCGGCGGGGCGACCACTGAAGCGTTCGATGGTGCGACGAGAATGCAGTGTCGGATCGATCTCGGCAAAGAGTCGATCGACCTGCTGCTGCCATCCTGGATGATTGGCCAGAACTGCACGCGAGTAGGCCTGATCGAGATGGGTCACTGCACAAGATCGGTCGCCCTCCTGCATCGCCTCCTCGGCAAACAGCAGAAGACCCAGAATCTCGCCCTCACTGACCTTGTCCATCGAGTCGATCGCTCGCTGCATCGACTGTTTCCAGTCCTCTTCGCGCTGCTGACTCGGAAGCAATCGGATGCGCCAGTAATCGATCAGCAGCGCCAACTCCGGATGTTGGAGACGTTTCGAGGCTCGATCGAGGTCTCCATCGATACCGTCGACATCGCCGGTGATCGCGCGCGAACGCGCCCTGGCCATGTAGGCAAATCCGACCAGGTAATGCTCTGAATCGGCACATTCCTGGAGAATTTCATCGAGGCGATCGCATCGGGTTTGCACCTCGTCTGGATGCTCCAGTTCCACTGCTGCCTGCAACTGGAAGGTGGCAAGCCGCAGGCGAGACAGCGCCTCGAGAGCTCCCGCTCGCCGCGACCAGGTCTCGTCGAGAACCTCCAGCGCACGTGCTGGATCACCGCCCTGGATCTCTGCCAGCGCCAGATGACCGGTCGAGATGGCAATCCCGAGATGATCATCGACAGCGTCCTTTGCCAGGATCGAACTTCGTAGTGTGCGTCTCCCCTCGCTCCACGCCCCCAGGGACAGATACGCCTGAGCGATGCTATCGAGAAACCACGAGCGCGAGGGCACATCTCCCAGTTCTTCCATCGCATCTGCCATCACCTCGAGGGCATCCCCCGGTTGATTCATCTGCAAACAAACCGCCGCCAGCAGATGACGAGCGCGAGCGCGAGTAGGACCATGGTCCTCGGTGAGATCGTCGATCAGTTGCTGAGTTTGCTCCATCAGCGCGACGAGAGTTTCGCGGTGACCACTGCTACTTCGAAACTGGAGCCGCAGCCGTAGCAGCCGGGCCACCTGGTCCCAGGGCTGCTCGAGTTCGCCGATTCCATCGAGCAACGCCTGGGCCCCGGAGAAATCGAATCGGATCTCTGCAACCGCAACCTCGCTGAGCGTTTTCACAGCGGCAGGAAGCCCCGGCAGATCGACGGCAGTTGCCTCGTCTGGGCTTCGGATGGCCGTTTCTTCGACAACGACCCACCAGCGAGAAAGAGACCCGGAATCACTCACCGAGAATCGCTCCGGGATGCATCGTCTAGCCTTCTGAGCCAGACATTGCGGAAGCGGATCGGATTACCATGATCCTGAAGGCTGATTTTCCCGGTCGGGCCATGCTTCGAGTAGGAAGGCTTCGAACGATGGGAGGTGGGTCCCAGGAACTCGCGATTGTTATGTACGACGATGCCGTTGTGCAGCACCGTTGCTCGCGCTGGAGACAGCAGCAATCCCTCGCCAGAGAATCGCGGTGCCGTGAACAGGATGTCATAACTCTGCCACTGGCCAGGACCGCGGCAGGCATTGACCGACGGCGGCCACTGGCCGTAGAAGGCAGCGCACTGACCGTCGGGGTAGGTTGGATTCTCGTAAGAATCGAGTACCTGGATCTCATAGCGCTCCATCAGGAACACACCGGAGTTGCCCCTACCCTGAGAAGATCCCTTCACCTCGGGTGGAGTTCGAAACTCGATGTGCAGCTGGATGTCCCCGAACGACTCGCGAGTGCTGATGTTGCCCGATCCAGGTCGCGCTTCCATCGCACCCTCGACAAATGCCCAGCGAGCCTCCTTGCCTCCACTGCTCCACGCCGAGAGGTCTCCAGAATCATCGAGTAAAACCACTGCGTCTGCTGGACGACCCTTGGAGAAGGTTCCCGGTCCAGGGTCGACCACTACAGGATAGGGACGTTCGGAGTCGTGAACTCGCCACTTCTGTCCCGGAATGATGGGGGTGTCGCGATACCCCGGCCGTTGGCCATCGTCGATGGCACCGGCGAAGGCGGTGAAGAAGAATGCTGTAACGAGGAGCAATACCAGTGTGTTCTTGATCCATATCATCCGAGTCACCTCCAGGCTTCAGTATCGCAGACCGCCCCGGAGACCAGTTGGCGGCACACCGGCGGCAGGGTCTACCGGGCATCAGGATACGACACCACTGCCAGGGTCGGAACCCGCGCACTTCCTTCACTGTCCAGGCGTATACCGGCCCAGACGGGCTGCTTGGAGTCTCTACTGGCCCATGTAATAATCGTCGGCGCTATCGACAGCGCGGTCGAATAGAGACGATTCAGCCAATGAACCTGCATCCATCACTATCGACCTGGGGAGGTATCGATGTCGAACTGTGTGCCCTCACTCATCCTGAGTCTTGTCATGGGTGTCCTGCTGGCGACCGGTGCTGATGCACAACAGGACCCCACAGACACGGTCTCCATCGGTCAGGATCCCGCACACCAGGATGACGATGATCTGCTCGGCGGAGATCTTCTCGATGGAGATCTTCTGTCCGAAGACGAGTCTGAGCCTTCCGATGCTCCACAGATGGATCCGGCGACGGAACACGCTCGTCTCTTCAAGGATAGCCGCTTCCCTGTAGCAGCAGAGTGTGCCACTTGCCATCCAAAGCAGTACCGTGAGTGGTCCGTGTCGCAGCACGCCTACGCACAGATGAGCCCGTTACTGATGGCGATGCAGAACTCCATCAATCTCGGAACCAGCAACACCACCGGAGATTTCTGTCTCCGCTGCCACTCGCCAGTCGGCTCCGACCTGGGTGAGCCGTTCAGCATGTCAAACCTCGACCGCCACCCCGCATCACGGGAGGGTATCACCTGCGTCATCTGCCATCGGATGAGCCTTCCCTACCGCAAGATGTCGGGGCGCATCGGGATCGACCAGGGAGATCTCTTTGATCCGATCAAGGGCCCGGGGGGCAACGCTGAACTGGCTAGAATCCTGTCGAATCCGCGGGAGTTTCGAGTCGTCACTGATCGCGAGAAACTCGGCCGCGGTATCCATGTCGAGGTCGAGCCCTTCTTCGAGATGACACGGCCCTCCTTCTGCGCCAGTTGCCACGAGGTATTCGCACCCAACGGCCTGAGAATCGAAGAAGTGTTCACGGAGTACAAGAACTCTCCCGCCGCCGATGATGGGACGAGTTGTAACGACTGCCACATGAGCAATGTGCAGGGAGTCCCGTCTGGATATCAAGAAGGACCTGCCGCTGTCATCGGAGGCAAGCAGAGCGCCCCGCGAAAGCTGACCAACCACTACTTCGCCGGTCCCGATTACTCTGTCATCCACCCGGGAATCTTCCCCATCAACAAGCGCGCCAGCGAGTTCAAGTCACTGGCAGACTGGCTCGAATTCGATGTCGACAGTGGCTGGGGGACCGACCTGTTCGAGGACAGTTGTCCCGAAGATTTTCCCTTCCCCGACAGCTGGGTGGCCATCGACGACCGATACGAGGGTCGCGAGATCATCGATGCTCAACTCGAGCTACTGGAGTGGGCGAAGGGTCAGAGGAGGACCGTTCTCGAGAACGGTTTCGCCCTCAGCGAACCGCGCATCACTCGCTCAGATGGCGGCGGCATCGAATTCGAGATCGATGTCAAGAATCTGACGAGGGGTCACAATGTCCCGACGGGATTCGATGCCGAGCGATTGTTCGTCATCCAGGTCGATGTCACCGATGAGGATGGAAATGTGGTTTTCCTCTCTGGCGACCGTGACCCCAATGGCGACCTTCGCGACGATTTCTCGCTATACGTGCACAACGGCGAGTTGCCCCTGGATGAGCAACTGTTCAACCTGCAATCGAAGTTCATGACCAGCAATGTTCGAGGAGGGGATCGTGAGCAGGTCCTTCCCATCAACCATTCCGTTTCCCTACTACCCTTCGTCCGGCCGGCAACCCGGCCAAACAATGTCTATGGACGCCCCAGTGGAGTTCGCAAGCATCGGAGAAACATCGAGCCACTGGGAAAGCGAACTGCCAGATATCACATCGATGAGGATCTTCTGACCGGCGCCGGGCTCTACAACATCAAGTTCCGGTTCGTCTCCCAGGCGGTACCCGTCAACCTCGTCCACAACATCATGCAGGGCGGAATCGATTACGGGATGTCACCACGAGAGCTGGCTGAAGCCATCGTCGCAGGAGCCATCGTTGTCGATTCGAAGGAAACCATCGTGGAGATCAAACCAGATTCCCCCGGTCGATGATCGCAAAGGAAGTTCACCGATGACTCGCCCGTCCCGATCGATGATTCTCGGAGCCATGGCACTGTTTGTGTTGTCGTTGCCACCTGGCATCTCGTCGGCACAGCAAGCCGCAGATGAGAGTCCAAATCGACTCAGCGACCAGCCGATCCCTCTCATCGATGCAAACCTGATCCAGCCCAACCCGCCCCTGATCCAGTTCGGACCCGGAATGCTCACCACTGGCGAGTTGAGTAGTGGATTCACCATCCCCACCGGTGCCATCTGGCGCCCCTCACTGTGGATCTTCGGTACCTTCCGCAGCGGCATCAACTCCGTTGAAGCTTCTCCTGGAGGCGAGAGAATTGTTGAACTCGCCAACCGTCTCGATCTTTTCGCCAATCTGCAACTCTCCGGAACAGAACGAATCCTCATCGGGATGCAACCGCTGCAGGATGAGGGCAACTTCAGCCGGTATGTCTGGCAACCTGCTTCAGACAGGGGCTGGACCGGCGAATCGGATACCAAGCTCACCACCTTCTTTTTCGAGGGTGAAATCGGCGAGATATTTCCCCGTCTTGATCCGACCGATCATCTCCCTCTCGATATCGGCTTCAGCATCGGGCGCTGGGGAGTCGACCTTCAGGACGGGATGCTCGCAAACGACTTGATGGACGCGGTCGGCCTGACGAAGTTCTTTCCTGTCTCCGGAGCATCGACGAGTCGGGTGACTCTCCTTTACGGCTTCGGCGAAATTCACCGCAACGACAACATTCTCACGGAGGAAACCGAACTGCTTGGCATCTCGACAGAAACAGACACTTTCAAGCACACCATTGGAGCCGATCTCCTCTATCTCCGCTCTCCGGATCATGAAGGGGGTGACGGAATCTTCGCAGGACTCGGACTACAGCAGACGATCAAGGCGTTCGGTCGTGTTTTCAACTCGACGGTAAGGCTGTTGAACTCTCACTCTCTCGGAGCATCGAACGCACAGGTGAGCGATGGCACTCTCCTCTTTGCGGAGGCCTCAACATCGCCGAGGGGTACTCGTGACAACGCCTACCTCACTGCCTTCATTGGATTCGACGAATTTTCCTCGGCAGCCCGTGGTCCGACCACGGGAGGCCCACTCGGCCAGGCAGGCCTACTCTTTGATGCCCCGGGACTCGGTCGATTCGCCCCGGCACTGGGAAACAGGGCTGACGACTCCTTCGGCGGTGCCATCGGATACCAGTGGCTCCTCGATGAGGATCATAGGCAACTGGTGGTGGAAGCGGGCGGCCGCTCGCCTCTCGAAGCGGATGGTGTCGGCAGCATCGCCTACGGGCTCCGCTTCCAGGAGAAGATCAACAACAATCTGATGGTTCAGGTCGATGGCTACAGCCGCCGGCAGGGTGGCGACGACTGGGGCCAGGGATTGCGCGCGGAGTTTGTCGTGCAGTTCTAGCACTGTTCACTTGCCCGTTCGCCAAGACGATGGCTTCAGCCGGGCAGCAAGATCTACTGAGCAACTCGGCAGGTCACCACCGCAATCCTCAGAAACCACACACGGTTGGCCTCGCCGTGGATATTTCCAACCCAAACGGCCTGCTTGGACACACCTCGGGCACATGTGATAATGGCATTCGCTATCGTCAGAAGCGATGGATCGAAGGAAGTCAGATAACGGACCCCATCACCATTGCCAGTCCACTTCGGGAGGATTCGATGTCGCACGGTGTGCCCGCATTCTGCCTCAGTATCTTCATCGGATTCGTGATCACGACCGTCGCTCCAGCGCACCTCGCACCTGCTTCTGGAGATCTGGCTCCCATCTCGTACAACAAGCAGATCAGGCCGATCCTCTCCAACAATTGCTTCCCCTGCCACGGTCCAGACTCTGCTGCTCGCAAGGCAGGTCTCAGACTCGACAACGCAGAAGACGCATATCGCGATCGGGATGGATTCGCGGCCGTGACCCCTGGCAACAGTACCGACAGCCTGATGATCGAACGCATCTTTTCAGAAGACACGGACGACATCATGCCCCCCACCAGGACTCACAAGAGCCTTGACGAAACGGAACGCCTGACCATCCGGCGCTGGATCGAGCAAGGGGCAAAATACGAGCCACACTGGGCATGGGTTGCCCCGGTGCGTCAAGTTCCACCAGCACTGTCAAAAGAAGATGCACCGACCCCCGTCGATGCTTTCATCCGTTCGCGGCTCGAAGAGGAATCGTTACCGTGGAAGTCGAGAGCGACTCGCGAAACCCTGATCCGCAGGGCAACTCTGGATATCACCGGTCTGCCGCCCACCATCGATGAAATCGATGCCTTTCTCGC
>JYMV01041680.1_pt1 | contig 12946 bp, 11 predicted proteins | sample 338911 | NCBI WGS metagenome assembly JYMV01 (sample SAMN03354496, study PRJNA234377) | hydrothermal vent metagenome | biome: Deep sea; feature: Hydrothermal plumes at the Eastern Lau Spreading Center, Western Pacific Ocean; material: Seawater | place: Tonga | collected 2009 | depth 2000 m m | reverse complement strand
TTTTGAGCCAGGCGCTAAGCGCACAAACAACGCTAATACCCGATGCAAATTTTGAGCAGGCCTTGATAGACCGGGGGTACGATACAGGAACTCCTGACGGTTCTGTGCCTACTGCTAATATTAGTTCTATTGATACTTTAAATATTTGGAGCAAAGGCATCAGTGATTTAACAGGCATAGAAGATTTTGTTGCTTTAACTCGGTTGCTTTGTGCTGCCAATCAACTCACTTCTTTAGATATTGGCAATAATACTGGTTTAACTTCTTTGTATTGTGGTGCCAATCAACTCACTTCTTTAGATATTAGCAATAATACTGGTTTAACTTCTTTGTATTGTGATAATAATCAGCTCACTTCTTTAGATTTATCTCAAAATACTGCTTTAACTTCTTTGGATTGTAGGTCTAATCAACTCACTTCTTTAGATGTAAGCAACAATACTGCTTTAACTTTTTTGATTTGTTCTTATAATCAACTCGTCTGCCTAAATGTAAAAAATGGGAACAATACCAATATGACATGGTTTGTTGCTACAGACAATCCCAACCTAACCTGCATAGAAGTAGTTGATTCTGCTTGGTCAACAGCAAACTGGACAGTTGCCAATGGAAGCATTGATGGGACCGCTTCTTTCAGCACCGACTGCAACAACCCCTGTTCTTCACCAACAGGAATCCCAGAACAAAGCTTTTCCTTTAAGCTATATCCCAACCCTGTTACCAGCTCTCTTGTTGTAGAGACCCGTTATCCCTTGCAGCTCGCTATATATAATGTTCAAGGCAAGCTCATGGTGGATAAAGCCATTAGCTCCACCTATACGATGGACCTATCAGAATTGGCCAGGGGCATCTATTTTTTAACGGCAACAGATGAGCAAGGCAGGGTGTATTCACAGAAGGTAGTGAAAGAATAAGTTCTAATACATTTAGTTAGCAACCATGCTCGTTCTGGAGCGTTTACATTGATATGAGGACTCTTATAATTGTTGGTGTATCACTTTTCTTGACCTGTTTGCTCTCAGCTGGGTGCAAAAAAGAATGTACAAAAGGGGAGAGTAAGGGTATGTGTATCTGTACTGCTGACTATGATCCGGTGTGCGGGTGTGATGGTGTAACCTATAGCAATGCGTGCCAGGCATGTTGCGAAGGTGTATCAAGTACTGTTAAAGGTGAGTGTAATTGAGAAAACGGGCCTTGCCAATTGGGGCGTGGCACTGTAGCTAACAATGGCTATAATTCATTGTAGTAGTTTAGTAATACAATAAACAAGAACAAATACAACAAACATCTAAAAGGCAAGGCGAAAATCGGTTACAAGTTTACTTGCGCTAAAATGCGTTGCATTTCTGATTCGCGCCGTAACCCTGGCTAACAACGAAATTATAACCGGAACCGTTATGAAGAAACTATACCTGCTATTTTTCTGTTTAATCCTGGCAAAACAAGGAATTACCTGTATCTGTCAGCACCCTTTCACCTATTGTGAATCCATGCAGCTTGAGGCTGCAGACCTGGTAGTTTTAGGATATAAATTCACAGACAACTACCACGGGATGGGCATCAAGGTAGTCCAGGTAATAGATGGGATCGAGAACCGTGATACACTTACCGTATGGGGTGATAATGGGTTGTTGTGCAGGATGTCTTGCGCGGCTTTCGGCATGGGTGACACAGTGGTTCTTGCTCTGCACCAATGTGATCTATCGGGAAATTGGATGGGAGGTACCCTGGAAGAGCCGGAACATTATCAAATTTCTGTTTGCGGTATTTATTCGCTTGATTACGAAAATGGACAGGTCTTGGGAGCCATTGATAACGGGATAACCTCTCTTAGCCTGAATGAATTTCAGCAACTTCACGCAACCTGTTCGCCTACGGGGATCGAAGAACACAACCCTGCAATTACCCTATACCCCATCCCCACTAAAAGTAATCTGACTATAGACGGAGTAGAGGGGGAAATAGCGCTATATGATCTCTATGGCAGACTGGTAAAGACAACACAAACCAAGACTATGGATATTTCAGAAACTGCCAATGGCATCTACTTGCTCAAAGCAACAGATGAGCAAGGGAGGGTGCATACACAGAAAGTTATTAAAGAATAGCTGTACTCCCCTTCGGGTCGGTGATCCCGGGAGGGTAGCTTCAAAGAAAAAACCCACTTCGTGGTTCCTTGTTATTTCTCCTCAGGCTTCTGAACGCAAGCGTTCAGCGCTTTTTGGCAATTGTGAATGTGAAGGGATTACCTCCCCTTTGGGTCGGTGATCCCGGGAGGGGTAGCTTCAAAGAAAAAACCCACTTCGTGGTTCCTTGTTATTTCTCCTCAGGCTTCTGAACGCAAGCGTTCAGCGCCCTCGTTAAAATAACAAAACCCTTCCGGATGGAAGGGTTTTTTCTTTGGCGGAGAGTAAGGGATTCGAACCCCTGGTACCTTACGGCACAACGGTTTTCAAGACCGCCGCATTCGACCACTCTGCCAACTCTCCGGCGCAAAAGTATTGTTTTTTGGTTTTCAAGACCGAATATATTTTTAGGATAAGTAATCTTCTCAAAGACATAAGCAGATATTGCTATATTTGATAATCGCAACATATTAATCACCAACCACTTGTATTATGAAAGAACTATACGCAAAATTTATCGACGCACCATTAAACACCCTTGAGGGGGGTGGCCTTTTCAAAAAAGGAATCTACTACGCTCTCCTGCTGGTAGCTGGCTTGACGGTTTTGGGAGGATTGTATGCTACTTTTTCAGGACTCTTCGGGGAGTATGGATATCTCAAACAACTTTTTAATGCCTCTGGATTTCAAATAGCACGAGGCATTGTGGCTTCGCTTATTACCATAATTCTTTCAATCCTAACGTTTGTTGTCATGGCACTGATAATATTAAAACGGGCCAATGACCTGAATGCCAAGCCTTATTCGGGACTCTTGCATTATCTGCACAAAGAACTCTTTCCAACCATGATCCAGATTTATGGAGAAGTGATGGCGGTAGTGCCCATTATGTTGGCGCTGACGGCTTTCTTTTCGGCATTATTTGCAACCTATGGACATTCTGCGCTTGGTGAGATAAGTGGAGGACTCTTCGCGATGGTCGGGATGGGTAATATGATTGGAATGATGACGGGAGGCGGAATGGCCAGTGATTTCGGGTCATATATACAAATTCTGGGTATGAGCCTCGGTGGAATCCTGGGGTCAGTACTCTTGTCCTTTGTCGTATTGCTCGGCACCTATGTTATGTTGGAAGTATACAATTACGTTGTTCTTCTCATAACTAATTTGGTGAAGTTCTTCCCAAGGTTTGCCTTTCCACTTTGGGTTCAGAAATCGGAAAGAGGTGGAGGCAATATCGACTCCAGCGATCTGTAGGCTGATCCGCGCAGATTATGCCAGGGCACAAAGAACAAATACAGAGGTTTTACAGAAAATTTGCGCCCAATAGCCAGGTGGATGCAGATAAGCTCTTGAAGAAATACAAGGGCAGTGAATCAGCATTGTTGTCCGAGATTTACATCAAGTACTTATTAGCTGACGAACAAGGAGACGGATCAGGAACCCCCTTTGAAGAAGCGATTAAGCGCCTCTATGCTCACTATGTACCTGGCAAGAGCCAGCAGGTTCCTGGATTGGTGTCAAAGTACCAAGACATCCCCGACAAACTCATCACCGAGATCGTGAACAAATATGAGTTTCACGATGCTCCAATACCTATCGGGGCTATTCCTGCCGCGGCATCACCTAAGTCCAAACTAACGGACATATACCGAATACATAATCCTGAGAAGGTTGCAGAGATAGATAACTTGCTCGAAAAGTATAAAGGGAGGGAAGGTGACCTGGTAAGGGCTGTCAGTGCCAAGTATAAGCCCAGGGCCACATCATCTAATGCATCGCAGGATTCTTTTAAGTCCAAATTGACTGAGTTTTATAGAAGGCACAACCCCTCGGGGATAACCAAGGTAGACGAGCTGGCCAGGAAGTACAAGGGCAACGAGGCGACTTTGCTGGCGACATTAGAGGCGAAGTATCACCCAAAGAGGAGCGAGCTGGTTAGTTTGTACACTAAATACAATCCCGGCAAGGTGAATGATGTTGATCAACTCCTGATAAAGTACAAGGGACGGGAAGATAAACTCATTCAGCAAATCAAGGCGAAATATGAGGGAATGAAAGAAGAGGTTACCAAAACGCCCCCTATAAATATCGGGACCCCATCGGCTTCTGCTGCTCCGATGCCGCCAACGACACCTGCCACCAGCACTCCGTCTCCACCACCTGCGCCTGCGGCAACGCCTCCACCAAGTATTCCCAAAGAGGCATTGACCATTACAACCAAGGCTGATGCACCCGTCTCGAGCGATACGCTGAATGCTTTGGCTTCGGATTCACTACCTCACCCTGAAGCCTCACCGGGACCTGAGGCAGCAGAGCCACCTGGTGTACCTCCAGGCGCTGAACCAACTGTTTCATCTGATAATAGTGCATCTCCTCAAAGCGTTGTTATTGACTCCAGAAATTATGAGGAGGAGCATGAAAAACTGGCCCAAAAGAGGGCAAAGGGTGAAACAGATCGCAAAGCAGCTGAAGAGCTACCAGTAAAAGAGCAGGAGGCCAGGCAACAGATTCCTAACGCTAGTGGCGCCGATGAACAAAAACGAAAAGCGGCTGTAGTTGTTGCGGCTACCACTACTCAGAAATCGGCAAAAGCAAAACCTAAAGGCCAAAAAAAGAAGAGCCTGGCACCTCTATTCATTATCGTTGCGGTAGTGCTTGTGCTCAGCGCAGGAGTTGGGGGATATTATTACAAGTTCGGTTTTAGCTTCCCGTTTTTTAGCGACAGCACGCAAGCCAAGGATGACGCATCTGATAAATCTGGCAGTGTTGCAGTTATTGCACCGGTAGTGGAAAAAGAACCAGAGGAATCAGCTGTGGAATTAGCAGCGTCAGAATTGGTAGTTGAAGAAGCTATTGAAGAAGAGGAACTTGAGCAGGGCGAAGTCGAGGTTGAGCCGGACCTGTCCTCCGACATGTCCTCCGAAGCTCCAGCGAAGGAGGAAGCTCCAGAGGAGTCAGAGTCCAAGCCAACTCCCAAGCCTGTTGCGACGGCCAGTCCAGCGGCGGGAAAGAACTTGAAGTATCATTTAGCTGCCGGCAGCTTTACTTTAGAACAGAATGCCCGTGACCTACATGACCAGCTAAAGTCGCAAGGGTATGAGTCTGTTTATTTAGGCAGAATAGGGGACTACTACAAGGTTTCCTACCAGTCCTTCAAAAACGAAGCGGATGCCAAGGCCGCTTTACAGGCCCTCAAGGACAAGGGAGTAAGCTCGTGGATGATAAGGCATGAATTGAAGTAGCCAATATTCTGGAGGGTATGCTACTTTCAGACAGGCAAAGACGAGCTACTACCAAATGAGGAAAGGATTTACTGGAATAGTATTGATCCTGGTTGTACTATGTGCCACTGAGGGCACAGAGGTGCACGCCCAGGACAATGCATTGGTACTGGCCAATAGCAGAACCAAGCAGTTCAGGCATATCAGGATGAACCGCTGGGTGGTGATAAAACTAAAAGGAGGCAATAGGTTTCACTCCTGGTTCATAAAGGGGGTCAACGACAGCTCGATTGTCATGTCACATGCATGTGATCTTATTTGAAGAGATCACTCATCTAAGGCAAATTACGGAGATGCATGTGGTTGCAAGAATTGCTGCTCCAATATTCTTTGTTCCATTTGGCATAGTAATGTATTCTGTTGGGTTCAAGGAAGGCAGTTCCACCCCAATTGGAAGGCAGGTTGCCACATATTCCATCACTGGTATCTGTGGCCTTGCAGCACTCACGCCCTGGGTCATTCCACGCAAGGAATATGACTTTAGTACCGATTGGTATTTGAAGTCCGGTACGATGCCCAAGAAGATTCTAAAAAGAGGAATCAAACAGCCGAAAGGTAAAGAGAATTAGAGAACCTGCCAGCGTTGGGACTCGAGGTGACTTTGAAGCACGTTAGCCTTTTCCCCTATAATTTATAGGACACGCCTACAGCGATCACTTCTTTAAACTGCGTTCGTGGCCCTGAAGAATCAATAACGCCATCTCCTGTACTGTCAATTCCAATTTCTATATCGTTGTCATACACTAACTGCGTAGATATACTGGCAGTAATGTACTTGTTGACCTTCATGTTCAAGAGCACTTCCCAATTTACATCTATGTTTTCGGGCTCATCCACAATTCTCCATCACGTCCCTTGCATAAAAGACCCTTGCATAACAACCGAGTTCACTCCTGGTCTTTTTTCCGCCTGATATCTTTGCGCCTGTTGTTTCATCATATATGGCTTTTTCAACGCCGAAAGCTCCTGCATCTGCTAATTCCTGATCATTGACCATTGACAACTTCAGCGTTAACGGTGCAACGTACAACCCGAATTCCTTCTCTGGTTTGTTTTCTACGCCAAGAGCCACAATTACATAACCCGGTGCCAATAGATCAGAGATCTTTGTGGAATCGTCTGGGTAATTATACCCTGGAGCCAATTGCGTTTTGAAGTTAAGCAGCGCTGCATAGTACCATTTCCCGGAAGCTTTCTTTCCGTACTTTGAGGTTAAATCAATTTTATCATCTGTCTTCCACCAGGCTTTGGTATTTCCCTGCTTGAGGACGCCATAAGCGAGGTCAAAATTGTTTTCCCACAGCCCTCCTCCAGTAGTTTCGGTTGCATAAGCGCTGAGAAGTCCCGTAATGGCAACTGAACTTTGGCCACCTGCTGCCCAGTTCCATAAGGATGTTTGAGAGAGGTTGCTGGTAACAATACATCCTTTGTCCCATCCATCAACTGTGTCTTTAACATGTATAGTGAGCTCTTTCCCTTTCTCCTTATTCTGGCCATAGCCAGCGTGCCCTGAGAGCACAAGAAATACTAACACGATTGGTATGTGGCAACAGTCCTTCATTTTCTTAGTTTATCTGAAGTTTTCATTTGATTGTTCAGCGCCTCTTCTCAGTACGCCATATCTGATTTGAAAACTTCTTCATGTTCTGTCTTGAGGGGCTCGTCTCTCTCATCTTCGGATAGGCAGCATAAGTATGCGACCTTTGGAAAACGTATTGGTTGTACGGCATGCTCAATGGATTGATGTCTTTTACCTTTATCAAATCAACCTCAGGCTTAACCTCATTAATCTATCACATCCAATGCCCTTAAAATCCAGATGATAAGTAAAGCCAGGAGAACTGCCATGAGAATGGCAATAATCGGGTCGATAAGTATCAAAAACACCACTAAGAAAATCACGAGTAATACCACGGCAGATACACCCGTACCCAGTATGCTTGACCCGTTTGGGTGGAGCGAGGCTGCTCTGGATGTCTGCACTCTGACTGATGGTACGCTCGATAGATTTTTTCTTGTATCGATTATTGCGAGCTCATTAGCAGTTGCCATAAACTGCTTTAGGTTTTCTTCTTTTTTAAACTTCTTAATGGCGGCCTTTACATTCTTGATTTCTTTCCTGACATGCATCCTGTTTTCTGAAGCCATTCTTCGTTGTTCAACTTTAGCAAACTCATTAGTCACTCCACTGGATTCAGTCTCAACTTTTGCAGCTTTCTTTTTAGGCGCCTGATGGTTCATCTGCACATAATAACCCCGCTGGTATCTTCTCTTTTCCACCTTAGCGATCCTGACAGGACTGCAGGCTGCGAACATAAAGAACGCCGTAAGCACGAAACACAGTGCAGAAAGTTTATTGTTCTTCATTGGATTGTGCATTGAAATAGGCGTAGATCAAAATTAAAGTTTCTTTAATACAAGATTCAGTTTGATTGTGAATATTTATCAACGCCCTCCCAAAGGAGGTAGTTGATATTCGTCAGTGTTCTGTGTTGAGCGGCGAAAAGAATAAATTCCTAACTTTAGCGTCCTTAAAATCTTTAAAAAGTCAACTATGAAAAGTGTTACAGTATTCCTGATCCTGATAGCGTATGCGGGTTCTGTGTTTAGTCAAGAGATAAGAGACAAAGCCGCATTTGTACCTTATGAAAACAAGTTCTACGGGGAGATAAAGGATGGTATCAAAGAATTTAGCAAAAAAGAGAAGAAGCCCAGAACCGCCTTTAAGATGGATTACACGGGTAAGGACTTGCCTAAGTCTATAGATGAGTTTGAGACAGTCTGGTGCAATGCCCCTTTGTCACAGGGAAATACGGGTACTTGCTGGTGCTTTGCTACATCTTCTTTTTACGAGGCAGAAGTTTTCAGGTTGACGAAACAGGAAATTAAGTTATCCGAACTGTACACTGTATATTACGAGTACGTCGAGAAGGCCACAGAATATATCCGAACCAGAGGGAAATCATTCTTTGGAGAAGGGTCAGAAACAAATGCCGTTGCACGGATGATGAAGAAGTATGGCATCGTTCCGGCAAGTGAGTATACCGGAATGAAAAAAGGGCAAAAGTTCCACGATCACAGTGGCATGTATGGCGAAATGCATCATTATCTAAAAACATTGAAAAGGGATAATGCATGGAATGAGGCAGAAGGCATTGCGACGATCAAGTCTATTCTGAATTATTATATCGGTGAGCCACCCGCCAGGATTAACTGGAAAGGAAATTCTATCACACCCCTGCAGTTTATGAGTAACATTGCCAAGATCAAGCCAGGTGATTATGTAAACTTCATGTCCTTGGTTGCACTTCCCTATTACGAGAATGCTGAATATAAGGTGCCTGATAATTGGTGGAAAAGTGATGATTACAACAACATACCCCTTGATAAATTCATGGGCCTGATCAATTCATCAATTGAAGGCGGATACAGTATTGCAATTGGGGGTGACGTATCGGAAAGCGGGTACAGTTCTGAAATGGAAGTTGCCATGGTTCCGTCATACGACATTCCATCTGAGTATATTGATGAATATGCCAGACAGTTAAGATTTACAAACGGTTCAACCACAGATGATCACGCGATTCATATTATTGGCCATACGAAAAAAGGTGATGATACCTGGTATTTGATAAAAGACTCGGGTAGTGGTTCTAGAAACGGCGAGAATAAGGGCTACTACTTCTACCACGAAGATTACGTCAAGCTCAAAATAATGACCTTCACCGTTCACAAGGATGCCGCCAGGGCTATCCTGAAAAAGATGCATGCAGCAAAGTGAGAGTATGTAGGCTCCCGATCCTATAGATTTTCTTGTGATATAACTTCTGTGGACTTTGAGATCCAAGGAGTGTGATATGCACCTGAATATGACGGGCTTTGTTATATCATGCAATCAAGGGCTTGCAAGTAAGCGCTTTGCCAATTTTTCATAACTTAGAATAATGAAGCGTCTTCTTTTATTGCTGCCACTGTGCTGCTGGTTGTCCATAGCACCTGCTTCCGTTCTCGACTCGGTCATGGGTGTATGGAACGACACAACCCAGCCTGATACCAGCCGCTTAAAAGCCATGCAGTGGATGATCGGAGATAGTTACATCTTCTCTAAACCTGATTCTGCCATTTATTATGCGCAGATGCAATATGAGCTGGCGGAAGTTAAGGGGCAAAAAAAATATATGGCCAATGCCCTCAATATGCAGGGAATTTCCTTTGCAATCAGGGGTATTCATCCTAAAGCTATCAATTGCTATTCTCAGAGCGTAAAGATATTTGAAGAACTAGGCAATAAAGGAGGCGTAGCAACTGCCATTCTGAATATGGGGAATATTTACAGACAGCAAGATGATAAGGAAAAAGCACTTGAGTATTATGTTAAGAGCCTGAAACTCTTTGAAGATTTAGGACATAAATCAGGTTTAGGCGCTGCACTCATTAATGTAGGAACTATCTATGTGGACAAGGGTGAACTAGAAAAGGCGATGAAGTATTTTACAAGAAGCCTTAAGGTAAAGCAAGAAGTAGGGCATAAGATAGGAATTGCAACCTCTCTTATCAATATTGGAGAGGTTTCCAGACGTCAAGGCGATTTTTCCAAGGCAATGGAATACTTCGAAAACGGCTTGAAAATATATAAAGAAATAGGCAGTCGAAATAAAGTGAGTGAGGCCTGTGTAATTATTAGCGATGCTTATATAGACGAAGGACAATACTACAAAGCGCTAGACTATGCCACTAAGGGCCTGGAGATTGCGCAAGAAATGGGCAGCCCTGGATTGACACGAGATGCCAGTAAGAGGCTGTATGATATCTATAAGCATAATGGAGATATGAGCAATGCCCTTAAAATGCATGAATTATATATAGATGCAAAAGACAGCATAACAAATGAAGAAAATACCAAGGCCATCCTTCAGCTTCAATACAAATATGAATATGAGAACAAAGTTGCAGCAGACAGCATAAAAAATGCGGAGATGCAAAAAATTAAAGATGCGCAATTGGCTGTACAACAAGCTAAGCTCAAGCAAGAGAAGATGATGCGTTATGGGTTGTTAACAATATCGTTGTTGATAATAATTCTGATGTTCATCCTGATACTGAACCATCGCAACTTCAAAAAACAACAATTGGAGGAGACAGAAAAATTACTGTCCCAATTGAAGTTGTTAAAAGCCGATAACGCTTTGCGCAGGATCACAAACCCTGCCCTTCAGTCAGAATTTGAGCTGGATCGGGAGAAAGTTAATTCGGCGGCTGAAAACAAGCTCAATGAATCAGACTTGAAAATTTTGACCGAATTATGCAGGCAACCAACCATTGCGTTTAAGAAGATGTATGATCTTTTTGACATTACTGCTTCAAGCAGAAACAAGAAACTCGCACTTGCTATTCGGGTGATGACATTGTCTGAGTCCAGCAATAGCAAGTAGTTTTTGGGCGTATCCTAATCAGGTAGTCTTACGCTCAATCCCAGCTTCACCCCTAGGTGTGATGCCTAAGCCTTTACCCCAACCTATCTTTGGCATTCATAAGGTCATAATGCCTGCAAGAATGAAAACTGGACTCATATCACTCGTGATTCTTATTACCTTCTGGTCTTCAGTGCTATTTGCTCAAAAATACACTAACGAAGGCACAGACTTCTGGTTTGGATATCCTCATGTTGCAGAGGGACCAAGTGCAGCTGGCCTCACTTATCAGGTACATATTACTGCAACAAATGCTGCTTCAGGTTTGTTAACTGTTGATGCACTCGGGTTTCCTGTTGTACCTGCAGTATCAATCCCTTTTACAATAGCACCATATACTGTTTATACTATTGATTTTCCATTAAGTGTTTTTCCTGTCTGTTGCAGTGGCTCAACAATTATAACAAAACCTGTTCACATAACTTCTACTTCTCCAATAGCAGTGTTTGCTTCTAAATCTGGATTATCAAAAAACACCGCTGGATATCCAGTTTCAAATTCTCCAACTACCTCATCAATAATGCCAATAACTTCTTTAGGAAGCAGGTATTTCATTACAACAAAACTGAGTGTCTTTGATCCAAATAGCATTCATCCTACACCACGAGATAGAACCTGTGATTTTTCCGTTACATCCTTATTAGACACAATACAAGTGGCTATCACTTATCCTAGAGATATTAGAAATATATCTTTTCAGGATGGTGCTTTCATTAACAATATGAAATATAATTTATACAATTAATTTTATTTGTTATGCATACAGACAAAATTCTTACCGTTTTCTTTATAAGCATAATCAATTTAACAAATGCTCAGTGTCCTCCATGGTCTATAAATTTAGTTCCAAATCCTGGGTTTGAAAACTATTCATCCCTCCCTTCTCAGCTTGGTCAACATAGCCAGGTAAATAACTGGAGTAACACGGGTAGCTCAGGAACTCCAGATTTCTTTCATCTAAGTGGATCTGGTGCGGCAGGCTTACCAAATTGCCAAAATGCAAATGTATCACCTAGAACTGGCAACGCAATTATGGGCTTTGCCACCTTCCTTTCTGGGTTCTCTAATGGAAGAGAATACATTAACAGCCAACTAACAACTCCTCTAACTCCAGGAGTAACTTACAATGTATCCTTTTATGTTACCAACGGTTTCAATAATGGAACCTATTGCGGCATGAGCTGTAATAACATTGGAGCCCACCTCTCGGTTGGAGCTACTAATCAAGCCGGTTTTGCACCAATAGGCATTACGCCAACCTATAACAATACTAGTGTATTTTACGATTCAACTTGGCAATTAATGTCGTTTCAGTATACACCAACTGCTCCCGTTGATTACATTACTATAGGAAACTTTTATAATGATGCAGCAACAACTTCCAATGTGGTAATCCCTGTGTCTACATATGCATTTTCTTACGTTTTTATTGATGATGTCTGTGTTTCGATAGCTTCTTCATTTTCAACTAGTAATAATGATACTATATGCATAAATGATTCTGTTCAAATTTGGAGTAATGGAGTTGGACCTTTTTCTTGGGTAGACTCCTCTGATTTTTCAACAATTTTAGGTGTCACCGATTCGATATATGTAAGTCTCACTTCCACAACAACTTATGGAGTTTATAATTCTACTGACACTTCTTATGTAACTGTTGTAGTTTTACCAGCTGACACAATAGGATTTACTTATACTTTTCCTGATCCATGTGACAGCAGCATTGTAGAATTTACGGCAACCTCAACGGGCCAAATGGATAGTGTTTGGTGGTCAATGGGCTTCCCCGGTGGCTCTGGATTAACTGGCATGACAGAAACTGTCAATTTCTCACAGGTCAAAACCTATAATATTAACCTATGGATTTATGGTTCTTGTGGCTGGATAGATACTACGATTGCATTCACTGTTCCGTCTGGACCAACGGATCATTATGTGTTAAATAATGAGAATATAAATTACTGTCAGGGAGACCCAATAGTAAATTTAACTTTAACCGATACATCATCTCTGGGGGCCGGAGGAATTATAGACTGGTACTCAGATGCAACTTTGACGACAAATA
>JYMV01021570.1_pt1 | contig 12947 bp, 9 predicted proteins | sample 338911 | NCBI WGS metagenome assembly JYMV01 (sample SAMN03354496, study PRJNA234377) | hydrothermal vent metagenome | biome: Deep sea; feature: Hydrothermal plumes at the Eastern Lau Spreading Center, Western Pacific Ocean; material: Seawater | place: Tonga | collected 2009 | depth 2000 m m | reverse complement strand
TACTTTTTCTCCAACTATATTTAAAAAGTGTAAACTGTCCACATCTTTCCACTGGTCATCTTCGCTGGGAAAAAGCTGACCGATATCGCCAAGATTCGCTGCTCCTAATAACGCATCCACAATGGAATGGATTAATGCATCGCCATCAGAATGACCAACAGCACCTATTTCGCTGGGAATTACCACACCACCAAGAATGAGTTTTTCACCCTCGGACAATTGATGTACATCGTATCCTATGCCTGTTTTAATCATGTTGTAGGTGATTATAAATTGCTTCTGCGAATACCCAATCCTCTTCGGTGGTTATTTTAATATTCAAGGACGATCCTTCTACAAAACCCACCTGATATCCAATTCTTTCTAATAATGACGCTTCATCCGTCCCTTGGATATTTTCCTCCTCCGCCATTTTTAATGCTTCCTGCAATGCGGATTTAGAAAAAACCTGTGGTGTTTGGGCCCGCCAGATTATTTCTCGCTGAAGTGTTTCTAAAATTTGATTATCCATGACTTTTTTAATTGTATCCGTAGAGGGTTGTGCCACGATTACACCATCGTGTTCACTGCAGGCATTCACTGTTTTTTCAATTAATTCTTTTGTTACAAAGGGACGCACTGCATCATGAACACAAATAAGTTCCGATGAATCACTCGCTGCTTTCAGTCCGTTAAAGACTGATTTTTGTCGTGTATTCCCACCAGCCACAACCATCACCGGCTTTACTGAAATCATTGATTTGAGTTCCCGGCTCAATTGCTGTACATCATTTTTAGGTGCCACAACCACAATTTCATTGATTAATTCAGAATCAATAAACGGCTTCAGCGTATGAAACAGTAGTGGGCGGCCACCCATAATTTTGAGCTGTTTTTTCCCGCCAAACCGTTCTCCGCTCCCTGCAGCCGGTATGACAGCTGTAATTTTCATCATTTGTTACTCTGCAAAATATTTAAATAATCAGCATGGCATCACCATAGCTCAGGAATCGATAATCATTTTTCTTGGCTAAACGATATGCTTTCATAATTAAATCACGATTCGCAAATGCGGATGTCATCATCATTAATGTACTTTTGGGTTGGTGAAAGTTTGTGATAATACTATCAACCATTTTAAAATCGTAAGGTGGATAAATAAATTTATCCGTCCAGCCACGCTTGGGGGACACTTGAAATCCGGAAACAGCTACTGTCTCCAAAGATCTTACGGTAGATGTTCCTACGGCAATGACCCGTCTGCGTTTTTTCTTTGTTTCATTGATTGCTAACGCTGTCTTTGGATTCACTTCAAAATATTCCGAATCCATTTGGTGGCGATTTAAGTCTTCCACCTGAACAGGACGAAATGTCCCCAAGCCAATATGTAATGTAGTAAAGGCAGTTTTAGTACCCTTATCATGAATGCGATTTATTAATCCCTCGGTGAAGTGAAGACCTGCTGTTGGCGCCGCAACCGCGCCCCGCTCTGACGCAAAAACTGTTTGATAGCGAATTTTATCTTTGGGCTCCGATTCCCGTTTGATATAGGGCGGTAAGGGTGAAATTCCCACCCGATCAATGACATCATAAATTTCTTCGCCTTCATATTCAAATCGAACCACACGCCCACCGGAAATAGTATTGTCAATTACATCACAATATACATTTTTTGTAAACATGAGTTTATTGCCTATTCGCACTTTCCGTGCCGGACGAACCATGACTTCCCAAAGGTCATTTTCTAATTCCCGCAACAAAAATACTTCCACTTTTGCTTCGGTTCGATCTTTGTTTGCGTAAAGTCGTGCTGGAAATACTTTCGTATTATTCATAATGACTAAATCATTTTTTCGTAAATACTCCGGGAGGTTCGAAAATATTTTATGTTCTATTTCACCTGTATCGCGGTGCACTACCATCATCTTGGCTAAGTCCCGGCGTTTTGCGGGGTATTGTGCAATATATTTTTCCGGCAATGGATAGTCAAAATCCGCCAGTTTCCATTTTTTCTTCTTTGGTATCATTCAAATAACCTCTGTTGTTTTTTAGTAATTTTTCGCCCAAGAAGGGCATAGGCCTGTTCCTGAGCTATGCGGCCTCTATTGGTCCGCTGAATAAAACCTTCTTTAATTAAATAAGGTTCATAGACATCTTCAATGGTTGAAGCATCTTCACTTACGGCTACGGATAAGGAATTCACACCCACCGGTCCACCGTTAAATTTATCAATCAACGCTGCCAAAATTGCGCGATCCATATCATCCAGTCCATATTCGTCAATCCCCAGCGATTCAAGGGATGCTTTGGCAACTGTTTCATCAATTTTCCCCTGAGCTTTCACTTGGGCATAATCTCTCGTTCTTCTCAAAATTCGGTTGGCAATTCGAGGCGTTCCTCTGGATCGCCGTGCAATTTCCATGGCACCTTCATCATCAATTTCTACTTCCAGAATATCTGAAGAACGAGTCACGATCTGAAATAAATCCTGAGGATCATAATAGTCTACCCGAAGCACAACACCAAATCGATCTCGGAGTGGTGATGTGAGATTCCCCAGGCGTGTGGTGGCCCCCACCAGTGTAAAGGGTTCAATATTGAGTTGAACACTTCGAGCGCTGGGTCCCTTATCAATCATAATTTCAATCCGGTAATCTTCCATGGCAGAGTAAAGATATTCTTCCACAACTGAATTCAAGCGGTGAATTTCATCAATAAAAAACACATCCCGAGACTGGAGGTTTGTAAGCACGCCCGCTAAGTCACCCGCCCGTTCTAAAACCGGGCCCGATGTTTGTTTAACATTTACACCTAATTCTCTTGCTATAATATTTGAAAGGGTTGTTTTTCCCAATCCGGGTGGACCAAATAAAAGAACATGGTCTAACGCTTCATTCCTTTTTACGGCTGCCTCGATATAGAGTTTAAGACTGTCCACCACATCCTTTTGCCCGATGAATTCATCCATGGATCTTGGGCGTAAGGACTTCTCAATAACAAGATCATCTTCAAAGGGTTGAGGGTCTGTAATATGGATTTCAGTCATTTATGATCTCAAATAGAAAAAAAGCGTACACTATCAGGGGTGGAAGGTACAAAAATGAAGGGGGAGTCGTCAAATTTTTGCAAATCTATTCAGGTATAGACGCCTGAATAGAGGCCAATCGTTGTTTTCGCTCATTTGCAAATCGATTGATTCCTTCCCAAATACTCTCCGGATCAAGTTTGGATTCCGCAATAATCTCATCCAGAGAACCGCCGGTTCGCCACCGATTGTCAAAATCTGGACTCATGCTATATACTTCCACAACACGGTTGGCTATCCACTTATGCATGAGCCTTTTTGCCCCATTGGTAATCACCATGGCATCCATCCATTCCTGATTCGAAATAATAGACTCGCGATAGTCTTCAGTTTGCTGCTTGAACAACTCCCAGGAAATGGCGGCCACCACTTTTACATTGGGGCCTTCCGATTTCAATTTGGGTAAAATCTTGACCAATGAATTAGTTGAACTGGTACCACGGACAATCACGAGGCCTTCCTTGGACCGATCTATTTCATAATCCTTGATAATATATGCACCCTTTGCCGCATCCAAATGAGAGGCCATCCCTAATGCCTTTCGATCAGGAATTTCTATGGGTGGCCGGGTTAAATGGATGGCAACAATTGGAACATCTGTGGCTAAGGCCGCCGCTAAAGCGGGAGCCACTTCATTGTGCTCCCAAGGGTGAATATTAATCACTTGCCCGTCGGGAAGCAGTTGCGTTACGCCCGGGGCAAAAATACCAAAATGGGTACGGCTGTCTTCCGCTGTTTCCGGCCCCGAATGACCAGCCACCCAAATAAGTTTTCCCACTTTAAAATTGGAATCCTGAGCTACTTGGCTAAATAGCCGGATGGGACCATATTTTAAATAACTGAATGAACCATAGGTACTCATGGCACCAAAAAACCCATTATATTCCTTGTATGGATCTTCATTCAAGTTCACCGTTGCCAACCCAGCCAGCATACCGGCGTTGGTAAATTCTGTGATCCCCTGTGGCATGAGGGGACTATCAGGATTATTCGTTTTATCATACATGCCTAAATCGGGAGAACCATTATATCCTTTTGAAAACCCGGAAATATTTGTGGAATCCGCCAAATCTGCACTCATGGCAATCACCAATGGCCGGCCATATTCTTCTATTGATTTTGAATTGATATAACTGGCATATTTTGAAAAGCCAACCCGATTAGGGGCTTTCGTCCCCGGCGTTGCAAACAAATCATCCGGAAGAGCATTTACGTCAAAAAGTGTTTTGTCGTTTGCGGGATTTTTAACGGTGATTTTACAACCTTCAATTTTTTCCGGGACGGATTCACCAACAGAGATGAGTGTATCGGTTAAATAATCCACCAATGGTTGATTCGATTCCAAAACCGAAAAAACATTATTAAATAACGATCGGGCCTGATCTACTTGTCCGTCCCAGGAAGATGGTGCATCAGAACCAAATCCATCAAAATTAATATTATATGTTTTGGCGAAATCCTCCTTGGTTTTCCAGAATAATTCTGAATTCCGTTTATGGGCAGCACCATGACTGGCAGCATCATATTTATAGTATCCCCGTCCTTTACGCAATTTGGCATAGAGTACTTTTGGAATATTGGGGTCCGCTTTTTCTACCAAAAGACGGTGATAAGCTTCAGTTAATTCACTCCAACTTTCACCTTCCATGGTGCCTTCCACATGCCACCCATGAGAGCCAAACCAATCATTTGGTGTGCCATACATGATTGAACTGAATGGACGTGCATCAATGCCAAAATCATTCCAATCCATAAAATATACCAGGTTTCCCAATCCCAATCCCCAGGCAGAATTGAGTGTCTCATGGGATGCGCCGGCAGTGAACCCGCCTTCACCTTCAAAAGCAAATACCTTTACTTCCGGAACTTTCGCCAATTTTAATGCTAACGCTTCCCCTGCAGCCACTGGTGAGCCGTGCCCGCTGGGGCCTGTGTTAAATTTAAAAAATAAGGTTTTTCCTTCCATTTCTGCATGGCCGGGCAAGCCGCCATTTCGTCGAAGTGAAAGCAAGTCTTCCCAAACCAATTGAAAGTCTTTTCCTTTATTATGCTGATATTTTGAATCACCGGTCTGGCGGTATTTTATCCGCATCGCTTCATTCAGTACTGCAAGGGTCGCATAAACCATGGGGTTGGCGTGGCCAGCCACTAAAATAAATCGATCACCAAAGCGTTTCCCTGCTTCGCGAATATCCCAGCGCATGGCGCCAGAAAGAAGGGTCATTACCATGGCGTGGACTTTTGATCTGGAACCACCCGGGTGGCCGCTCTGCCGTAGGTTGAGCATAATATCAATACATTGATCTATTAAATCTTTGGTCACTTCCCAATGAGGATAATAATGCCCAAGTTCTTTGGGTGATCTCATTATTTACGCTTTCCATTTAATGCCGTTTTTAAAAATGATCCCGTATAAGAACCAGGATGTTTCGACAATGCTTCCGGTGTTCCGGAAAAAATGAGCTGCCCACCTTCTTCGCCCCCTTCCGGGCCCAGGTCTATAATCCAGTCAGCTGTTTTAATCACATCAAGGTTATGTTCAATAACAACAACAGTATTCCCCTGGTCCACCAGCCGTTGGAGTACAGTCAGTAATAATTTTACATCTTCAAAATGGAGCCCGGTTGTGGGTTCATCCAAAATATAAAATGTTCTATCTTTTGATGCCCGGGATAATTCTGTTGCTAATTTTATCCGCTGTGCTTCACCGCCTGATAATGTGGTGGCCTGTTGGCCCAATCGGATGTACCCCAATCCTACATCATTGAGTGTAATCAATTTTTTCTTCACCCGGGGAATATTCTTAAAAAAGCCTAAAGATTCTTCAACGGACATACTTAAAATATCTGCAACGTTTTTTCCCTTATATTTTATCTCAAGCGTTTCTCGATTATAGCGTTTCCCTTTACAAACTTCACATGTTACATAAACATCAGGCAGGAAGTTCATTTCAATTTTGATAATCCCATCGCCTTCGCAAGACTCACAGCGTCCTCCTTTTACATTAAAGGAAAAGCGCCCCGGTTTATATCCCCTAATTTTGGATTCAGGGAGTTGAGAAAACAAATCTCGAATAAAAGTAAACACACCTGTATAAGTAGCTGGATTCGAGCGAGGTGTCCGACCAATGGGTCTTTGATCAATCTCGATAACCTTATCAAGATATTCTAATCCACTCATGGATTCGTGATGCAGGGGATATGCCCGGGCATGATTCAATTCCTTGGATAAAACAGGGAAAATTGTTTCGTTTAACAGGGTGCTTTTCCCTGAACCGCTCACACCGGTGACAACAACCATTTTTCCCAATGGAAAAGAAACCTCAATTTCTTTTAGATTGTTTCCCCGTGCGCCAGTAACGGTGAGCAGTTTTCCATTTCCATTCCGGCGGCTTGATGGTATGGGAATCGCTTTTTTTCCTGTGAGGTATTGGCCTGTAATCGAAGTAGAGGACGTAAGTATTCTTTTAGGTGTACCTGAGAACACAACCTCACCGCCATGCTCTCCTGCTCCAGGTCCCAAATCAATAATCTGGTCGGCTGATTCCATAGTCTCTCGGTCGTGCTCAACCACCACAATTGAATTCCCCAAATCTCGAAGTTTTTTCAAAGAATTTAACAGGCGGCCATTATCCCTAGGGTGGAGTCCTATGGATGGTTCATCTAAAATATATAATACGCCCACCAGTTGGCTGCCAATTTGGGTTGCCAACCGGATTCGCTGCGCTTCTCCGCCTGAAAGGGTAGCGGCAGACCTGTCTAATGTTAAATAATCCAACCCCACATCAATCAAGAAACTTAACCGTTCTTGGACTTCCTTTAAAATTTGGTGGGCAATAGCCGCGTCTGTTTTACCCAACTTAAGGGATTTAAAAAATGCACCCGTATTTTTGATAGAATAAGAAGATAATTCTCCTAAACTAACATTACCAATCGTTACAGCTTGGGACTCTTCCTTTAGCCGGGAGCCATTGCATTCTGGACAGGGCCGCATACTCATAAATTGCTCGATCCAATCACGAATATGGTTGGATTTGGTTTGTTTGTACCGACGCATTAGGTTTGGAATTGTTCCTTCCCAACCACCGGTATATGTGCCGCTCCATCGTTCAGATGAATATTCCATTTTTAATTTTGTTGAACCGGTTCCATTTAATAATATTTCGCGGATGCCTCTATCCAGCTTAAACCATGGGGTGGTGAAGTTAAAACTATAGTGACGGGAGAGGCTTTTTAAAATACTGCCATACCAATTCCCCCGAGGCTGTTCACCCAATGGAGCAATTGCACCTTGAATCAGGGATTTGCGTTTGTCCGGCACCACCATTTCTGGATCAATGTCCATGTGGGAACCCAGACCATCGCAATGAGGGCAGGCGCCGTAGGGGGAGTTGAAGGAGAACATCCTGGGCGATAATTCTTCCATAGATACTTCACAATGAGGACAAGCAAAATGTTCGCTGAATAAATGATCTTTTTTCGGCAATTCATGCACAATGGTTAAACCAGAACCAATTTTTAATGATAATTCCACCGACTCCGTCAGACGATCTTTAAAATCATCTTCCAAAACAAGGCGGTCAACAACCACTTCTATGGAGTGTTTTTTATTTTTTTCTAGTGTGAATTTTCCGTTTACACCATGGATGATGCCATCCACTCGAACGCGTAAAAATCCTTCTTTCCGCACTTCTTCAAAGACACCCTTATGCTGGCCTTTTCGTCCCCGAACCACCGGTGCCAAAATATAAATTCGAGCTCCTTCCCCAAATTTGATAATGGTATCCACAATCTGCTGTACCGTCTGGCGTTGAATTGGACGGCTGCAAATCCAACAATGAGGCTTCCCGATATGGGCATAAAGTAGGCGCATATAATCATGAATTTCTGTTACGGTGCCCACGGTAGATCTTGGATTCCGCGCAGTGGCTTTCTGTTCAATGGAAATGGCCGGAGACAAGCCTTCGATATAATCCATATCAGGCTTTTCCATTAACCCTAAAAATTGACGCGCATAAGAAGAAAGAGATTCTACATACCTGCGCTGCCCTTCTGCATAAAGGGTATCAAAGGCCAATGAAGATTTTCCGGATCCAGACAAGCCCGTAATCACCACAAGTTTATTGCGCTCAATTTCCACATCAATATTTTTGAGATTATGCTGGCGGGCGCCTTTAATTATAATTTTATCTACTGTTTTTATCATGAATATTTTATGTTCATTTTCATCCAAATTTTTGACGGCCATGAATTTACAACTTTATTCGGGGGTGATCAAAAAACGATTTGCTGAATTTTTATATAATTTTATGGTATTCAAGCCTACAATTTCATAAGATAGGCCATGAATTCGATTATAAATCACATCCTCATTCCCATGCCCCATATGCAGGATCCTTACTTTAACCGTTCGGTTGTTTTTATGTGTGAACATAATAAGGACGGTGCCATGGGACTCATAGTGAATAAACCATTCAGTGATCCTGCCTTGAAAGAGTTATTTGATAGTTTTTATGATGATGCGGATGAAATTTTAAAATCTGTGGAGCGGGTTTATTTTGGCGGCCCGGTGATGGTGGAAAGGGGAATTGTGCTCCACAGTAGTCATTATCAGTCAGAGGATTCAATTAAAATTTCCAATGATTTTTTTCTGTCCAGTCATAAAAAAACACTGGAGGATTTGTCGAAACAAAATGGCGATGCAGAGTGCCGACTTCTACTCGGTCATGCAGGATGGACATCGGGACAATTGGAACGGGAAATTGAAAATGGAGATTGGTTGGTTCAAGAAACAACTCCAGATTTTATCTTTAATATGCCGGAAAAACAAATGTGGGAAATGGCGATTCGATCGTTTGGTATAGACATATCAAATTTTTCATCAATTGGGGGACAAGCTTAATAAAAACCACTGTGTCTGAACCAAAACTTTCCAGCCTCGTCCCTGATCTTATCGCCGGTGCTATTAACGGGATTATCATCATCGTTTCAGCCATGGCCCTTGCAGCGCTGATTTTTACAGGTCCATTAAGTCCATACCTCCCCCAGGGGATAGGGCTTTTATTAATCGGGTCATTGATCTTTGCCCTGTTTTCTGCCCTTACTTCTAAATTCCCCATCACCATCAGCACACCCCAGGATATTCCCATTGCCATCTTGGCTTTGATGGCCTTAACCCTAATCTCTGATGTGGGTCAATCCTGGTCTGGAGCTGAATTGTTTTCCTTTATGTTTGTAACCATCGGTTTAACATCTGTTTTGGTTGGTATATTTTTCTATACTCTCGGACAGTTTAAACTGGGAAAGTTGGTGCGCTTTATTCCCTATCCTGTAGTTGGGGGATTTTTGGCCGGGACCGGTTGGCTCATAGTGAAATTTTCCTTCAGTATGATGACAGATCAGGATTTGACCCTGGATTCTTCCCTGACCTTTTTAAGTAATCCATTATTGATGAAATGGCTTCCCGGTTTTGTGTTTGGAATCGGCATGCTGGTTGTCAGTCGTTTTTTCTACCATTACCTTATATTCCCCGGTTTGCTTGTTGGGGGAATTGTCCTTTTCTATATTATTCTATATTCTTTGGGTTATTCATTTAATGAGCTCGAGGCGAATGGGTATTTACTTGGGCCTTTTCCTGACGGTGGTTTATTTGCGGGGAATCCTTTTGCCCATTTAACATCTTTTCGGTGGGATATTTATTTCATTCATTTACCTGCTATTGTGACCATGATGATATTGAGTGCTATTTCTGTTTTATTCAATTACAGTGGATTGGAACTCACAGTCAAAAAGGATTTTGACCTTGATCGCGAATTGAAACTCACCGGTATAGGCAATGCTTTGGTCGGATTGGCTGGTGGGTCTCCCGGATATATCACTTTAAGCGAAACCACAATGGCCCATGCCATTGGTGCAAAAACAAATATCAGCAGCTATACGGTGGCGTTGTTGTGCGGTATTACGCTTTTATTCGGTGCAGATATTTTATCCATATTCCCAAAAGTGATCCTGGGCGGATTGCTCCTCAACTTGGGCGTTTCCTTTTTAGAGGAATGGCTATATGATACCTGGGGCAGAATCTCCAAAATGGATTATGGTGTTATCTTAATCATCTTGATTGTTATTGGTACCATTGGGTTTTTGGAAGGCATTGGCGTTGGACTGCTTTTATCCATTGCTTTGTTTGTCATTAATTATTCAAAAATAGAAGTCATCAAACATGAACTATCAGGACAAACAATCCACAGCAATGTAGAACGATCCGAAAAACTAAAATCAGTCATAAGCCGGCGAGGAGATCAAATTTATGTCCTGCCGCTACAGGGATTTATCTTTTTTGGCACGGCCCACCGATTATTAGAAAGGGTATCTCACCGGCTTTCCCTCGATTCGGAGGAATCCTTAACCTATGTGGTTTTCGATTTTCGTCAGGTAACTGGATTGGATTCCTCCACGATTAACAGTTTTAACAAACTGAAAATCATAGCGGTGAATAAAGGATTTAGGGTTCTGTTCTGTGATATGAATAAAACCATGACGCAGCAATTGGCTGTTGAGGGGTTGCTTCCAGATGAAGAAGGGTTGTTTTTAGAATTTCCTGATTTAGATCATGGGCTGGAGTGGTGCGAAGAACAAATTATAGATGATGAAGAAGCGGCCACGGCGGAATCAATCAAGATGGGCGAATCATTCAAAACCCGGTTTGCTCATATTGCTGTTTATTTTGAAACCATGGAAGTCAAATCTGGATCCCTTATTATTGAGCAGGGCAAAGATCCCAATGGTATTTACTTTTTGGAATCCGGGCGCATTACCGTTCAACTGGACACAAAATCAGGGAAGGGCATCCGGCTTAAATCCATGGGGGCCGGAACGGTAGTAGGAGAAGTGAGTTTATACTCCGGCTCTGCCGCATCCGCATCGGTGATTACGGAAACAGACTGTTTAATCTATTTTCTCTCTAAAGACCATTTTAACACCATCAACCGGGATGCACCAGAAAAAGCCGCTGAGCTCCATACTTTTATTGTTCAATTGCTCAGTGACCGATTGGCAAAATCCAATGCAACCATTCGAGCGTTGATGCGATAACGATTTTGCTATTTTAAAAAATAATGTAAGTATGAATTAAACCTATCTATGAAATTTTCTGGCGCTTGACGGACTTAAAATCTATTTTATCGGTTTCCAATCACCTCTATATAAGCTGTAATTTCGCCGGATGAAAAAGTACCTTCCTGCCCTTGCTGTCATTTTTGCTGCATTTCTCTGGAGCTTTGATGGATTTATCCGCCAAAACTTGTTTGCTTTACCTTCCTTTTTGATTGTTTCGTTAGAACATGTTATTGGCGCAATATTATTTTTACCATTACTCATCAGGGGATGGAAGGAAGTTTCTTCGCTCGGCCAGCGTGGATGGATATCCGTTTTGTGGATAAGTATTTTCGGCGGCGTTCTCGGCACTTTTTTCTATACGAAAGCCCTAAGCTATGTGAATTATATTGATCTTTCTGTGGTGGTTTTACTTCAAAAGCTTCAGCCCATTTTTGCCATTGCTCTGGCCGGTGTCATCCTGAAAGAAAAAATAACCAAACGATTTATCATTTTAGCATTTGCTGCGATTGTGGGTGGATATTTGGTTACCTTTGGTTCCAGTTCCATAAATGATTGGGATGATAAAACAATCATTGCGGCACTACTTGCCCTTCTTGCTGCGTTCAGTTGGGGAAGCTCCACTGTGTTAGGGAAACATGCGCTCAATCGTTTGTCTTTCACAACGGTTACTTCTTTAAGATTAGCCATTACCGCATCGGTAACCGCATTTGTCCTGCTCTCAACTGGTCAATATGATGCCATCAACAATATGACTTTATCTCATTGGGGGTTTATTGTTTTAATCGTTTTAAGCACTGGTTCATTGGCGCTGTTTTTTTACTATTACGGATTAAACAAATTGCCTGCCTCCCATGCAACTCTTTACGAATTATTTTGGCCCCTCTCCGCAGTAGGGCTGGATTGGTTCATTCGTGGTAACATTTTATCACTCCCCCAATGGGTGGGAGCCATATTATTATTGGGAGCCATTATTATATTAACGAGAGAAACAAATAATGGCCAGACTCAGTCTTAGTGATCATCGTCATAACTTGGGGCTGAATATTGTTCACGAGTTTTGTTGGGGAATTGGATTTGCTTTCAACGATGTATCCACAATACTGCCCTTATTTTTAACACTGCTCGGTGCGCCCCTCAGTGTTGTGGGCTCCATTGCAGGCGTGTTTGCAATTTTGATGGCGGTGCCCCAATTGATTTCCGCTCTCATGGCACGAAATATTAGCGATATAAAAATGGCCACCGTTAAAGTGCACCTTACTGTTTTACCACCCATCTTTCTGGCAGGGTTTGTATTCGCATTTTTTGCACCCACAGGTCCAAAGGCCTGGATTTTTTATTATGTCTGTTTCATTTTTTATTCACTGGCCATAGGGCTCATTATTCCCATTTGGTCCAATTTTTTAAAACATGTGACTAAACGAAATAACCGGGGCACTTTCCTGGGGATTTCTTTTATTGGGAATAGTATGGGTGGATTTATTGGCGGCATAATGGTGAAACAACTGCTGGCCAGTTCCATTCCATTCCCGTCCAATTTTGGATGGGGGTTCCTGATTCTGTTTGTGGCTTTATCTATTGGTATTCTTACCTATTTTGGATTTCGGGTTAAAGAAATTGATCTAACTCAAAAACAGCGAACTATTCAAGATTTTATACATGAAACAAAGACTATTCTTACAACAAACAGAAATTTTCGAAGATATATATATAGCCGAATATTTCTTACGGCACAATTTCCTGCCATCGGACTCTATGCAGTTTATTCCAGG
>JYMV01025000.1_pt1 | contig 12949 bp, 8 predicted proteins | sample 338911 | NCBI WGS metagenome assembly JYMV01 (sample SAMN03354496, study PRJNA234377) | hydrothermal vent metagenome | biome: Deep sea; feature: Hydrothermal plumes at the Eastern Lau Spreading Center, Western Pacific Ocean; material: Seawater | place: Tonga | collected 2009 | depth 2000 m m | reverse complement strand
GCATCCACATCAAACTCAAATGCATCTTCTAAAAATTCATCAATCAGTATTGGGTGTCCTTCAGTTACATCTGCATTCCGAGAGATATAATCAATCAACTGCTCCTTAGAATAAACAATTTCCATAGCCCGGCCGCCCAAAACATAACTGGGTCGAGCCAACACCGGAAAACCAATCTTTTCTGCCACAACCACCACTTCGTCTAGCGTTCTTCCCGTGCCGTATTGTGGGCAGGTTATATGCAATTTATCTAATATTTTTCCGAACTTTTCCCGGTCTTCAGCCAAATCAATATTTTTCGGAGATGTTCCAATAATGGGTACACCGGCATTCGCCAATTGTTGTGCTATCTTTAAGGGTGTCTGTCCACCAAACTGAACCAGCACACCATCCGGATTTTCAAATTCAACTATATTTAATACATCTTCAAAAGTAACCGGTTCAAAATATAGCCGATCTACCAAATCAAAATCTGTACTCACCGTCTCCGGATTACAATTCACCATGATCGTTTTATATCCCTGATCCTGCAATCCGAATACTGCTTGAACACAGCAATAATCAAATTCGATCCCTTGCCCAATTCGGTTAGGCCCACCACCTAAAATGATGACTTTTTTCCCATTAATAGGTTCAATCTCATTTTCTTCATCATAAGTCGAATAGCAATAGGGGGTCTGTGCTACAAATTCTGCTGCACAGGTATCGACCACTTTAAACGAAGGATGAACCGATTCATCTTTTCTTTGATCTCGGATTTTCATTTCCGTTTTTCCAACCATTCGCCCGATTTGCTTATCAGAAAAACCATTTTGTTTTAATTCTCGTAGAGACGAATCAATATGGTATGTGGATAATATTTTTATTTGTTGTAAAAACCAGGGGTCTATTTTTGTCACTTTAAAAATATCTTCAACGGATTGACCTTCGAGAAATGCCTGACGAACTTTCAATAATCTAAAGGCCGTTGCAAACCGTAAAGTGGACATATCTAAATTTCGGGCGCGGCTTACATCCGGGTCGCCGCCTGCCGCTGATTTTGGCTCTAATCCATCCAAACCCACTTCTAATGATCGAAATGCTTTTTGAAGGGATTCTCGAAATGTTCGGCCAATGGACATGGCTTCCCCAACACTTTGCATCTGGACCCCTAAATGCCCGGATGCCGATGGAAATTTTTCAAAATCAAATCTCGGTACTTTGGTCACAATATAATCGATTGTGGGTTCGAAGGCGGCTAATGTTTTGCCCGTAATATCATTGGGTAACTCATCTAAAGTGTACCCCACAGCCAGTTTTGCCGCCACCTTTGCAATGGGAAAACCCGTGGCTTTCGATGCCAACGCTGATGACCGGCTTACGCGTGGATTCATTTCAATAACAATCATTCGCCCATTCTCAGGATTGACTGCAAATTGTACATTGGATCCACCCGTTTCCACGCCAATGGTTCGTAAACATAAAATAGCCCAGTTACGCATTTTCTGGAATTCCTTATCCGTCAGTGTCATGGCGGGCGCCACCGTAATGGAATCCCCCGTATGCACACCCATGGGATCAATATTTTCGATAGAACAAATAATAATGGTATTATCAGCTGTATCTCGAATAACCTCTAACTCAAACTCCTTCCACCCCAACAGCGATTCTTCAACCAACACTTCCGTAATTGGACTTGCATTCAATCCGTTTTCAATTAATTCCTGGAATTCTTCATAATTATAAGCCACAGATCCACCCGTACCTCCCATGGTAAATGAAGGGCGAATAATAATAGGGAATTGCATCTTGTCTAAAGAAGCTTTTGCCTCTTGCCATGAATGTACAAAACCACCTTGGGCAGTTTCGATTCCTACTGCATCCATGGCTTCCTTAAATCTTTCTCGATCTTCTGCCTTATCAATGGCATCTACTTGGGCGCCAATAAGTTGAATATTATATTTTTCAAGGATACCCTGTTTATCTAAATCCATGACCAGATTCAAGGCTGTTTGGCCGCCCACTGTTGGCAAAATGGCATCCGGCTTTTCCTTTTGGATAATCGCTTCTACATATTCAGGAGTGATGGGTTCTATGTAGGTGGCATCCGCGAGATTGGGGTCGGTCATAATCGTGGCTGGATTTGAATTTACCAGAATAACCCGGTATCCTTCTTCTTTTAAAGCGCGAGTTGCTTGTGTCCCTGAATAATCGAACTCACATGCTTGCCCAATTACAATGGGGCCCGCACCGATGATTAATATGGATTCAATATCTGTTCGTTTTGGCATTTATTTCTTTTCAATAAATAGTGCATCATCAATTCCCTGGTTCACTTTATAATTTGAAAAAATCATAATCATTTCACCTACGAATTCATCTTTTTCTGCGTCAAACCCGGCATTCTTAGCGATTTTTTCAAATTCTTCTCTATCTGATCCTGGGCCACCAAAATCAAAAGGGTTTTGGGTTGTCCACCGACTGATCCCCTTTACACCAATCTTGAACACGGATTGTGCGGGAACCATCACGTCACTTACTTCAATATAATCTGTCTTAAAAGTAAATACACTTTCTGAATCCAAGTAAACACCTACTTCAGTAACGACCCATTCTTTTGCATCCACAAATACATCCATGGTGATATCTGGGATTTCATCCTTTTTTACTGAAACTGGAATTTTCAAAGAATCCCGATGCACTTTACCTATAATTCGATAAAATGGTTTATTATCCCGAATGGTCCGTTTGATTTCTGTAACATGCTTCAGCATATCCAAGAATACACTGGGATTTCCACCCGCGCCTATTTTTGGTAAGATGGCAAACCCTCGTGTTTCCACTTTAATTTTATCCGGTTTTTTATAATACATCCGAATTTTCTTTTTTGGCATTCGAAAACCCGTCATCTTTACTGATATTTTTATATCTACTTGATAATCATTAATCTGAGCAAATTGGGAAATAACATTGTCCCGAATATGTTCAATGGATGGTGTTTGGGCCGCCAATAGTGGGGACATAATAAGGAAGGCTACAAGGATCAAGCGCCTCATGTTTTAATATCCTTCTTTAAAAACACATATGTAGCAACACCAAAACAGGCGACCGAATAAGCACCCAGAACTCCTAGTTTCTTTCCGATTTCGCCCCATGGAATAGGATCTTTGAAGGCATCCCACCAAACATTGAAATACTTCACAAAAACATATGGCTCAATTTTTTCAAATATTTCTAATGGAATACTCATAATCATATAGCCTATAATAATTAGAAATATGGTTCCAATAATTGGGCCAACTGCATTATTGGTCATGGTTGAAAACATAAAACAAAGTGTCGCAACCATACACATGACCAAAATAGCCAGCAAAAATGAAAACGCCATTCGAACCCAAGCTTGCGATTCATCTAAGATAAGAATACCATTATCAATTACAATTAAATCACCTGTTCCCAATACGATACTCCCAATACCGAGACTCCAAAATGCACAAAAGATAAGAAGCAATGCGGTGTAGATATAACTGGCCATTAATTTGGATACCAATATTTTAAACCTGCTCACTGACCGCGTAAGTGTAATTCTAAAAATACCATTGGCGCCATCTGCTGCAACGGAATCCCCTGCAGCCAGCGTAACCAAGAATGGAATATGAATCCATAATGTGTTCATAATAATGTAAGTTGCCAGGAATGAATTGAGAATGGAGCCCACGATCATAAAAGTACCCCCCAATTCTCTGGCATAATCTCGGTGAAGTTCTTCACCGCCCACAGAAAACCCCCATAATATGAGTGGCATCAAAATTGAAATTCCAATAAATCCTATATAACTTCTCCACCGTCCTGCAATCACCAACAATTCGTTATGGATTAATCCCAGCATCAGATTTGATTTTCCTTTCCTACTTTCGATAGAAATACATCCTCTAAACTGGTCCGAGGAATAACAGCAGAAACCTGAAGATCATTTTGAACCAACAACTGGACTAAATCCGACATTTTATCATGACTTATACCTACACTTAAAATGCCATTATTTTCTTCACATCGATGAATCCAGTCTTGGTTTGATAATAATTCGATTGCTGGCGCTAATGGATTCACATGAATTTCTGTCATCAGTAAATCGGAGTCTTTTAGTAAATCTTCTATGGGTCCCGCTGTTTTTAATTTCCCTTGGCTAATCATGGCAACATGAGAACATATTTTTTGAACTTCATCCAGCAAGTGGGACGAGATAAAAATGGTGATCCCTTCCGAGGCTAATTCCCGAACCAAGTCTCTCACCTCTTTCATTCCTTGGGGATCAAGCCCATTCGTTGGTTCATCTAATATTAATAATCTTGGATTAGATAACAGCGCCTGTGCGATGCCTAACCGCTGTTTCATTCCCTGTGAATAAGTCTTTACCTTATCTTTGCCGCGGTTCCCCAAACCGGTACGATCCAACACCGTTTGAACCCGAGACATATCCGTTCCATCCATTCGAGCCAACATTTCTAAATTGGTTTCCCCGGAAAGATGTTTATGGAAATCTGCTCTTTCAATTAAGGCGCCAACGCTGGAAAGGGCCTTATTTCCTAACTTTTGAACGGATTTCCCTTGTATAAAAACTTCGCCTTCATCCGGAGAAATCAAAGCGGTCATCATGCGAATCGTTGTGGATTTTCCGCTCCCATTCGGACCCAAAAACCCATAGACCGACCCATCTGGGATTTCCAAATTCAGGCCATCCACTGCTTTGCGGAGGCCAAATGATTTTGTCAGGTTCTTAGTTTCAAGTATCATTGTTTATGGCCACAGAGATTTTAATAATGAATAAATCTTTAATCATTCTCTGTGGCTTTCCATTAATTCTATAAATTGTTGAAATAGGTAACGGCTATCATGAGGACCGGGACTGGATTCTGGATGATACTGCACCGAAAATGCAGGTATGTCTGTGCATCGAATCCCCTCCGAAGTGTCGTCATTTAGATTCACATGGGTTGCTTCTACATTGGACGGAAGTGAATCCAAATCCACAGCGAACCCATGATTCTGGCTGGTGATTTCAACTTTTCCTGAATCTATATTTTTAACGGGGTGATTGCATCCGCGATGCCCAAATTTTAGTTTGAATGTTTTCGCACCTAATGCCAATGCTAAAATCTGATGCCCCAGACAAATGCCGAAAATGGGTTTCTTACCGAGGAGTTCTTTTACTGTTTTTATTCCGTACGTCACGGCTTCAGGATCGCCTGGACCATTACTTAAAAACACACCATCTGGATTAAAGTTCAATATTTCTTTTGAAGATACGCTGGCTGGGAAAACGGTTACATCACAACCGTGGCTTTCCAAAAGCCGGAGAATATTCGTTTTGATTCCATAATCAATAGCAGCGATTTTGTAATGGTTAGATGGTGGCTTTGTATCGTTCCATACATATTGAGTTGGGCATGTGACTTCTTTTGCCAAATCCAACCCAGCCATAGATGGTACCTTCAATAGCTTTTCTTTCAGACTATCTATATCCAAATCCACTGAAGAAATAATGCCATTCATAGCCCCATGATCACGGATGTGACGCGTAATGGCTCGGGTATCTACCTGTTGGATCCCCACAATTTTTTGATCATTCAAATATTGACCAAGAGACTGTTTTGAGCGCCAGTTAGAGGGAATTTCCGTTGCTTCTTTAATGACGAACCCCGCAACCTGTATTAGATCCGATTCTACATCATCCGGATTGACACCATAATTTCCAATGTGAGGGGCTGTCATGGTTACGATTTGTTTGCAATAAGATGGGTCTGTTAATATTTCCTGATATCCGGTCATACCCGTATTAAAACATACTTCACCAGTTGTTTCGCCCACAAAGCCAAATGCACGGCCGGTAAATGAGCGACCATCGGCTAATAATAAAATGGCTGATTTCTGATTAGCCATATAGCGTAAATCTTTTAAAAGCTAAAAAAAAACGGCCGCCCTTTAACAAAAGGACGGCCGTTGTAGAAATATCCATAACAGAAATTCTTACCTTTTTAGGAAACTTAAAACAGGAATTATCAAATTCCGATTATTTTTTCGTGAGCGCCCATGAGCCATCCCAATTATCACCGGGAGGGTTATCTTGGTAATGTTCACAGCGTGGCATATAAACGCGGCTTGGATTTGTTTTTCTCCCTGGAAACATATCTTCGAGCTTGTCCGATGCTTTAAACGCTTCAATGGCTTTTTTCCACTCCTGATTCCGGTATAGCACCAATGCTTCGTGATATGCATCCAAAAGTTTATCATATCCCTTTGGCATTTTTCCTTTTTCTGCAATCAGTTCAAACACCTGTGCCGGTTCGGATTTTCCCATGACAATTACATAATCCAGATCACGCCAAATGAATTTATCTTTACATGCTTTATATGTTTCATCGGCCACTTGAATATAAATGCCATATTGTTTCGCGGACGCTTCTAACCGTGCAGCCAAATTCACCGTATCGCCCATCATGGTATAATTCATGCGCATGGTTGAACCCATATTTCCCGTAACCATTTGTCCGCTATTGATACCAATTCTATTTTGCATATGGTGAACAATCTCCGGCCAGCGGTCTCCCTGTTCCTGCCATTTTTTCCGCAATTCATCCAAACTTTCCTGCATTTTGATGGCAGTGATACAAGCCCAGTATTCATGATCGTCCACAGGTGCCGGTGCACCATAAAATGCCACAATCGCATCACCAATATATTTATCTAATGTTCCCTTATTATCCAGTAGTATATCTGTCATTTCGGTCAAATAATCATTCAGCAATTCAACCAAATCGCTTGCTGTCAGTTTTTCTGAAAAGGCAGAAAAACTTTGTATATCCGTGAAAAATGCCGTGTGATATCCTTCATTACCACCCAAAGATGGTTCTTCCTTGGCGTCAAACATTTGATCAATAAGTTCTGGTGATATATATGCACCAAAAGTATCTTTTAAAAATCGCTTATCTTTTTCCACTATAAGAAAATTATAGAGGAATATACTCCCATAAGTCCCCATCATGGCTAAAGAAGGACGTACAATTTCCCACATGATTAATGATGAGAAAAACTGGCTGTATGTGAATAAAATCCATGCTACAATACCCACCAGTGGTACCGGCAATGTATATAATGGTTTCTCCGGGAGGCTCACAACCATACCCAAAACCACACAGATAATAATAATCATGACGAAGGTTTCAGAACGATGTTTGGGTTGAACAAATTCGTTTTTAAGCAAACTTTGCATCACATTGGCATGGATCTCTACTCCTGCAAATGTTTCCTGGACCGGTGTATTACGTAAATCCATTAAACCGGGCAAGGATGCGCCGACAAACGCTACTTTCCCTTCCCAATATTCCGGTGGAAGCATCTCCGGATCGAAACAATACATATAGGGCAAATAATAGAAAGTCTGAAATGGGCCGTAGTAATTCACATACATTCTTCCATGTTTATCAATAGGAATTTCACGGACAACAGTATTGGTTGTATCAATAAGCCGTAACACCTGATTTTCAAAATCATAATCAAAACCACCATCCTTTTTGATGCCGAGAATATCAATGGCGGCGGACATGACTAAACTTGGATATACATGATCTGGCCCTTCAAAATAAATAGCCGTTGGAGATCGGCGGATAATCCCATCTTCATCCTGGGGAAAGTTTGCCGAACCGGCGCCCACAGAAGCTGAGAGTAAGTCTACATAGGTATTCCCCAAACGATCTGCCTGGGGGAGTTTGGATTTGGCTTCTGCGGATATGCCATGAATGATATGGCTCTCGTAATAATAACCTTCCGGTTCTGTCTCCATTTTATCTAAAAAGTTGAGTGTATCCTCCTCTTCAAATACCAAGGCATGGTAAGCTTTTTCAGAGTTGTAAGTGGCTTCTAAAAATATGGCCGGATCATTGCTGACTAAAAATTGTCCGGTAACATCTGCCAATGCTTCATTCTGAGGGGCATTCTCTGAAGTAAGTGCATTCACAAGGTCATAATTAAAAGAATTTTCTTTGTCAAAGATAATATCAAAGATAAGGGCCGCAGGGTTACCGGAAGTAACTGTATTAATCAGGCGCCCGTGGTAAGCCTGAGGCCAATCAAAATAATGGCCGAGCCCTCCTTCTTCCACAGGCGCAACGGAAGTATTATCAATATCAACAATAACAACATCATCGATGGACATCTGTTCCACACCGGCCGTTCTGGCGCGCATTCGACCATCGTAAGATAGAAATTCATATCCATCTAAGAGGGATTTCATGAAACCTATTTCATAGGTACCCCAGCCCACGAGGAGGGCCACAATAATTCCGATGCCCGCACCAATGCCGAGGCGTTTGACTAAATCAGACATGGTATATAAAAAAAAGAGGCGTTAATCATTAACCCCTCTCATTTGGTATTTATTTTATGTTTCACCTAATTCCCATCCTTGGCATCCTGTTCCTTATTCCACTTAACAAAATCAAGCCCCGTGTCCGCATCCTGGTCAAATTTGAACATGGAATATTTTCCATCTTTGCGAACGTTGATCTGCATGCCTTCTACCAGACTCACCCAATCTTCTAAAGATACTTCATAGGGGCCAGCCACCTGTGTGGGCGCCTGAATTTCTTCTACTGGACCTAACTTGAATTTGGGTGCACCGCCTGGAGGTTGAAATCCTTGTTTCAACTGACTTTTACGGGCTTCCGTCACATTCTTAGCTGCATTTACATCCACTTTACCTTCATAAACCAATACAGAACTTTCATCCTGACCGGCTTTGGCCCTGTACTTCGTTCCACGGATAGCCGCCACAGCGGTGGGGGTCCGAACAGATACATTTTTCTTTTCGCCAAAGGCCGCTTTGGCCGCCACCCATACATTACCTTTTTTCAGCGTAGCGCCAAAGTTCTTTTCCAGCTTCGGTGATTTCCAATTCTGAATTTTCACCAATGCGGAGTTTCCCGCCACCCACAAGGGTGATCTCGCAGCGGGACTTGGCCAAGGTCTTTACCACATCTTTCTCATGAATAGCCATGCGCGGCATGGCACGTTTAAAATCACCAGTTCCGCCCTTTTGCACCTGAACACGTCCAAGGGGTAAGGTTATTTTACCAAATTCCTTTTGCCCAAAAGCAAAGGCACTGATACAAAAGGCAATGAATAATATTCTTTTCATTATTTCATTAATATCATTTTCTTGGTGCTTTGATATAATCTTTGACCTTGGAGAGAATTCACTTCCATCCGATACAGATATACTCCGGAAGGCAGTTGATTCCCATTATCATCTTTACCTGCCCAGATGAAGCGGTGGTTGCCTTTACCCAAAGCCCGGTTGAGCGCCAATGTATTCATTTCCTCTCCTAAGAGGTTATACACCCTAAGAGTGATATTCGCATCCTCTATGAGGGATACACGGATATTGGTCACCGGGTTGAAAGGGTTTGGTGTATTCTGGGCCAATTCAAATCGATTTGGAATCATACCCCTTACATCCAACTGATCTTGGATATCATCAGCGGCACCTACCATGAGCTGGAAGTAATAGGGATTTTCCGTGCCTTGGGAAGTAAAAGTTACCTTGTCTTCAGTACGCAGATCGTATACCAGACCCATGGCTGTATCAACCAGACGGATGTCCTGGTAAAGAGGTATTTCAACGGGGTTTTCAAGCCTTAAGGAGACGATACCCTTGATGTTCGTCCGGGCCGCCAGGTTCCAGGTCTGGACACGGCTGCCTTTAGATTGTATATCCTGGCTGTAGCGACCACCATTTTCGGGCCAGTAATCATTCTCAAAAGCCATTGAAATATAATCACCGATCACCGGCGGTTCGTGGTAATCGAATCGATCCCAGGTGTCGCTGGCGGATTCATGCACACCAAAAGTGGCTGTCTCATCGTGAAAATTGCCTACCCGGGTAATTAGATCGGCTTTCCAATCGAAGCTCTCTTCATCATCAGCTTTCCCAGCCAGCATGGCCTCACCCGACGGACCAGGATTATAAATTGGCCAGAAATCCATGCTGCCGCTCCCGTTGGAGAAAATCCAGTTCCCGCCACGGGGTATCATGGTTGTTGCGTTAGAATAACCCGTTCCATTCCATTGATACAGGGTTTGCTCAACATCTCCATTAAATGTCACATTTTGAGTCAAGCTGATTGGGAAATAATATGGGTTCCCAACCATATTCCAGCCAGCGGACAAATTCAGCCTTTTGCTTTGAAACAGTAACGTTGATTTACCCGGTCCGGTATTTATCTGTTCCGCATTTTTTGTAATTAACCAAAAGGCAGAACCTGGATTAAAACTACCCGAGTTTTCTTGGTAAGCACCATTTGACCAACGGAAAATTCGCCATTTTTTTGGATCGTTTCCACCTAGTTCATCTTCAATAACACCCGAAATACTTGAATTCTGCAGTACAGCGGGAACAGAGACCATTTGATAGGTTTTAGAATTTGTAGACGCAAAAAGAGATGGATCCGGCAAATCACCAAATGCAACCTGTATATCATAGAGGCCTGACCAAAACCCAGCACCAATTTTATCAGTAGCACTATACTCAACTGCCAGGCCACCCATAGTGACATCAGAGCCGGGTATTGTTGCCGTCCATGTTCCATCTCCAGTAGAAACAGCTCCCACATTACTCTCATCAATTCCGCTTCCAGTTCCATTCCAATAGTGAATTGCAGCATAGTCCACTTCACTCCCTGTTTGTGAACTTACGTTTGTTCCAAATACCAGTTGGAGATCCTCACCTTTGTTAGCCTGTATGGAGGAAACCGAAGGTGGAAATATTCCCGGCCCCTCTATAAAATGCAGCCGCAGTTCCAGCTTTAGTCTGTTACCCTGTTCAATCGACTGGCGATTTACAGGAAAACTACCCCAACCATAGGGATCGCTATTTACATCTAAGTACTGGTTCCCGCCTGTATCATACCAGGCAACCCAGGCATACCCCGAGTCATACCGGGCGTCAAAGTATTCATGCTTAAATGAGTAGATACCATTGGTGACCGGGGCCTGATCGAAAGTTAAAATGTTCTCCCAGAAAATAGAATTATCCGGAATATCTGGCAGGGCATCAAGTGGATTTATATTTTCATCTTCATAAACTGCCAACCACAGGGCGCCCGCACCTAAACCAGGAGCAATACTCTTAATCACCACCTCAACTGAGTCTCTATATACCTTTTCATTGATGACCAGGTTTACAGGGCCACTGGGTGGTATACTGAACAACTCCGATACCCCAGATGGTTCATAATAAGTATCCAAGGTTTGATCATTATTGGCATCAAAATGACCGACTAAATAGTACCGATTCTCTGCCAGCAAACCCTCAATCGTGAATGTTTTCAACTGATCATAGGGCGGATCCACATTATTTTCGGTCGCACCCCATACAGATTCACCGGCGTATGGATCCTCGCCTTCTTTATTGACCCATAGGTATAAATCACCCGGTTCATATTCTTTTTGAATCTTGATCTGCGCCTGGAGTTGGATCCCAGCTATACTGAGGTCAATACTGCCCGCATTTCCCACACCCTCTGATATGTCAAAGGGCATTGAAGCACCGTTAGGTTCAGTTGAAGGCATCGGCATTTTATCGTTGTTCAAATCGGCAAATATATACAGGCGATAATTGTTTCCATCCACCAGATCTGTGCGGGATATAAAAAACTGGTAACTGCCGGGAAATGTATAATTTCCCAGGGAGTGATCCCACTTCCTGGTGTTCCAGTCATTCGGGTCATCCGCAGATCCCATAAGACCAACCAATATTTCTTTATTGTTGATGGTTGCACCACTGGTCACTGTAAGGTTAATACCATGATCATCGCCGCCGCCGCCGCCTATACTAAGGCCAATTGTACCTGCATTCCCGACACCCCCTGTTATATTAAAGGCCATGGAAGCGCCATTAGGTTCGGTTCCAGGCGTCATTATATAATCATTATTCAAATCGGCAAAAACAATCAGGTGATAACCGGTTGCATCCACCAGGTCTGTGCGGGGTATAAAAAACTGGAAACTACCGGGAAATGTATAATTCCCCAGGGAGTGGTCCCACTTCCTGGCGTACCAGTCATTCGGGTCATTCCCAGGTTCGATAAGGCCAACCAATATTTCCTCCATGGTGATAGTTTCATTACTGGCCACTGTAAGGTTAATACCCTGATTACCGCCGCCGCCGCCAAGTTTTTGCAGTTCGAGCGTGCCAGCGTTACCCTGTTTATTGGCAACCATAAAGGGTGATGATATGGCACCGTACTCAGTCGCATTATTCCACTCACCACCCCCGTCTTGATCTACGAAAACGATCACATGATATTCACCGTCACTAATTGTTGGATCCCATACCTTGGCCGAATACTCCCCGGGAAACTGGTGATCTGCCAAACCCCAGCGGATGGTTGTGCTGGTCCAGTAATTGGGATCATTCCCCGGCGGCACCAGACCAATCCATGGCTTGCCGCTGATAGTCTCACTGCTTTTAAAAGTCACATCAATGCCTTCAGATGTACCGCCACCCCAATTTTGGAGTGCCCCTTCTTCAATCCATTTTTTTATCTTTTCTTCATCAGCCTGGGCCAGGTTACCCCCTCCTTTGGGCATACGGTCTCCAAAAGATGTATTTCCAACAATTTTCTGATGGAGAACAGAGTTCATGGCATCGCCCGGCTTAACTCTCATAAAACCTGAATAGCCCTGGGAGGCAACATTGACCAATTCAGAATAACTGGTTGATGATGATAGGTTTAAACCTCCATTAAGACTGCTACTAATATGACATGAAGAAGTACAGTTGTTATCCCAAATGGGCTGGATTTCACTTTGGTAGGTTTGTGCAAATAAAACTGAAAATATTGTTGTAATGAATAGTAGACGTCTCATCATTCGCCTCCTATCATGAACATACCGCTGGTGGGTGGATCAGGAG
>JYMV01017421.1_pt1 | contig 12955 bp, 13 predicted proteins | sample 338911 | NCBI WGS metagenome assembly JYMV01 (sample SAMN03354496, study PRJNA234377) | hydrothermal vent metagenome | biome: Deep sea; feature: Hydrothermal plumes at the Eastern Lau Spreading Center, Western Pacific Ocean; material: Seawater | place: Tonga | collected 2009 | depth 2000 m m | reverse complement strand
GACAAATACCGATCTACAATTTGTGAAAAGAGATGGGAAAATTTTTGTTTCAAAACAGGTCCGTCTCTCATCCGGATGGGAAGCCTGATCAACCGACCCACTTAACCCCATCCCTTGTTTCGTGAGTATTCCCAACCAGATTTAGAAAACCCCCCTCCTCAATTTCCTGTACAATAAAATCATCGCTGATCAACAACTTATTTTTAAAACTATGGATTCTTCGACCCAGTCCATCCTGTCAGAGCTTTTGAATTTTTCCACCATCCGGAACCAGAAACTTTTTGTGGTTGGAGGAACATTGAGGGATTACCTATCCCGGAGGCCCTGTTCCGACTTCGACCTGACCGGGAAAAATGCGGCAGAACTGGGAACCGGTTTTGCCCACTCCCTGAATTTCACCTGCGTACCTCTGGATAAAACTCCCGGTCGAAAAACGGTCCGCGTTGTTCTGGACCAAAACCGGCATCTCGACTTCACCGACCTGCAGGGAAGGAATATTGAAGAAGATTTATCGCAACGGGATTTCACCATCAATGCTATGGGCATGTTCTTATCAGATTTCTTGTCCGGCAGAAAAGATATCATTGACCCTTATAAGGGGCAGGAAGATTTAAAAAATAGAAAAATCCGAGTGCTTGAAGGAGCAATTATTCCGTCTGATCCTCTTCGTATGTTGCGCGCCTTCCGTTTTGCGGCAACCCTGGATTTTGAAATTGTTGAGGATACGTTGAGCAAAATCTCCCTGCATAAAACCGAATTAAACAAATCTGCTCCAGAACGAATTTGGCACGAACTGATCCTGTTTTTTAAAGCCGCAAGCACCCTTTCATTACTGGAAAGTATGCATGGCTGTGGGCTATTGGGTTGCCTTTTCCCAATATCTGATGAAGTCAAAACCATCACCCAATATCAAAGACTGGAATCGCTCTTAAAAGACCCCGGGGAAATCTTCCCCGAATATGCGAATAAGTTCAGCGCTCACATATTTCTCAACAAGCATTATCTCTTAAGGCTCTCAGTCTTGCTAAAGGGGGTGGATCAAAGCCCGATATCAGAAACCGAGGCAATAGAAAGCTTTTCTAATACCCATGGATTGAACCTCAATCCCAGCAATGCGGAAATAAAGTCCATAGATCAGACTCTGAACGGGGCCAGGTCTTTAACAGAGGCATATCTAAAAGGGAGTCTCGGACAAAATGAAACCTACGAATTGACCACAAAGGTTCATGAAGAACTACTGGCTTCTATAATCTTATTCACTACGGGCTTCTCTTTACAAAACAAGTCTGACGCGGAAAACAGGGTTCTTTTCTGCAACCGCATGTTTAAATTCTATTACGGTCAGTTTCTGCCGACAATGAATAAAAAACCCTTACTAAACGGAGAAGATATTATTCATAAGTTTTGCCTTTCTCCTTCCCCGCTTTTTGGTAAAATCCTGAACTGCGTCCAAAAAGCACAAGTGCTGGGCGACATAGCCACCCGGGAGGATGCGATCACACTGGCCGGGGATATTATTCAATCACAAATTAAAGAATCAGACGTATGACAACCCGATACTCAACGACTGAATGGAATAACAAGAAAATCATATTAGGTGAAAGCGAAGTTGACCCCGAAAAACCGGTCAACCTTTTAATCGGTTTTCATGGCGCAAGCTCTACTCCTGAGAACATGCTCGTTCAGGGAAACCGCTTAAAACTCCAGAACACCCTGATGGTTTTTCCAGAAGGACAGGTGAATGCGGGGGATGGCATTTGGAGTTGGTGGGAGGATGGCCCCCGGCAAAGCGAAACGGTGAAAAGTTTTATCACCTATACTTCGCAAGTCATCGATTCCGCCCACAAGCATTATTTAAATAATAATCCCGAGAGAGAACTGAGAACCTGTTTGTGGGGCTTTTCACAGGGAGGGGCCGCGTCCCTGACTTATACTCTTCTTGGAAAACACTCGCTGTTCAAAGTGGCTTCCATTTGCGGCTTCCTGCCGGAACTGCAAGACCTGGTTATTGAGAAGAAAGAGCCCCTTCGCATCCTCGGAATATTCGGCAGTAACGATGAGGTGGTTCCTTCTTTCCTCGCCGACCATGAAATGAAAAGCCATGGCCATCTGGTGAAATCCAAAGAAACCACACAGTCTCATGAAGTCAACTCGGAAAACCTGCAGGACTTGTGCGACTTTTTTAATTCCTGATAAACCCATTGAATTAAAGGAATAAATTGGGAGTCGATTGACTTTCACAAATAGTTTGCTATGATCCATTGATTCATTGGGGTCGGTCGCAGGGAAGACGGTTAGAATCCGTCGCGGACCCGCCGCTGTAACCGAGGACGAATCCCGCAACTCGCCACTGTTTGCTTTCAAATGGGAAGGCGCGGGAATTCGGTTGATCCGGAAGCCAGAACACCTGATTCTGACCCTATTAACTAAACCTTCGCGGCCTGAGGTGAGTTAAGCCGAGCTCCGTGCTTTGCCCCCCCCTCATTTCGCTGGAACGAGAATATTCCGGTGAAATATTTCACTTTTGCTCCATTTTATTTCATTAAAATCAATTACAGAACTGCTGGTATTAACTTTAAGGCAGTCGTATTCCTGTTCTTCCTCTTTCCTGCAACTTCACTTTGGGCAGGCAGTAAAGACATCAAGTTCGCAAGCCGGATCGTTTCCACCTCCCCTTCCATCACCGAAACCCTTTTCGCCTTAGGCTTGGGCCATCGAGTGGTGGGGGTCACCGACTTTTGTGAATACCCTCCCGAAGCATGTCAGCTATCCAGCATTGGTGGCATGATCAATCCAAGCATGGAAACTCTGGTTTCTCTACAACCCGACCTGGTACTTCATCAATCTCATAGCTCCAGAATGGCTAGAAATACCCAGACACTGGGCATTCGATCGATGGGCCTCGAAGTGGGCACTTTGGGAGACATCTTGAACACCATCAAACTTCTCGGAACCACACTTGGAATCGAGGAACATTCTGAGCGCCTACTGAACAAACTCAATAATGGAATCAATTTTTATAAAGATAAATTAAAAGGCGTTCCTCCCAAAGAAGCCCTGCTTCTTTTGGGAGATAGCAGCGACCCGGGAAGGGACTTATACGCGGCAGGACAAGGAACTTTTCTGCACGAGCTGTTCGAAATATCAGGAGGGAAAAATATTATCCCCCCCACCATGGCTCAATACCCCCGGATCACGAAAGAATACATCATAGAAAAGTCGCCGGAAGTTATTATTGAAGCGGGGCCAAAATCACGACTTTCACCGGAACAGATCAAAGAGCGATTACAAGGTTGGAAACGTTTCCCTTCAATACGAGCAGTGCAGACAGAGCAGATCCATTATATCAGCGCCGATTATATTCTTATTCCCGGTCCCCGCTTACTACATATCCTTGAACAATTTTCCAAAGCCCTTCACCCTGAGATTTTTAGTTATTCACCTCTTTCCGAAACCGTAAAAGCAGGAAGTGCACAATGAACCCTCTTTTGCAGGTAGAAAAACTTGATTTCACCTACGATTCAGAACCCGTATTAAAAAACGTCGGTTTCTCTGTCAACAAAATGGAATTCATCGGACTAATAGGACCCAATGGTTCTGGAAAATCCACTCTTCTGAAACTCATGGGAGGAGTGTTGAGTTGCGATCAGGGAGAAATCTTTTATAACAACCGTCCGACTAAATCCATCAACAAGAAAGAGTTGGCAAGATCCATCACCTGGATTCCGCAAGAACATCCCATGGTCTTTCCGTTCACCATCCAGGAAATCGTTTTGATGGGCAGGCATCCTTATCTTTCTCCGCTTTCATTTGAAGGTGAGGAAGATTACAGGATTTCGCGGCATGCAATGGAGACCACCCAGACTCTGCAATTTGCCGAGCGTTATTTTAATGAAATCAGTGGCGGAGAAAAACAACGGGTCATGCTGGCAAGCGCCATTGCCCAGGAACCGGAAGTCATGTTACTGGACGAACCTACCTCTGCCCTTGACCTTAAGTACCAGGTCCAGATTCTGAATATTTTGAAGCGCTTGAATGAGGAAAAAAACATTACTGTGATCATGGCCATGCATGATCTTAATCTGGCATCGAGATACTGCCAGCGTCTCATTCTTTTGCAAGACGGAGCTATTGTTCAGGATGGAACTCCTGAGGAAGTTTTACAAAAAGAAATTATTGAAAATGTTTACGGGGTCGAAGTCAACCTGCACACTCTTGATGGCGGCATTCTGGTACACCCCGTCATAAACAACCAATAACTGCGCACAGCATGCAACCCTATTCTTACAAAATAACGTTAATCGTATTTTTTTTACTGTTCATGGCTACCTTATGCGTAACGCCCATGATTGGCTCCACTCGAATCAACCTGATGAATGCTCTTTCCGGAGGCGTTCACGCCAATAATAATCTCGATGCAAACATCCTTTTTCAGGTTCGTTTACCGCGCATTCTTCTGGGTGCTTTAGCGGGTGCGGCTCTTTCTGTAGCGGGTGCCATTTTTCAGGCTCTTCTACGAAATGATCTGGCAGCACCTTTTACGCTGGGAGTTTCCAGTGGTGCCGCGCTCGGCGCGGTCATTGCCATCGTCTTTAATTTAAATATGATCATTCTCGGATTTCCCATGGTCGCTCTTTTTTCATTTCTGGGAGCGCTCGGAGCTGTTTTTCTAGTATTCAGTCTGGTGCGAACCCGGCACGGGGAATTCCCCACCGGCATACTTCTTCTAGCAGGAGTGACGGCCAATTTCTTTTTCGCGGCAATGGTTATGTTTCTACATTATATCTCTGACTTCAGTCAGTCTTTCAGAATCTTGCGCTGGCTGATGGGAGGTCTCGACATAACCGATTACCAAACCGTCTTTTCGATAGCTCCAATGGTATTTCTGGGGATTGGTCTTCTCGGATACGTTAGCCGTGATCTGAACCTCATCAGCACGGGTATTCACTCTGCAACCAGTCGAGGTGTCAATGTTCCCAGAATTCAGAAGATCGGTTTCATCACAGCATCGCTCATCACTGGAACGGTGGTGTCAATCACCGGCCCCATCGGTTTTGTTGGATTGATCGTTCCCCATACTGTCCGGCTGATTGTTGGTTCAGACCTGAGGATTCTGATTCCCGCTTCCATGCTGTTTGGCGCCAGTTTTTTAATCGTTTGTGACACAGTGGCAAGAACCCTCATCGCTCCGACAGAAATTCCGGTGGGAATTATCACCGCCATGCTGGGAGGCCCCTTTTTCGTTTGGCTCCTGAAAAGAAAAAGACAGATATGAATTTATGAAAGCAAAAACTCTGATGATTCAAGGAACTGGCTCCGGTGTCGGGAAAAGTCTTTTGACGGCGGCGTTCTGCCGTTACTTTTATAAGGCCGGCTACAAAGTAGCCCCTTTCAAGGCCCAGAATATGGCCCTGAATTCTTTCGTCACCGAACGCGGAGAAGAAATGGGACGCGCCCAAGCCTATCAGGCGGAGGCTTGCGGATTGAAACCCGAGGTCATCATGAACCCGATCATGTTGAAACCTTCTGGAAACAATAATTCGCAAGTAATCGTATTGGGAAAACCAGAAGGCTCCAGAAACGCAAAAGATTTTTATGCGCGTCATATAAGACATAAAGAGATCGTCACTCAATCCCTCGATGAACTCAGAAATAAATATGAGCTGGTCATTATCGAGGGTGCAGGAAGCCCTGCTGAAATAAACCTGCGGGAATGGGATCTGGTCAATATGTTCATCGCTGAGAAGGCAGAGGCTCCGGTATTGATTGTCGGTGATATCGATAAAGGTGGCGTGTTTGCTTGGTTCAAAGGCACCTATGACCTACTTTCTAACAGCGAGCAGAATCGAGTAACGGGATTCATCATCAACAAATTTCGCGGAGACCTCGACCTTTTGACACCCGGCAACGAACAATTTGAGAAAATGGTTGGCAAGCCGATTCTTGGGGTCGTCCCCTACTCCAGAGATTTGGTTGTTGACGAAGAAGATTCCATGCCGCAAAGGTTTTATTCAGCCGAGCAAAATGTCGAAGGGATTTTGAACATCGCTGTCATCGAACTTCCTCGAATGTCTAATTTCACAGACCTGTCACCACTTGCGCATGATCCTTCTATTTCGCTGCGATATGTCCATCATCCCTCGCAAATGGGAAGCCCCGATCTAATCATAATCCCCGGTAGCAAGAATACTGTTGATGACATGGACTTTTTGAATCAACAATGCCTGACCCGTGAAATTCTAAAGTGCCATCAAGCGGGTACTATGGTTCTTGGGATTTGTGGCGGATTCCAGATGCTCGGAAAATTTATAAAAGACCCTGATAATATGGAGAGCCTGAAAAAAGAAGCTGAAGGACTGAGCCTGTTCGATTTTGAAACAACACTAGTACCTGAGAAATTAACCCGGCAAGTACAACTTGAAACTGTCAAGAGCCGTGTGTTCCCGGAGGGAATCTCGTGCGAAGGTTACGAAATCCATATGGGCCGAACCAAGTTCAATAGAGACTACCCGGTGCTTTTTTCAGCCGAGAAGGGAGACAATCCTATGAATTCCGGGATCAGCAACCAGGCTGGAACCGTTTTCGGCACTTATCTGCACGGTTTTTTAGACAAAGACCAGTTCCGCGAAAATATTTTGCAATATATAAGGAAACAGAAGGGATACTCTGAGCCCAAAAACAAATTTGACTATGCACAGTTTAGAACCCGTGAGCTCGACAAGCTTGCGGATTTAGTAAAAACTTCCATCAATATGGAAGCAGTTAAAAAGATGCTTCAGTAGTTCAGGAGTTATTTAAAACCAAGTCCGGTCAAGGGAAGTTTGGTGAAATTCCAACACTGCCCCGCAACTGTAAAGGGAACGAAAACCGTAGTCAGCCACTGTCATTATTGATGGGAAGGCGCGGTGAGTAGATAGCCCCAAGTCAGGAGACCTGCCGGTTCTTTCATCTCGAGGGAGAAAACAATGAAAACCAGCAAATTCCTTTTAGCCCAGTTTAATAGTATCTTCAGGACAAAACCTGTTCGCCGAAGAAATAGAGGAATTAAAAGAAATAAAAGTAACATCTTCTCGCGACACATTGACAGCCGAAAAACTTCCCGCCTCTCTAACTATTTTCACCGAAGAAGAAATTGCAAAGAAACAGCATCAAACAGTGGAAGATTTACTACGAGGGGAATTGGGCCTAGATGTTGTACAGAGCGGTCCACAAGGTGGTCAGACTAGTATTTTCATGCGCGGGCAAGGTTCTGGCTCTACACTTGTTATCATTGATGGAGTCCAGGTCAACTCAAATACCGCAGGGTTATTCGATTTTGGCGACCTCACGCTAGACAATATCGAAAGAGTAGAGGTTCTTAGAGGCCCACAGAGTATTCAATGGGGTGCTGATGCGATGGGGGGTGTCATTAATATTGTTACTAAAAAAGGTGAAGGGACACCCACGCATTCTCTTTCTTTTGAAGGTGGTTCACTTGAAACATTCAGACAGTCTGTTCGCAGTTCAGGTGCTATCAATAAATTTGATTACTCCTTATCCGCATCTTGGCTGCAAAGTGCGGGGATTTCTTCTCTAAATGATGAAAGTGGCGGAACAGAGAAAGACGGATACGTTAACAAAACTTTTTCAACTCGTCTGGGCTACGATTTTAGCCCCGACACACGTTTTGGGTTCACTGGACGCTACACTAAATCAAATGATGAAATTGATGATGTAAGCGGTCAAGAAAATTCATTTAATAAGGATAATAATAACTCGAATAATATTGACGATATTTATATCTCTGCACCGTTTGAGACCAATTTTGGTGGTTGGTGGGACCTTAAAATAAACCCATATTTCAACTACCAAGAGTCTTCTGCCATCAACACTAGCGAAACTGATAAGTTCATCAATCGCTCCTATACCATGTATTTGCAAAATAACATGGAAATGAACCGCAATTTTTCAGCTCTCTGGGGAGGCGAATACGAGCATAAAGAGGGCGTCAATGTCGGAGGTGACCAATTTGGCGATGGGTTCCACGAAAGCACTAACAATAAAGCCCTTTTTCTTCAAGGCATCTATGAATATCAGGATGCTCTGGTGTTGACTGCAGGGTTTCGCCGTGATATCCATTCAACATTTGAAGACCAAACCACCTACAAATTTGAAGCCGGATACCTATTCGCAAAAACGAATACCAGATTAAATACAGCTTTTTCCAAGGGCTTCCGTGTGCCCACGCTTAATAACCTTTTTACGTCCTCAAGGGATTCCGCGTCTAATCCAAACTTAAAACCGGAGACAATCAAGAGTTTTGAAATCGGAGTAAAACAGAACCTTATGGATAATCAAATAAGACTGGGGCTTACATTTTTTAATTCCGTGACTCACAATTTTATACTGAATGATGCTAATTTTTTTCCAGATAACTTCGGAAAATTTTACTCCCAAGGGATCGAGACAGAGGTGGACCTCGAACTGCCCTACAATTTAACTCTTTCTATGCGGCATACTTGGAATGACCACTACTTGGATGAAAAAACTAAAAGCACTAACCATCAACCAGGCACTCGCCGCCCCAAGCATAAATTCAACGCCAACCTTTCTCATAACTGGAACAGAAAACTCAATTCACTGGTAGGTGTATTTGCTAGAAGCAGCGCCAAAGGTTTTGACGCCCTAAATGAAACCAAAGGCTTTGCAACGGTTCGAGCCGCTTTTAGCTACCAATATAATAAACACATCAAGTTGACTTTAAGAGGGGAAAACCTTCTGGACAAAGACTATGTAGAGGTTGGTGGATTTGGAACAGCGGGGATGAGTGGATATGCGGGGTTTGTTTATACTTTTGACTAATAAATATTGCAACCATTTAGTCATCACTTTTATTAATGCGATCGAACCATTGATAGAAACAGGATTATGAGAAAACCTTCAGGAGCAGATCCAAAAAAACGCAAGGGGCTGATCATCGTCAACACGGGTGATGGAAAAGGGAAATCCACCGCAGCTTTCGGACTGGCCATGCGCGCCGCCGGAAACAAGATGAATGTGTTCATCATGCAGTTCATGAAAGGCCAATGGAAAGCCGGCGAGCGTAATTCCTTTGAAAAGCTGTCTCCTTATGTGGAGTTTGAAGCTATGGGCGATGGTTTTACCTGGGACACAAATAACATTGAACAGGATAAAGCCACCGCCCGCGAAGCTTTCGAAATCGCCAAAGAAAAATTACTCAGCGGCAAATATCAAATGGTCATTTTTGAAGAGATCAACTATGTTTTGCATTACCAGTTCTTACCGGAGGATGAGTTCCTGGAGCTATTGCGTAACAAACCCGAGGCGACGCATGTGGTCTGCACAGGTAGAAGCGCTTCTGACAGATTAATTGAAATGGCCGATCTGGTGACAGAAATGAGAATGATTAAGCATCCTTTTGAAGAGCAGGGAATTCCGGCTCAAAAGGGTATTGAGTTTTAACTTATAGAAATGTGAAACTTGAAATGCATATCAGACGTTCAGGCCGAAATTTATTATCCCTTCCGATGGGGATCTCTGCGGGCATTCATGCTATTTTGATAGTCAGCCTGATCTTCTTGTCTTGGAATAAAATTGCTCCCAAGCCTGAAACTCCTCCGATAAAAATACAAAATGTTTTCCTTCTATCTGAAAAAGAAAATTCGCCGCCCAGGAAGTCTAATCCCGTTCGACAGAGACAAACTGCAGGAATGATTTCGAATTCGGTTAAACCGGTACCCGCAAAACAATATCAGCAGCCCAAACTGATAGAATTTTCACCCCATACACCTGCTCCTCTGGTGACACAGACGATTCGTCAGCCTCCGTTAAGTCCAGCACATTCCAAGTCCCCCAGACCGCCTTCTCTATGGCCAGGAAAACCATTGCTCCAAATCGCGGCAGCGAATGCTTCACCTTCTTTCGAGCATTCATTTTCCACCCCTTCCCCTCGTAAGGGGGTCACAGTCAGGACGGTTTCAGGGGAGTTGAATGACTCTCCTTTGAAAATATCTCCGGCACAAGGGGTGGCAACAGTGGAACGTTGGATACCTACTCCCAAGACACACCCTGTTCAAATAGCCTCTATACCCTCCGACTTCATCGATGAAAATGAGGGAAATACTGTATCAGCCTCTTTAAAACCCGGGCCTTCTGAGAAAGAAATGGACTTTTCCACCGAGAACCTGGAGTCGATTCGAAAAGGCTTCACCTCCGGCGTGTGGGGCATAATCGCGAAGGTCAGATATTATCCCAGCCGAGCCAGAAAGCTTGGATGGGAAGGAAAACCCGTCGTAGACTTTATCCTCGCACGCAATGGCGATCTTTTAAGTTCTTCCATTGCCCTGGCTTCTCCATATAAGATTCTGGATGAGGCAGCCTTGGATGCAATAAAAAGTGCCGGCCCCTATCCAAAAATCCCAGAAGCTCTCGAGTTGGATTCGATTAGATTTATGCTTCCCATTTCATTTATATTAGAGAAACCATGATCTCAAACCGATTCACAATGAAATGTTTTTTAGCCGTATTCCTCATTTTCGGTCTGGCTTCGTTTGCAGGTGCTGAGGTTATCCAAGTGGACAGCAATTTCGATGGCAATCTGGATCAATGGCACCATAAATCGGAAGATGGCCAACTGTTGAAAGTCGAATACGACAAAAATGGGGACGGAAAGGTTGACCAGATAGATATTTTTGAGGGAAACGAAAAACCTGTCCGCGTTGAACTGGACCGCAATTTAGATGGCACTCTGGATCAGGTTCAACATTATTCCAAAGACTTCATCCTCGAGTATATTGAGAAGGACTCCAAATATTCAGGACTGGTGGACTGGCGCGAAGTGTATGGCCCGGGGGGCAACACAGTGACGCGTCTGGAGACTGACGAGGACCGGGACGGTAAATTGGATGTCTTTCAATATTTTTCTGCAGACGGCCACATGGAACGAGTGGAGTATGACACTTCCCACGACGGGCAAATTGACCGATGGGAAACTTTTGCGGCCGATGAGGCTCTGCTATCAACCAGCTTCGACACCAATGAGGACGGAAACCCGGATCAGTGGCAATATTTTATAAATTCCACGCAGTTAAAAAAAGTGGCGCACGATACAAATTTTGATGGCAAGCCAAACCGCTGGGAATATTTTGACGATTCCGGAGAATTGGAGCGCGTCGATATTGATAGCAACCATGACGGCAAACTAGACATTGTCAAAAGGAGATAATCATTCCCGCTCATGAAACAACGCCTTCTTCTTATATTTTTCTCTATTACTTTTATTTTTTCATGCGCCCCAAAACCCACACTGGAAGTGCCGGAACCTTATAAAAAAGGGCAGCAATATTTCCATAGAGTCTGCTCCAATTGCCATGGCTCAGACGCGATGGGCAAACATACTCAGGCTCCCAGGCTTATTGATGAGGAATATCTCGCTGACAATTTCTCCGATGCGGATATCAACGAGGGCGTGCTGAATGGAACCGATAAAATGCCTCCACAGAAAAAGAATGTGACACCCGAGGAAATCACCGAAATCATCAAATACCTGCGTTATTCACAAAAAGCCGCAGGACTCGAACCAGAGGAAGAGGAATCCTCTTCTGATGAGAGTTGATAGCTTTATCAAAACCGAGTGACCCATGCTTGATATTATTCACGACACCCTGGTATCGATAAAATCCGTCCCGCCACTTCGACTGGCTGTGAAAATTTATTCTGAAATGGCCACTTTCCAAAGTGCCGGCATTTCAGACCGTGCCGAATCCTGATGTGTCTTGCCACAGCCAGAACTTTTCTTGTATCCTATTTTTATCTCCTGATTGTTGTTTCTCCAGCCCTAGCCTTTGATGATGATTCAAGGGATGACACCCGTTCATCCAGCTTCAATACTTTTTGCGAGAACAATCAGGTTCTCAACGATACCCCTTCACTAAAATCTTCCTGTCAGGGGGATCTCGTTCATCTTCAGGATCGAAACGCCACTCTTGTAAAAAATAGAAAAAAATTGCCCGACTCCCTGTCCTAGATTTCAAGGTGAGCAGAAGCGGCAAGGTGTATTATCGTAGCCAAAATGGCCCTTTTTTATCCGATGAATCGGGAAGATTAAACAGCCTGGGAGCGGTCGTGGTCATTTACCTCGTTTCCACCCGTGGTGATGTTGTATACCTGAACGACCAAGGCGTGGTTTTCAAGAATGGGCACCCACTTAATAAAACCCATGGTAAAGTCCTTTTTCAAATAAAAAAAACATCGGGCGGGCGATTTTTTTCCGCACCCGATCTTGCAATATCCCGAAAAGGCCAGGCCATTTATATTACCGACATGGGTCAGCTCTATGTGGATCAAGTACAAATGAGCGCTCACACAGCCAAAGTTCTAAACTTCAAAGTGGATTCAAAGACAACCGTATTTTATCTGGATGATCTGGGGCGTTTGTTCAAAAACAAGAACAGGGTTAGTACCAAACATGTCCGGGTAAAGCAGTTCAGGCTTAATGCAAAGGGCCAGATCGCCTACTTGACTGATGGCAACTCCAAGAACCTTTTTTTCGAAGATCGCAATCTTTCCGCTGGATCACACCGCATCCTCAATTTCAGCTTCACCGGTAATGGCGAAGTGATCTATAAAGACGACGGTGGCCGATTATGGCAAATGGGGCGTTTGATTCGTAATTGAACAGCTTGACAGGGGTCAGGTTTTTGGCTAGATTGAGCCCTTCTTTTGAACCTTAATTTAATTTTCTTCATTATAATTTGGAGTTTCGGATGTCAGATGAAAGCTATATTCAATCCCTCTTTGCAGACCGCCTAGGCGGAAATCAATTCGGCAAAGATACCAAGATTTACAAATTTGAAAAAATCAAAAGGGCTGTTTATGGAAGAAATGACCATAATAGAAACATCAGAGAATTTTTCTATGCAATTTTCCAAGGTTCTACTATAAGCTTTTTCTTCTG
>JYMV01024409.1_pt1 | contig 12957 bp, 12 predicted proteins | sample 338911 | NCBI WGS metagenome assembly JYMV01 (sample SAMN03354496, study PRJNA234377) | hydrothermal vent metagenome | biome: Deep sea; feature: Hydrothermal plumes at the Eastern Lau Spreading Center, Western Pacific Ocean; material: Seawater | place: Tonga | collected 2009 | depth 2000 m m | reverse complement strand
CGTGGTGGCTCTGTGCGGCAGCCCCGATGATCCCCAGGATATGGACCAACAGCAGAAAACCCTAACACACGCCGGAGCGTTGGTGGTGCACAGCAACGCTTTGGCCGCCCGCATCGCCTCCGCCATCAGCCGCGGCGCCGCCGGCCCCTTGCTCGGAGGTGACACCCGTGGCTGAGAAAAGAGATTTGCTCGGCGGACCTCCTGCCACCATCAACGTGGGATTGGAGGTCTTTGCCGACACCCTTCAGGAGTTGGGGTTCCCGGTGGTTCAAGTGGATTGGAGACCCTCCGCCGGAGGGGACCACCGGCTGACAGACTTGCTAAGCCGCCTGGAACAATCCGGTGATTCTAACGCCGAAGGAACTAACTGAGTTGCGAAACACCATCGAAGAGGCCAATCAGGCCGCATTAAGTAATATGTATGATGCCGACCCCGTCCTTGTTGACGTTGCTCCGGCGTCGGAAGTAATGCCCCAGTTGGGCGAAGGAACGCTGCTGCACGCCGGGCCGCCGGTCCAGTGGCCCGCGATGTGCAGCCCCATGCAGGGAGCGGTCGTCGGAGCGCTTCGGTACCAAGGCTGGGCGGGCACCGAGGAGGAAGCGGCGGCCCTGGCTTCCGGCGGTTCTGTATCTCTTCAATCGGCTCACGACTTCTCCGCCGTCGGTCCCATGACGGGCATATTTAGCCCATCCATGCCCGTGTTCGTGGTGGAGAACCGGACCCTGGGCAACCAGGCCTATTGCACGATTAACGAGGGATTGGGCAAGGTGATGCGGTTCGGGGCCAACGATGACTCGGTTATCGAGCGATTAAGATGGATCGAGAAAACCCTGGCGCCGGCGCTCAGAGAAGCCGTGCTCCGGGCCGGCGGTGTCGATCTGAGGCCTCTCATGGCCCAGGCGTTGGCCATGGGAGACGAGATGCACCAGCGCAACGTGGCCGCCACGTCCCTCTTTTTTCGGGCCATCGCCCCTCACCTGGTGCGCGGCTCCTCACAACAGGCAAGTTTGAGCGAGGTGACCGATTTTCTGGTGGGCAACGACCAGTTCTTCCTAAATCTGGCGATGGCCGCCGCGAAATCGGCGATGGACGCCGCCGCGTCTATAAATGGCTCTACCCTAATAACCGCGATGAGCAGAAACGGCACTAACTTCGGCATTAGGATCGGTGCCCTGGGCAACCGGTGGTTTACCGCACCGTCTCTGATGCCGGAAGGACTGTATTTCCCCGGGTTCACCAGCGACGACGCCAATCCTGACATGGGAGACAGCGCCATCCTGGAAACATTGGGGTTGGGCGCGTTCGCCATGGCCGGCTCCCCGGCCGTTGTCGGATTCGTCGGAGCGGGAACATATCGCGACGCCCTGAATTACACCCAGGAGATGGGTGAGATTACGTTGGGCCACCACCCCCACTTATCTATCCCCAACCTTGATTATCAGGGGGTACCCTCTGGCATCGACCTGCGAAAGGTGGTCGAGACGGGCATATCGCCCGCCATCAACACCGGAATCGCCCACAAAGAGGCCGGGGCGGGTCAAGTGGGCGCGGGCATCGCCCGGGCGCCTCTGGAATGTTTCCACCAGGCTTTAGAGGCCCTGGTAAACGAAATGGAAAGTCGATAACAGGAGCACCGCGAACGGCTTTTCCCCTTTCGTGGTGAGCCTGTCGAAACACAGCCCTACCCTTCGACAAGCTCAGGGCGAGCGGTGATGAAGTGTCTCCCGTTCGTGGTGAGCTTGTCGAACCACATCGCTGGATGTGCGATTAAGGTCTGAGGACCACAGGAGGAATCGATGGACGTCATAAGGAAAAACTACCCGGAACTCCCGGCGCCCGGGGCGCCCCATTACCAATCGGTGCGAGTGGGGAACATGCTGTTTCTATCCGGGGCCACGGCCCGGGACACGGAGGCGGAGTACGGCGACATGGCCGCGCAGACCGATGTGATCCTAAAGCGGATAAAGTTCATCTTGGAGGCCGAGGGTGGGACCCTGGACAACATCGTTAAGATCACCAGTTTCGTGACGGAGATCTCCCATGAGGCCGGAGCGGCTACCCACGAAGTGCGAACCAAATACTTCGGAGACAATCTGCCAGCTAGCACACGCGTCCAGGTCGCCGGGCTGGTGGAACCGCATCTGAAGATAGAAATCGAGGCTACGGCCATATTGCCCGGTTAGGGGCCGGGCCTACGGCAAAATCGTTGCGGCGAGCGGCCCCGGCCTTCGACATGCTCAGGACGAACGGACAGTAGCGCTGCTACAGTTCGGGTCGAGCTTGTCGAACCACATGATTAATCGAAAACCAGAGACTGATGAGGGCGGCCATCCACTGGCGCCCCTCATTGAGCAACCAGGCCACCGTAGGTATCCGGCCGGCGGTCCCGGAAGAATTGCCAGGTTTCCCGTACCTCCCGGATCTCGTCAAGATCCAGATCGGCGACAATCACTTCATCTTTGTCCCGGGAGCCTTGGGCGACGATTTGGCCTCGCGGGTTACAGAAGTAGGACCGCCCGTAGAATTCGCCCATGTCCCAAGGCTTTTCCCGCCCAACCCGGTTGATCGCGCCGACGAAATAACCGTTGGCCACCGCCTGCGCCGGTTGTTCCAACTCCCACAGGTGGTCCGATAATCCGGTAACCGTGGCGGAGGGATTGAAAACAACCTCCGCACCGTTCAACCCCAACTCCCTGAAGCCCTCAGGGAAGTGCCGGTCGTAGCAGATGTAGACGCCGATCTTCCCGACCTGGGTGGTGAATACCGGATAGCCGCAGTTGCCCGGCTTGAAATAGAACTTCTCCCAAAAGCCGGGAGGAAGATGGGGAATGTGGTTTTTACGGTACTTCCCCAAATAGATGCCATCGGTATCCAACACCGCCGCCGTGTTGTAATACACGCCGGGTATAGTCTCTTCGTAAACCGGCACTACCATCGCCATTCCGTGTTTCTTGGCCAGTTCCTGCATCAGTCCCACTGTGGGTCCGCCGGGAACGGCCTCGGCCATCGCGTACCATCTCTTGTCTTGCTCGGCGCAGAAGTAGGGACCGTTGAAGATTTCCTGCAAACAAAGGACCTGCACTCCCCTGCCGGCCGCCTCTTCGATGAGAGCGAAGTGCTTCTCCAACATGTACTTCTTCGACCGGTCCACATCGTCGGCGGGTTCATCGCCCATTCCGGCCTGGATGAGTCCCGCTCGGACCACTCTAACCATGCCGCCTCCTGAAGATCCGAAATTACCGGTTAGTGCAGAACGCCATGCGTCTCATCACTTTCCCAATGACCACATAAAAGGAGAGATTAAAACAAACCGGCAGGTACCGCCTCGCAGGACGCCTAGCTCTTCGTCGCCAGGTTGACCAGAAGGTAGAGCCCCGCCCCCAATACACCGCATATCGGGAAGGTCAGCACCCACGCATACACGATACCTTTGGCCACGCCCCATCGCACCGCCGAGATGCGCCGGGTGGACCCCATGCCCAGGATGGTTGAGGTAATAACATGGGTGGTGCTGACTGGTATGCCGATCCGCGTTGCCACTTCGATAACGGTGGCGGCGGCGCTTTCCGCAGCGAAGCCATGAACGGGTCTCATGGTGATGATACGCACTCCCAGCGTGCGTATTACCCGCGACCCCCCGAAATAGGTGCCCAATGCCATAACACTGGCCGAAAGCAGAATTACCCAGAAGGGAATTTCGAAGGTTTCCAGATTGTAGGCCCTGCTCACAAAAAGGGCCAGGGTAATTATTCCCATGGTCTTTTGAGCATCATTAGAGCCATGGCTGAAGGCCATGGCCGCCGCAGTCCCGATCTGCAGCTTGCTGAAGACTGACGTTACCATCGCCGGACTTACGTGGCGGAACACCCAATAGATGGTCAGCATTATGGCGAACCCGCCGGTCAGCCCCAGCAGGGGCGAAAAGGCCAGGCCCAGGACGATCTTCATGATGCCCGACCCTACCAGCACGCCGGTGCCGCCATGCGCGATCCCCGCCCCGGCCACACCGGCGATAAGACTATGGCTGCCGCTGACCGGCAGACCCATACGGCTAGCCAGAAATACCCAGGCTGCCGCAGCGGCCACCCCACCCGCCACAACCACCAGCGTGACGGAATCAGGGTCGACGACTCCCTTGCCGACGGCCTTGGCGACTGCCGTCCCGGACAAAGCTCCCAGAAAGTTCATCACACCGGCCATGGTGACGGCAACCAACGGGGACATCACCCGGGTGGATACCACGGTGGCAATGGCGTTTGCCGCGTCGTTGAACCCGTTCGCGAAATCGAAGGCAAGGGCGATCAATATTACCGCGATCAGGAAGGTCAATGACGTGGAATCAATCACCGGTCAAAACGGGCATCCGCACCTCCCACCAAATATGATGAAATCAGATCGACCTCTTCGGCGGCAAATCTCTTACGGTTGGCCTGCCGGCAACCACTGAACCTTCCCATAGACCATTCCACGAAGTTCGGACCTGCCGCTCTTGTAACGCCCGCCAAGACTAGGAGTGTTTCAGCACTATTCCTTCCAGGATATCGGCGGCGTCTTCCGCCCTATCGGTGGCCTGTTCAAGATCGTCGTAAATGTCCCGCCACTTCAAAATCATCATCACATCGAAGCCATTGCTAAACAGTTCGCCTTTAGCCCTGCTGTGTACGCCATCAGCTTCGTTTTCCAACCGGTTAATCTCAACGACTCGGGGTAGGATATCTTTTAACATTGTGCCTCTGGTCGATAGCATAGCCACCGCCTGCTCCAGTTCATCGGCGCATTGAACGATGATGGCGGCCAATAGACGGGCAGACTCGGTGGGTGCTTCGATGTGATATTCCATGGTGTACTGAGCTGCCTCGTCCATGGCATCCACCACGTCGTCCAAGCTCCCGGCCAGGGCCAAGATGTCTTCCCGGTCGATTGGGGTCACAAAAGTCCGGTGTAGAGACCGCGTAATGTCATGGATGATCCGGTCTCCGAAATCTTCCAGATCCTTGATCTCCTGGACTTTGGCTTCAACATTCTCATAGTTTTCCATCAAGTCCTGTAACCGGCGCGCCACCTGTTGGATGTTCATCGCGCTTTGATGCAGCAGGAAAAAGAACGTATTTTCTTTTGGCAAGAAGGAGAGTTTTTGTCGAAAGACGTCAGGTATTGCAAGTCGCACGGTCAACCTCGCAGAGTTTTGGATAGTAGCGAGAGCGGAATGGATAGAACCGGTGAAGAGTAAAAATATAAGAAGAACGAGGGATAAAGCAGTTGACTCGGAGCATTGAGGGAGATGTCACATCTAATATCTTACACCCGCGTCACGTCATTATGTAAAGGATCGGCGAAAAGACATGGACGAATGTTTTACTCGGTGACCGCACGACATTCCTGGCTTTACCTGCGAGGGAAATCTGTCTGGCAAGGTCGTGATTTGAGCGATCTTCCTAATGAATGTATAATTTGGCCGCCTTAGGCATGATTGACACCAAGCGCCAGTACGCGTTGGAAAGCCGCTATCACCTAATCTAACCTTTCAGCAGTGCCGGAAAGCGCCCTCCCTGCCCGGGAGGTCATGGAGATGCTACTTGCTGATCCACTGTCGATTCCGTTTGGAACAGGTTAAAGCTTATTGGTGGGCCAAGGCCCCTCGATTTACCGCCTGGAACCGGGCAAACTGATGGAGAACCGGCCACAGCCACCCAGAACCCCGAGGAGGCGTAGGCCGCCCACGTCTCATTGGACAGACCGGATTCTCCGTTTCCAGGTCTTAGGACGGGGCGCTATCGGCTCGATCGGATTCCTTGCCGTCCTTCTTGGACTTAGCTTCACGATCATTCAAATTGTCGGCGTCCTCAAACCAGACCCGCCCGAGCCTGAAATCGAAAGCGTCAACCTCGAAAAGGTCGTGCCCGGCGAAGAAATCGTTGTCGCCGGCCAAAACCTGGAACTTGTAACCGAGGCCCGCTTGATCGGACCTAGCGACGAGCAAATTTTCTTTTTGCCAGTCGACGGCAACAAGATTATGGTCAATGTGCCCCGAGGCGTCGCGGAGGGTTCGTATATTTTGGAGTTCAGCCGCAAGAAAGACGAGCCTCCCGTCAGGGCGGGAAATATAGAGGTCGTTCTCCCCACTCCCACAACTACGCCTCATCCCACCCCTACTCCGGGATTAAAGCCGGTCAACCCTTCGGTCAGGGTCCCCACCCATACTCCAATCCCGCCAACGATAATATTCGCCAACCTCAATTGGGACACCGCTCGCCTGCAGAACGCTATCGCCCGGTTCGTTGTCGAAAACGGCTACGGGTACCCGACAGATACGATTCCAGACCTTCCTGGCGGGGCAGGAGACGTTTGGAAGAGCCTTGTCAACGGCAACATAAATGTAAATTTGGAGGTCTGGTTGCCTAACCTTAGAGAGGAATGGGAGAAGGCGTTAGAGGCCGGGTCAGTGATACCGTTGGGCAAAAGCCTAGATGTGACGTGGCAAAGTGGATTCGTAGTTCCCACTTATATGATTGAAGGTGACCCCACTACCGGGGAGACGCTAGCCCCAGGACTCACAACCGTCCACGATTTACGGAACTACGCCGGGATATTCGCCCTGCCCGACAGCGGTGGCAAAGCGGTGATGTGGAACTGCCCGCCCATCTGGGGGTGCGCGAATATAAACGAGGGGCAGGTGAGTGCCTATGGCCTTAACGATGTAATAGAACTGAGGAACCCAGGCTCAGAGGAGGAGCTTTTTAACAAGGTCCTCCTGGCTACCGAAGAAAAACTAGCTTGGTTGGGATACATGTGGAGTCCGACCAAGGCTGCTTCAACTTTGGACCTTACGAGGCTGGTTGAGCCAAACTGCGGCGTCGGCCAAAACCCGGAGGACGGATGTGGCTATGACGACTCACGGGTAAGGATTGCGGTGCATCCGAGCTTGGTTGCCGAAGCTGCCGATCTGGTCGAGTTGTTCCGAAAATGGGACTTCAAAGAGTCCACGCTGTTCGTGGCGGAGGGATGCTTCGAAGAGACTGGTGGAAGTTTCGAGAAAGCGGCTGTGTGCTATTTGAAAAAGGAACAGGCCGTTTGGACCCAATGGGTGACTAAAGATGCCGCACAGAAAGTTCGCGAGGCGCTGAACGCCCCTTAGTCCGACTAACCTGGAAATCCGTTGCCGAACCCTGCTTCCCGGGCCGCCCAAGCCCCCGCTACTCTGCCGCTGAATAGGGCGGGCCCCAGCATTGTCCCCTCCAGTCCAGCTTTGCCATTGATGTGGCCCCCGGCCATCCCCGCCAGTTCCCCCGCCGCGAATAATCCGTCGATGACACGGTAGTTCTTGTCCACAACCTGACAGCGCAGGTCGGTTTTAACCCCGCCGAAATTCTTCCGGGCCAGGGGTCCGTAGTTCAGAGCGTAGAAAGGCGCTTGCTCAATCTTCTGCCGCCCCGCCATTGGTCTGCCAAAGTCCGGGTCTTTTTCCAGGCCGCTATCTATGTGGGAGTTGTAGCGGTCGATGGTATCTTTCAAGGTTTCCACTGTCACGTCCATATCCTGGGCAAGTGCTTCCAATGTGGACCCGCGTTTGACGTAAGGCGAGACTTCCAGAAGTTCAGCCACCTTTTCGTAGTCCCGCACCGAGATGCCTTCTTGGTAATAATAAGGATCGCTGACGATCACGTGCTCTCGCATGGCCCCATCGATGATTGCCCAACACTGGGCCGGCTCCTGGGCCATTATGGCCCTGGTTCCCGACCATCCACCAGTCATCTCTTCGTTGTGGAACCGATGTCCCTGCATGTTCACCCAAACCGCATCTGACATCCCCCTTATCACTAGGCCCCTTCTCTGGTTCGGGTCCCGGTGGTCGGGTATGGCGAAGCTGTAGAACCAGATATCACCCATGTGAGTCAGGATACCACCAGCCTCTTGCACAACATGGTGGCCATCTCCCTTGGCCCCGACGTGGGAGCCTTCCAGGATCCGATGGTCTCTAAGATCGGGACGGTGCTCCAGTACCATGTCCAAGTTTGACGCAAAACCGCCGGTTCCCATGACGATCGCTTTGGCGAAATACTCCTGTGATTGTCCCGTCTCCAGGTTCTCCGTCCGGACGCCAACCGCCCTTCCATCTTCCACGATGAGCTCTTGAACGGCGGTGGAAGTGATCCAAGACTCAATACCCCGGCTCAGCGCCGTGGCGTAAAGAGCGTGCCAGAGACCGCCACCGCCCCCCTCGGGCCGATGCCAACGAGGAACGCTGTTGCCCTCATTGGGGTTCACTCCGACCCAGTTGACCCCGCGATCCTTGGCCCATTCGTACAGCTCCCGGCAGGATTGCTCAACGTAGAAGCGAACCCACTCTTCGTCGGCCGAACCCTGTCCCCAACTGACCCAATCGTTAAACGCCAGGTCGTGGCTGTCCTGGATTCCCTTCTCCCGCTGAAGCGGCGTATCCACGATGCAGCAACCTCCCCCGGAGATCGCGGCCGCGCCGCCTAGGTGATCTTCCTTTTCCAAAACTATTACCTGGGCGCCGGCTTCCTTTGCCTCAATGCTGGCGGCTACGCCCACCGCACCGGATCCCACCACTAATACGTCTGTCTGAATGCTCTTTTCTGCGCACACTCTGGCGAACCCTCTAGAAATATTTTGGTGCCTGATAATGCCTCGGCCAACGAGTATACCACCGTCACGGTCCAATACGTCTGGCAACGCTAAGATGCAACATGAGTCTCTTAACCCACGCCATTGATACCCCGGCGCAAGACTCTTCCGGGAAGCTCCCCAGTGTGCTCACCAGTCTCAATGACAACTTTTCCGTTTACAACCACCGTGGAAATCCCCTTGGCATACTGGTGAGGGTCGTCGTAGGAAGCCATTTCGCCGATCTGATCCGGGTCGAACACTGTGATGTCGGCCCAGTTGCCTTCGATTAACTTCCCCCGGTCGTACATCCTCAGAGCATCGGCCGATCCTCCCGTCATTTTGTGAGCAGCGAGAGGATTCCCAAGTCACGGACGTAGTGGCCCAAAACCCGGGCGAACGTCCCGTAGAACCGGGGATGGGGCCTGCCTTGACTGGTAATACCATGGATAGCCAGAGAATTGCCGTCGGATCCTATCATCACCATCGGCGAGCGCAATATTGCCTGCACGTCATCTTCCGACATCGAAGTAACCACGATCCGGGTATGTCCTTGGTCGGCCGCGAGAACTTCGCAAGCGGCCGTGAGCGGGTCGCACTCGCGCTCCAAGGCGACCTCCTCGATGGTGTGGCCGGCGATCTCAGGCTGGTTGGGAGAGATGGCGATCCGCACGGCGTCCCAAGACGCTACCCGGCCGAAATTGGTTAATCCGTCGCGCTGGATATCCTCCCTCATACGCTCGATGGCTTGAGGGTCCACCAGCCGCTCCCGATCCCACCGGCCTGGACCCACAGGGGCAGCAGGTTGCGCAGAGGGTTGGTCCCGGCAGTGTAAGGATATTGGTCGCAATGAACGTCTACCCCCCGTTCTTTGGCCGCGCCGATGCGCCCCAGCAGCTCCTCGGTCCGGCCCCAGTTGTCCAAGCCGGAGAGTTTTATGTGGGCGATCTGAACCCGCACACCGGTGGTCTCGCCAACGGAGATAGCCTCGTCTATGGCCTCGAGGACATGATTCGCTTCGTCCCTGATATGGGATGCGTAAGTGGCGCCCCGTTGTTTCAGAACTCGAGCTAGCGAGGCGAGTTCGTCAAAATCGGCGTAGTTTCCCGGAGCGGTAAACAGCCCGCAAGACATCCCCAACGCTCCCGCGTCCAACGCCTCTTCCAGGAGCGATTCCATCCTAGATAATTCTTGGGCGGTAGGAGCCCTATCCTCCATCCCCATCGTCATCAACCGGAGCGTGGCGTGGCCCACTTGCATAACGGTGTTCACCGATGTTTGGGGGAAGGTGTCCATATAGTCGGCGAAGCTGGTCTCCCGGAAACTCAGCCAGGGCGCTCCGGCGGCTAGGAAGTCCTTGAGCTTGTCAGCCTGGCCGGGCAATACCGGAGCCGTGGAATAGCCACAGTTGCCTACCACTTCAGTGGTTACCCCCTGCCGGATCTTACTTTCCGCCTGGGGATTAAGGGGAAGGGTGAAGTCGGAGTGGGTGTGAATATCGATAAACCCCGGCGCCACCACCTGCCCCGAGGCATCGATAACCGTAATAGCTTCTCGACCGGCGCAATCCCCGATCGTCACGATCCGTCCGCCGCTGACCGCCACGTCAGCCCGGCGAGCCGCCGCGCCGGTGCCGTCAATCACCTCTCCGCCACGAATCAGCAGATCATCCATTTAACTTGGTCCTCCATTGGCCCAACGACGACATCGTTACGGGCCTGTATACGCCGGGTAATCCATGGGTTTTTATGTCTTCAGGCACAAACGCTTGCCAAACCTATTTAGGTTATGCTATAATAGTTTTAACGCCTCAACAAAAGTTGGGGCCTCTTTTTTTGTAACGAGAGTTTGGCCCCGAGTGATGTAGGCCCCCTCAAGTACGCCAAACACCGGTACACCCAGCTCAGGCAGATAGCCTCCGCGCAGAATCGGACCCAGGTGGAAGATGGTAAGACCCAACTGGTACGCGGAACATCCTCAAGCTTGCACCTGCGCTCAGTGTCAGGAGAAGCGGACCTTTGCCACCCAAAACCCCGGTAAGATCGGCCGCAACGAGAGATGCCCCTGTGGCAGCGGCAGAAAGTACAAAAGGTGTCACGGAAAATAACCGCCCGGTCCCCATCCTAATTATAGCGGCCTAAGCAGGCCGCCCTCCGGACTCCCTCTAGGCAACCTGCCCAATCAGACGTCCGGCCAGGAATCCCAAGGCCACGGCGCCCAAACCCGCCGCCAGGCTCCCAAAGAGATTAAGCAAGGCCATCAGCACCGAGCCGTTCTGCGCCAACCGGAAGCTGTCCCACATCAACGTGGCGAACGTCGTATAGCTGCTGATGAATCCCACGGCGAGAAGGAGCTGCAACCCGGTTGGGTACGGGGACCTGGCCAACCACAACGACAGCAACAACCCCAGCGCAAAGCTCCCGGATACGTTCACGGTCAGAAGACCGATCTGGCCGGTCAAACCGATGCGCACAGCCAATAATTGCAGCATATAACGCGTCAGCGCGCCGCCGGCGCCCCCCAGCATCACCAAACCAGCTTCTTTCAATTCTTACCCTTCCCTTGGCGGATATCCAAGCATACGGGACGGTGTTTCAACAGGGTGAACGTTATCACAATTGGACTTGACCCGGGCGGCTCGCCGGGATGACTGGGAGCAGACTGTGGTCTATACTTGACCGATAGCTTCAGATTCGTAAAGGACGGGCCGATAATGGTAGAAGCTGACAACAAGATATTGCTGGACTGGGACGCTTTGGAAGTGGGTGAAACGTTCGAGAAATACGAATATGTTTTGACCCAAGAGATGATTGATACATATCGCAAAGGGGTTATGGACCCCGAAGCCGGCTTTCCCACCATCGCTCATAAAGTGGACGTCAAACAGTACAACGCCAAGTACCGGGACAACGGATCGGTCAACGCCAGATGCGCCTTCTATTGCTACAGCCCTCCCATTGCCGGGAAGAAGATAACCGTTAGGGCGTGGATCTCGGACAAGTACTTGAGAAGGGGCAAGAACTACATCGTGACGGAAGCGGTCTCCGTGGATGAAGATGGGCGGTTGATCGACCGGGTCATCACCCATGAACTGAAGCAACCGTCTGAGGTAGGCAAAAAATGGGGGAGCTAAGCCGGAATTATCAGATCGACGACGATATCACGCCGATCGTTAAGGAAATGACCCAAGGGGCCATCAATCTCTTTGAGGGAAGCGCCGGTGAAACCGGTCCGTCTCAATTTACCGACGAAGCCACCGCCAGGGACGTTCTAGGTACCGAAGGGACTGTCGCGTCGGGCCGAATGTCACTCACCTTTGCTATCGAGATGCTGAGAAGGTATTTTGGCGCCGATGTGTTCAACCACAGTGGGATGGTCGACCTAAGATTTCTAAGGCCGGTTCGCCCCGGAGACACCATCACCTTCTCCGGCAAGATTTCTGGGATATCCCGGGAGGCCAACGGTAGTAAAATCTCGGTCGCGATCACCGCACAGAACCAGAAAGGCGACACGACAGGCGTGGGTCAGGGCAGCGCCATCGTACCCAACGCCTATTTGCCGCCCGAGGATTAACTCTCGTAAAACCGGGAGACGGAAAAACCCGCTAGTTGCCTATCCAGCCAGTCTCCGACATGTCCAGCACCACTCCGTTGGGACCGCTGATCTTGACCTCGGCATTGCTCCTGGCCGGTCTGCCTGGAGGCGCTCCACCACCGGTACTTGCTCCTGCGGCCACGGCCTTGGCTGGTGAGAGCATCTTTGCCCCAATCTTCAACGCCTTTTCAGAATATTCTTCTACGTCGTCCACCACGAAGCCGATATGGTGGATACCTTCGAAACCGGCCCCGCCTTCGCCCACGTCGGCGTCGCCGTCGGCTTTACAGCTTCGGATAGTCAAGTTCATCTCGCCGTCGCTGAGATACACGTGGCTATCACCGCTGCGGCCGACCTCTTCCATACCGAACAGTTCCATGTAAAAGGCTGCGACTTTTTGCGGGTCTTTAGCCGTCATCGCGATGTGTTTAATCTTTGGCATAACTCCTCCTCGATTGAATCACCCCGTGCCACCTGTCGCTACAGCCGGACTTTTTCATATCTATCAACAGCCTGATTGTAGTCAGCCACACATCAAGCGTCAACATCTTTCTCTCGATCGTGTTATAGAGATAGCCTTGTTTCTCTAACGAGGTTGCGAGGGTGCCTAGTAAATAAATGAGGCGAACGAAAATTCCCGAAATGCGACGGCACTCGGCAAGTTAAAACAGGCCTGCCATACTGCTAATCGAGCTTGACTGAGCCTTTTACTCTGAAATATACTAGGCGCGTAG
>JYMV01053467.1_pt1 | contig 12958 bp, 10 predicted proteins | sample 338911 | NCBI WGS metagenome assembly JYMV01 (sample SAMN03354496, study PRJNA234377) | hydrothermal vent metagenome | biome: Deep sea; feature: Hydrothermal plumes at the Eastern Lau Spreading Center, Western Pacific Ocean; material: Seawater | place: Tonga | collected 2009 | depth 2000 m m | reverse complement strand
TCCCGAAATTGCGGATGCGCCGGGCAATGAAATAAATTAAAGCGATCCCCAGCCAGGCTCCGCCGCTGGACCATAAACCAGCCAAACCATTGCGGTAACCTAGCCCTGCTCCGCTAAACAACGAGCCACTGCCCATCCAGGTAGCCAGCAGGGTACCCACCAATATATACCAGGGTAGTGTCCGCCCTGCCACCATGAAGTCCTCGCTGTTGCGTACTGCCCTTGTCTTGTAAACCCCCACTCCAACCAGGGCGAAGAGGTAGATGGCAATAAACACAGTGTAAATCATCAGCATGGAAATTATTCTCATCCCTTTCCTAAATACAGGAATATTTATCCCGTTTGGCAGTGCAGGATATAATATTCATCTGGCGCTGTGTTGAACACATTGAACCAAACCAACAGGGTAGGTAACTTTTCCCTTATAGTTTTCTCACCATGAAAAACCATTTACTCGTTTTAAGTTCTGCCCTTTTCCTAACCTGGACTTGTTCAGGGGACACTGCCCAAAAGAAAGTCCAAAAAGAGAAAACAACAATGTCTGAAACTGAATCCGAAAAGGAACCCGCTGGCGCGATACAGAAAAAATTGGAATCGGGCCAACCTGAACCCGATGAACCAGCAACCGCTGAGGAGCCGGCAGCCGTGTCATCAATTACGGCCCCGAAAAACAAGGAACCTGAGACGCACGTGAATCGCCTTTCCTTTTCACAGAGCCCTTACCTGTTGCAGCACAAGAATAATCCCGTGGACTGGTATCCCTGGGGGGATGAAGCCTTCCAAAAAGCCAAAGATGAAAACAAGCCGATCTTTTTATCCATTGGTTACTCCACCTGTCACTGGTGCCATGTGATGGAGCATGAATCTTTCGAAGATGAAGAAGTGGCTGCCCTGATGAATACCAGTTTTGTATCGATCAAGGTAGACCGGGAAGAAATGCCGGAAGTGGATCATCTCTACATGTCCGTGTGCCAGGCAATGACCGGTAGCGGCGGCTGGCCCCTGACCATTATAATGACCCCGGACAAGGAGCCCTTCTTTGCCGGCACCTATTTTCCCAAAAATAGCCGCGGTCAACGACCGGGAATGATGGAACTGATCCCCGGCATGGCCAATGCCTGGAAAAATAAACAGGGCGATATCCAGAACACGATCCAGCGGGTACGAGAATACTTAACCAGTGTCAATAACAGTAAGCTGGGCGCTTACTGGAATGAGACCATTCTGAATGACGCTTACGGGGAGTATCTTAAAAGATTTGATGAGCAATATGGGGGTTTCGGCCGGGCACCAAAATTTCCATCGCCTCACAATCTTATATACCTGTTGCGTTATTATCATATATTTAAAGAACCTGCCGCTTTAAACATGGTTGAAACGACCCTGCATTGGATGCGGCTTGGTGGTGTTTTCGATCATGTTGGCCTGGGGTTTCACCGCTATTCCACGGATAAGCGCTGGTTCCTTCCCCATTTTGAAAAAATGCTTTATGACCAGGCCATGCTGTCCATGGCGTATCTGGAAGCTTACCAGGTCACAGGAAAAACAGAATATGCTGATGTTGCCCGCGAAATCTTCACCTACGTTCTGAGAGACATGACCGATGCTAAAGGCGGTTTTTATTCTGCTGAAGATGCCGACAGTGAAGGGGAAGAAGGGAAATTCTATGTATGGAGCAACAATGAGATAATTGAACTTCTGGGCCAGGAGAACGGGAAAAAATTCTTAAAAATATTTGGATTTAGTCCAAAAGGGAATTTTAGAGATGAAGCAACGGGCCATTCATCCGGAAACAACATTCCTTATCTGCCCCAGGGGCTGCCGGATATAGCAAAGAAGATGAATATGTCCTTCGATCAGCTAACATCATTTATAGAGCAGCAGAGACAGATTCTATTCGATAACCGGGAACAGCGCATCCACCCTCTGAAGGATGATAAGATCCTCACCGATTGGAACGGGCTGATGATTGCTGCCCTGGCACTGGGCGGCGCTGTATTGGATGATGACATCTATATAAAAGCTGCCGAAAAAGCGGCTCGTTTTTTACTGGCAAATCTGAAGGACAAGAATGGCAGGCTCATGAAACGCTACCGCCAGGGTGTGGCCGGTATCCCGCCCCACCTCGATGATTACGCTTTTATGATCTGGGGACTTCTCAACCTTTATGAAGCGACTTTTGATCCATTCTACCTGAACTCTGCCTTAGAATTGGGTGAGACCATGGTAACCGACTTTGCAGATGAAAAGGGCGGCGCATTCTTCATAGGTCCGGATAATGCCGAAAAGCTCATGGTCCGAGCCAAGGATAGTTATGATGGCGCAATCCCTTCCGGAAACTCCGTGGCTGCCATGGATTGCATTCGCCTGGCCAGGTTTACCGGCGATTCCAAATGGACAGAACTGGCAGATAACATTTTTCGGTCCTTTTCCAATATTGCCAACCGTGCTCCTACTGGTCATGCTTACATGCTCAGCGCCTTCATGTTCGATCAAAAAAAACCCAAGGAGATTATACTGGTGGGTAAAAAGGGCGAACCGGAAACAGCTGCAATCCTGCGATCCATACAAGAGCATTATACTCCCCACCGGGTGATCCTGTTTAAAGATATGTCCAGCCCCGGAACCCTTGAAAAAGCTGCCCCCTGGATCCAGTCCCACCTAATGAAGGATAATAAACCAACCATCTATGTCTGCGAGAATTTTGCCTGCCAGCAACCCACAACTGATATCGGTACTGCCCTGGGTTATATGGATAAATAGATCAGTCGCAGACTCTGACCGCAAAAAATTAAATTGAATAATTCGTAAATGGGTCCATCGCAATTAAATTTAGAGTCATTATGATAAAAATCATACCATGAAGAAGCTGCCTTTGTACTTGCAGATCATCATTGGCCTGATACTGGGGCTGGTTTACGGCATAATCAGTGCTGCGGCCGGCTGGGGCTCATTCACATCAGATTGGATCGCGCCATTTGGTACAATCTTCATAAACCTTCTGAAACTCATTGCCGTACCCCTGGTCCTGTCCTCATTGATCACCGGTGTAGCATCCCTTTCTGACTTGAGGAAACTTTCGCGGATTGGTGGTAAAACGATTGCTATTTACCTGGTCACAACTACGATTTCCGTAACCATCGGCCTGGTTCTGGTGAATACACTGCAGCCTGGCGAGCAGGTTCCGGTAGATATGAAGACCCAACTTCAAGACACGTATCGGGATAAGGCAGACTCGCGGACCGGCTCAGCACAAAAGGTAAAGGAGAGAGGACCGCTTCAGCCTATCGTGGATATGGTTCCCAGTAACGTTTTTTATTCAGCTACCAGCAACCGCAATATGCTGCAAATCGTTTTTGTTGCCATTTTCGTAGGCATAGGTTTAATCCAAATCCCCAAGAAAAAATCGAAACCGGTCCTGGACTTTTTTGAGGGATTGAATCATGTTATCATCAAGCTGGTGGACATTATTATGCTATTGGCTCCACTGGGTGTTTTTTCTCTTATCGCCCAAACCATCAATAAAGTTGCCGGGGATAACCTGGGGCAGGTCATGGAACTGCTGGGCGCCCTGGGTTATTATATGCTGGCGGTCATTATCGGGCTCCTGATCCATATGGTCGTAACCTACACCTGTCTCCTAAAATTTTTAACAAAAATGCCGATCCGGACGTTTTACAAGGGAATCGCACCGGCACAATTACTGGCTTTTTCAACCAGTTCTAGCGGTGCCACCTTGCCCGTCACTATGGAGTGCTGTGAAAATGAACTCGGCGTTTCGGAAGAAGTCTCCTCTTTTGTCCTGCCTTTAGGCGCCACCATCAATATGGATGGGACGGCCCTCTACCAGGCTGTGGCTGCTGTTTTTATCGCCCAGACCCTGGGACTGGGCCTTGATCTAAGCGCTCAGTTGACCATCATTTTAACCGCCGTTCTGGCTTCGATCGGCACGGCCGCCGTTCCGGGAGCGGGAATCATTATGCTGGTCATTATTCTGGAAGCGGTGGGGATTCCCAGCGCAGGGATCGCGCTCATTCTGGGCGTGGATCGGATCCTGGACATGATGCGCACTGTAGTCAACATCACCGGCGATGCATCCGTAGCCGTGGTTGTGGCCAGTACGGAAAATCAGCTTAAACTGCCAATTAAATAATGTTTTATCGGAAAATATTCGGGAATAATTTCCGACATATCTTTGAAAACTCTCGGGCAGGTTCTGTTATTTCAGGATCTACAGTATTAAGAGGAGGCTGTACTCCGTTTACAAAAAACAGGCCTTTTTTGGCACCTGGTGTCAGGATCAAGGAAGTTTGCTGTAAGCGGGAGGCCACCACCGTTCTATTAAACAAAGACCGGTCCTGAAAAAACACCTGCCCGATATTTTGTGATTTTGTATAAAGCTGAATCCCATTATGGCTGAACCAAAAAACGGAAATAACAATAGAATACCCCGGGGTTATGACCCGGAAGATACCGAACGCCGAATAAAGTGGCTGAAGGAAGAAAAGAACATCGATTTTCAGGACCCGCCGATGAATAACCCGGAGGACCTGAAAGGAATCATCGAAAATCATATCGGGTTTATGAAACTCCCTATGGCCATTACAGGCCCGCTACTGGTGGATGGCCAGTACGCCCAAGGAGAATTTTTTGTTCCGGTCTCTACCTTAGAAGGCACCCTGGCTCTTTCCATGAGCCGGGGTATGTATGCAACCTTCGCATCCGGCGGGATACGGGTTCGGCATGTGAAACAGGAACTATCCCGTGCACCCGTATTCTTCTTTGATAATATTAATGATTCATTTGAATTCATGAACTGGATAAATAAGAATAAGGATAAAATCATAGAAGCCGCTGAATCCACAACACGGTTTGGTAAAGTTTTAAGGATCGATCAATACCCGATCCAGAATTATTTGATACTGGATATTGTGCTAGATACTCAGAATGCCGCGGGACAGAATATGGTAACCTTGGCGGCACAAGTTGCCTGTGATTACATCAAGGAAGAAACCGGATATAATTACATGGTTGAATCTAATTTTAACAGCGATAAGAAAGCATCTACCCGAAATATGATCCTTGGCCGCGGGCATAGTGTAGTTGCTGAAACAGTCCTCAAAAATTCGGTTATGAAACGTATTCTTGGTATCACCACAGATCTTGTGCAAAAACTGCAGCGCCCGGGTCCAACAATCAGCGCCATGGCTGGTACCACCGGCACTCATCTACATATCTCCAACGCCTTAACAGCTATTTATCTGGCCACCGGTCAGGATGCAGCCTGCGTGGCAGAAAATTCCATAGGCCATTTTCAAACTGAACCAGCTGACAATAATGGATTGGCGTGCCGACTGACGCTACCATCACTTACTGTTGGGACTGTGGGTGGCGGAACCCGGCTGCTTCCGCAGCAACAGAACCTGAAGATATTAGGCTGCCATGAGGGTAAACATTCATCAAGAAAACTGGCCGAGATCATCGGGGCTGCCACCATAGCATTGGAAATTTCACTCATGTCGGCGATCGCTTCGGATACATTTACGGGATCACATATGAAATACGGCCGCGAGTAAATGGGCCAACCATCTGTACTTGATAATCCCAAGTATTCTTATCTGGTCAATGTACAGCCGCTTTTTTTCCGATTCTGGAAGAAACTTTTTGACATCTATTGCCGGTTCGTATTTCTTTGGTATACACCGCTAAAAATAATCGGTCGGGAAAATCTGCCAGATAATTCCTATATATTCTCATGCAATCATAATAGTCACATGGATGTGGCAATCCTATCAGTTGCGTCAGGCAAAGGATTCAATAACTTTGGTATGCTGGCGGCAAAGGATTACTGGTTTGACAGCTGGATCAAACGTTTTGTAGTCAATATTGTAATGAACTTGATTCCAATTGATCGGAAAGTAGATGGCGTGCGAGCATTTCTCATTGAAGATACACTGACGTTGTGTCGCTCATTTATGGATCAGGGTAAAAAAAACCTCATTATGTTCCCGGAAGGAACCAGGGGCGAACCGGGTGTTATTCTTCCTTTCCGAAAAGGAGTGGCCAACTTTGCCATCCATTTAGGCGTTCCAATTGTTCCTGCATTTATTGTAGGTTCGGATAAAGCCTGGCCTAAAGGGAAAATTTTCATTAGACCAAAATTCATCTATGCCCATATTCTTGAACCGCTTTACCCAAAAGATTTCATTGATGATTCTCTTAACGAATCAATGTCTGACGAAGAATTAGACAACTCAATCGAACATATGACCCTGGAGCTTGAAAAACGTATTCGAGAAAAAGGAGAAGAGCTTTATGGATAAACTGTATAAACCAAAAAGCAAAAAATTCTTTGCCAATGACCACGAAACCTGGGGTCATAAGTGGGGCTATAAGGATTCCCGGTTTATACTGAATGAAGATCGCTCTGTGCGCATGCTGGGCGATCGCTACGAATTATGCGGGATCGACATGCCGGATTTCATTCCCTATGTTGAAGAGATGCTGGAAGTGAAGATAGATCCAGATGACATGCTTCAGAAAAACGAAGATATGCCGGCCAATCCATCGAACATAAATGAGGAATTTCTGGAAACAGTTAAAAAAACATTTCCTGATGACAGGTACACCTTTGCCGATGATGACAGATTGATACACAGCCATGGCCAGACCACATCAGATGAGGTGTATAAAATTTTATACTCCCGCATAGATTCAACTGTTGATATGGTTTTTTATATAGAATCCGAAAAAGAGGCCAGCCAGCTTATTCAATTAGCGGAGAAATATGACGTCTGTCTTATCCCCTTTGGCGGAGGTACCAGTGTCAGCAACGCCCTGCAGATACCTAAAAAAGAAAAGCGTATGATCGTGGCTATTGATACCCGGCGAATGAATTCAATAGAATGGATCAATGAAGAAGACCGCCGCGTCTGTGCCCAGGCTGGTATCACCGGCAGCAGGCTGGAAGAATTGCTGGAGGAAAAAGGTTTTACCGTTGGCCATGAACCAGATAGTATAGAGTTGTCAACTTTGGGCGGCTGGATTGCTACGAACGCCAGCGGAATGAAGAAAAATCGGTACGGAAACATTGAAGACATTGTAGAAAATATTACCATGATTACTCCAAAAGGTGATATCAATCAGGTGGAGCCACTTACCCGGGCATCCATTGGCATGAAACCGCAAAATTTATTATTTGGATCAGAAGGAAACTTTGGCATCATTACTAAAGCAACCTTGAAGATACATAAACTGCCGACAGTTCAGAAATTTAATTCTGCCGTTTTTCCAGACTGGAAAACTGGTGTTGATTTTATGTATGAGCTGTCTCATACAAATTTTATTCCCGCCAGTGCTCGATTGGTGGATAATGTCCAGTTTCGATTTGGTCAAACGTTAAAGGCGAAACCGCAAGGCTTTGACAAATTGATTGAGGATATAAAAAAATTCATGGTGTTGAATGTAAAAGGGTTCGACCCTTACCAAATGGTTGCTGCCACCTTTAAAATGGAAGGTAACCGGGAAGAGGTTGACTATCAGGAAAAGAATATTGCCCGATTAACAAAAAAACATGGTGGCTTGGTTGGGGGTGCAGAAAATGGTAAACGGGGTTATATGCTTACATTTGCCATTGCCTATGTAAGGGATTTTCTGACCGACTATAATGTCATTGGTGAGACCATGGAAACATCTGTACCCTGGAGTAAGATCCACCAGGTCTGCGAAGCAGCAACTAAGCGACTATTCGATCTACATGAACAGCATGGAATCCCCGGTAGACCTTACATGTCGTACCGTATACCCCAGATCTACCATACCGGGGTGTGTATTTATTTTATGCTGGGAATGAGCGTTAAGGGTGTTGATAATGCCGCTGACCTTTTTTCCAGTATGGAACATTCTATCCGCGATGCCATCATGGAGAACGGCGGTTCCATTTCCCATCATCATGGTGTGGGTAAACTGCGGAAAGATTTCATGTCGAATACGCTCTCCCCTGCCAGCATCGATCTGCTGAAACAGGTCAAACAGTCCCATGACCCAAAAAATATTTTTGGGATCCGAAATAACGTTTTCACTGATTGATCTATAACTGAAAACCATGGAATTACAGGGCAAAACCTGCATTATTACCGGTGCATCTTCCGGTATAGGTGAATCCCTGGCCCGGGAAATGGCCGTCCAGGGTGCTTCGGTGGTGCTGGCGGCACGACGGCAGGAAAAACTGGACCAGGTCGCACTTGAGATCAACAATGCTGGCGGTAAGGCACTGGCACTGGAAACAGATTTAACATATCCAAACCAATGCAAAGCACTCATTGCCAAGACAGTTGAAACGTATAAACAACTGGATATTTTAATCCTGAATGCCGCCGTGAGTATGTGGACGCCCTTCGAAGATATTGATGATGTTTCCTTTTTTAAGCAATTGATGGCAACCAATTATATGGGTGCTGTCCATTGTGTCCATGCCGCACTACCACATTTGAAAGCTGTGGGCGGCATGATTGTCAGCTGCTCGACAGCACAGGCGCTGGTGGGTTTTTCAAACCATTCCGGTTACGTGGCATCCAAACATGCCCTGCATGGCTTTCTGGATACCCTGGATATGGAACAGGAAGGTGCAATTCAGTTCCTGGAAGTTATTATGGGCTGGATCAGGGGAACGGACTTGCGGGCAAATGCGTTTGGGCCCGATGGTCAAAAGATTGGAGATACCAAACGAAAACACAGTAGCAATTCAGTTGGATTAGAGCAATGCACAAATGGGATCATTCGTGGCATCATCAATGATAAAAAGACGATTTATATCCCCTGGAAACTCCGATTGATCCCTGTCCTTGATCTCTTTATGAAGGGATATATCAGGCGTAAGATCTCCCAGGCGGTAAAATCTGAATAGAACCCCCTATATCATCAAACAAAAGCCTGCTGTGGGTTCTTGTCCTAAACCATCCTGGCGGAGTGCTTTTGGCTATTACCCGGCAGATATTCAGACAGACCTTTCACCTATTTCGGTCAAAAAGGACATAATGTTATACCAGTACTCCGGGTAATTGCTGATCGAATTATGGTCAGCATTTTTTATGACCACAAAATGGCTGTCGCCGCCCCAATGTTCTACTAAATTCATCGATAGCTCATTTGGGATTATTTTATCTCGGCCGGCAATAATTGCTATCATTGGGACAGTTATTTCCGGAGCGATTTTAACAGAATCAAACGGATGCCTGAGCAAAATTTCCACAGGAAAAATGGGGTAATGTGTTTTTCCAATATTTACCAGGTTATCGAAAGGGGTTATAAATACGACTGCTTTAACTTGTCTTTGTCTTGCGACATAGGTTGCCACGCCGGAACCCAGGCTGCGACCCATGAGAATTATATCAGTCGAGGGGATATTATTTGTTTTTGAAATGTGGTCGAAGATAAACAGAGCGTCTGAAAAAAGGGTCGCCTGACCAGGGCGGCCGGTGCTTTTTCCGTACCCACGATAGTTCATGAGTAATAGGGAGTGATCCCCATACTTTTTCAGGTCAAATAGATTCTGTGAAACCTCTTCGGCATTACCACCATAATAAATGATCAAGGAATGATCTGAACTAATATCTTTTTTTATGAACCATCCATGCAGTGTAAAGCCATTATGTTCGATATTGACTTCATATGGAGAAAATTTTCTAATACCTGTTTCCTGGCTTTTGCTGATCCCTCGGGGAAAAAAAATAAAATACCTCTGGGTAAAAAATAGCAACAATGCAACTATGCAATAGAAGCCAGTCAGGAATAAAATCAGGTTTGTGACTGCGGATTTCAACTAATTAAACTCTCATTATTTTCAAGGTGCGCAGCCGGTTGATAGCCGCAGCAATTTCATATTTACGCGGCCGGGAAAAATTTCCAGGATGATATTCTTCTCTATAAAAAGGATCCAGGGCATCCAGGCCATTTTGATCAAAAAAATGTTCCAGCCCTTCAACAACATCTTGTAATGGTGTAGAATCACTCATCAGAGACCGCGCAGCAAGATAAATTGCATGGCCTACTGCACGGGTCTGACTGGTTTCCACGAGCTGGTCAATATAGCGGAGATCGACAGTATCTGATCCATACACCAGAAGATCACGAGCCAGTGCTTCAATTTTCACTTCCCTGCGGCCCTTTGACGCGTTAAAGCTCGCAGCCTCAGGTATTCGGGTTGTAACCTGACCAAATGGTCCAGGTGTCTCCACCTGCCGCTGGGTCGGGTGTTCATCTACTATCTCCCTGGCCAGGTGACCCACGTCATGTACGCAATACTCCTGCATTTTGATCACAGTATTCGCCACATCAAAGTAATCACCGGATCCACCCATGACCAGAACTGTGGACACACCCAGGCTGTCGTATAATTCCCCCACCCGATCCACAAAAGGTGTGATGGGTTCCTGATCCTTATGAACCAGCCGCTGCATACGGGCATCCCTGACCATGAAATTGGTGGCGGAGGTATCCTCATCCAGCAATAATAGTTTGGTGCCAACTTCCAGGGCTTCCATAATATTGGCCGCCTGGCTGGTGCTTCCGCTGGCATCCATGCTGCAAAATGAATCTGTACTAATCTCCTGGGGTAAATTGGTAATAAAAGGATCAATGTTTACTTTTTCAACTCGGCGACCATCTTCCGCCCTGATCTTCACTGCATCTCTAGTTGTGATCACATACTCGCGACCATCTCCCGGAATATGGGCATAAACGCACTTCTCCAGCGCTTTCAACAATGTTGACTTGCCGTGATAGCCACCGCCCACGATCAGGGTTACCCCTTTGGGAATGCCCAGGCCCTGGATCATCGTTTTGCCGGTGGGCAATTGATTGGGCACTTCAATAGTAATCTCCAAGGATTCAGGTGCCCGGAAACTGACAACTTGATCACCGGATAAAGGCCGATCGCTGATACCCGACTCTCGGGGCAGAACGGCACCATTGGCTACAAAAGCCACTAGACTAAACTCATCCAGCTTCCGACGTATCGCTTCCTGGTTCTCCACACATTCCACGAACGCGCGGCACTGCTTATGATCTAAATTTTCCCACTTCAAAGCTTGATCGACAATCTCCGGTATCTCTTGACATAGCATTACGGTTGCCTGTTTTCCAAGGATCCTTCTACCGGCTGCCGGCAGGCCCACCTGCAGGCGAGCTTCTACCCAATCTTCCTTGATAACCACTGCGGTACGTTCCAGAACCTCCTGCCGACCTGCATCAATAAATATGAGACCACTTTTTCCGGAACCTTTTTTCGGTGATACCAAATCCTGCACAGCCTGACGAACGGCCCGGGCAATAAAATCTTCCAGGGCTGCCAGGCGCACCGAATTGGGCCATAAGCCGCCTGGTATCTGGGCATGCTTTTGATCCACCCGAATGCGAACCTTGGATGGTAGAGCAAAAGGGTCACCCTGCACGTGATCGATGTACAGGTTGAAATCGGGAAATTCATAGCTGCCCCTAATCTGTTTATAGGCTTTGTAGCCCCGGCCATCAATACGGGAAAGGTGTTGCGTTAATTGTTGCACATCAGACATAGTCCTAGGGTGGATGAATGATTATATTGGAGCAAATATAGACCATGACCCCAACAGGAAACAATGCAGATAAATAAAACACCGTTGAGCGAGGCTTGATGTTCTGGAATCAGACCTCCTGTCTTGCCTGAAAGTTCATCATCCAGCTAACACCAGATCCAGTAATCAAAAATGTTTATTTAAATTCTTTTTAATTTCAGATTAATGGTATAAAACAGTATGTTAATAATAGGATGGTGGTAAACAATAATTAAAAGAAACCCAAAAATGACAAAACTAAATTCACTACAAAATGAAATCCTCACTGAATCATTAAATAAACTATGGCAGACCGCCGCGGAACTGGAACAGTCAACGAATATCCCGCAGGAATTGGATGCCATTGAGGGCAGAAGATTCCTCCTGAGGATACTTTCGGCGTCGGTTGACGCATTTGTAGAATATATTGATGTAAACCGACCGGCGTTTCGCCATTCAGAGAGCGCTCACCGGAAAATGTTCGGGGATTGTCCCGATGCGGATTACCTGCAAGCACCCATTGACCTGAGAAACGGCCGCAGCTACAGGGTAAAAGGCCAAATTCCGAAAGATACCGTCTACGTAGGAGTTATGCTTTATGGACGCGGCGGGCGGATGGGTGTCCGCCTGACCGATCAAGAATTGAATGCGGACAATGAAGGCAATTTTGAACTTCTGATCTCTGCAGATCCCAAGCAAAATCCTGATTTATTGGGTGATGGCGATGAACCCCTGGTCATGGTCCGCCAGTATTTTACAGATAGAAAAACTCAGCCGTCTCTTTCCCTGGAGATTGCATTCCTGAGTGATACTCCTGAGTCCAGCCCGCTTGATTCATCCTGGCTCGCAAAACGGATTGAACTATCCCGGCGGATGCTGGAATCCATATTTGCCCGCACCCTGGACGCTTATCAGCGCGTTACCAACTTTCCGGTAAATACCTTTGTGGATGTGCCCGTGGACCTGTTATTCCCTACACCTGACAACTCCTATAAAATCTGCTGGTATGAGATGTATGATGACCAGGCAATCGTTGTGCGTGGCTCTTTACCAAAAGCACGTTATTTCAGTTTCACTTTCTACAATGTATGGCTGGAAAGTTATGATTACACCCGACACTCCATAATCTTGAATCACGAGCAAATTGAACTGGATGAAGAAGGCAACTTTGAAATATATGTAGCCGGAGAAAACGCCGGGTATTCCAATTGGTTGGACACAGCGGGCCACAACTCAGGATACCTTGTTGCCAGGAGCCTGCTGCTTGAAGGCACCCATCCGGATTTTGAGGTGCAGGTCATAAAATCCTGATCTCAGAATACATAGATTAAAAGTGCCTTGAAGAACATGAGAACAACCTTTTCTCAAAA
>JYMV01040158.1_pt1 | contig 12963 bp, 13 predicted proteins | sample 338911 | NCBI WGS metagenome assembly JYMV01 (sample SAMN03354496, study PRJNA234377) | hydrothermal vent metagenome | biome: Deep sea; feature: Hydrothermal plumes at the Eastern Lau Spreading Center, Western Pacific Ocean; material: Seawater | place: Tonga | collected 2009 | depth 2000 m m | reverse complement strand
CAAAAGATGTGCCCATCATTCCATCTCGGATAGATGGTCTACGGCTCGTGTACCGCAATACAGAGCCTTTCAGAGCGTAAAGGAAGGGGGCGGACCCCCTTTCAATCTTTTACGTATATATGATATCCAGCCCGCAAACCGGACCGGAGGAATAGCTTTTAACATGAGAAGGTAAATATGAAACAAGATATAAAAAACTGGTTTATACCAGCGATGAAGCCGCTGAACTATTGGCGGTCAGCAGTAAAACCATTGCCCGTATGGTCAATGACGGGAAACTTCCGCGTATACAGGGGATGCGGCAAATCCGTATACCTGTTGATGGCCTTGAACAATGGGTTACAGACAATACTGTCTATAATCCGTCCTGCGCAGGGTCAGCGATGCGTAATCCGAAAGGAGAACGTAGATGCGTAAGCGCAAAAAGAAAGAAGGTGTCTACCAACGGCCTGATAGTGATGTCTGGTGGTGTACCTACACAGACACAAGCGGTCAGAGGATTAGACGCAGTACTGAAACTTGCAACAAAAGAGACGCGGTAAGTCTCAGAAATAAGTGGGCAACAGAAGCATGGGATAAAAAGGTCAGAGGTATTGAACCTGATAGGTCTTTTGAACAGGTTGCCCTGCTCTACTTGAACGAAACAGAGAAGATAAAACGTAGCCATTCAACTGATGTCAGGAAGATGCGGCCACTGGCCAAGTTCTTTCCAGAGGGATTGTTGATGAATACTTTAACTGGTCAGCATGTACGGGCATACATTGCCCATAGACTGGAAGGTGGTGTTGGAAACAACACTATCAACAAAGAATTATCTTTATTGTCCACTGCTATTAAGTGGTGTAACGCAGAGCTAGATTGGGACTTACCCAATCCGGTTGCTGGTAAAAGGTTGCCAGTAGAGATTAAAGAGGCGCGGTGTTTAAGCGTCGAAGAGGTTCAGAAGTTGGTGCAATCTGCACGGAAAGCGCGGAGCAAACATACCCGGAACTATTTCCCAGATTTCTGCATCTTGGGTTTCAACACCATGATGAGATCAGGGGAACTGCTTAATCTGGAATGGGCACGAGTAAATCTTGTGGACAGAACGGTGACATTAAGAGCAGAGGATACGAAGGGTAAACGGCCACGCAAGGTTGCGTTAAATGATGCGGCTTATGAAGCCTTGTTGCGATTAAAACGTGTTGCTGACGAAAACTTCCCGGAAACTCCGTGGGTCTTTACGCATACCCGACCAAGATGTAGAGGGATACGCGTACACTCTGTGTACGGGGCATGGGCAAAAGCTGTTGAGAAAGCTGGTATCGATTGGTGTACACCTCATTGTTTGAGGCATACAGGAATCACTGAAGCGGTCCATGCTGATGGTGCAGATGTTGTAGACATCTCTAGGTTGGTCGGTCACCGTAATCTGCATACGACACAGGGATATATCCATGTCGCTGATAGCAGACTACATGACGCAGTAGCCAAGATGCCAACAATAGTCACGTTATAGTCACGTTGGAATATGGAGCAAATCAGGGTGACGAAGGAAACACCAAAAAATACTGTAAAAAATGGTGCCCGGGGCCGGAGTCGAACCGGCACAGCCATTAGGCCGAGGGATTTTAAGTCCCTTGCGTCTACCAGTTTCGCCACCCGGGCTGATACTGCTTTTGTTACTGATAAGTAACTCTTATCAGACTGTACACGGACTATTATCCCACAAGAAACGTTTTGCTTCTGCGCGATTCCGGAAGAATTTGCATGTCACGAAGTTTTGACCAGGTCAGCTTGTTACTATCGTAGACACGCTGATATAAACGCCGAGTAGCATGAGTGCTGCAAAAAAAAGATGTCTGAAGGCAGATTCTGAGAGTCTCGGACGCAAAACACGCCCTACCCACATTCCCAGAAGAGCAGGCAACACCGCCGTGAGAGACAACAAACCCAGTTCATTCGAGAAGAGGTCATGATCCTTGAGTGAAAATGCAAGGCTGAGCGTTGCAATCGTAACCCAAAGACCGATCGCCTGAATCAGTTCATCTCTCTCCATTCGTAGCGCTTGCAAGTAGCCAACAGCCGGAACCAAAAAAATCCCAGTTATTCCGGTAATCCCTCCGGACACCATCCCAACAAGCGGTGAAGTCCAACGTTCGCGTGAGCCTGGTGACGGAAGTTGTAGCGAGTAAAGACTGCTGAGGCCGTACAGAGTTAGGACCACGCCAAGAATCACTGCAAACGTCGCAGCATGCCCTGTCGACAACAGTGACGAACTAAGCCAGGTAAAAACCGCTCCAAAAATAAACATAGACCAGTATCGACGGATCAGACGAATCAAGTATTTACCAGCCAGTCCTTGAAACAAGTTGGTAATTAATGATGGCAGCAACATCAAAGTCATTGCCTCGATCAGGCCCAGAAATGCCGCAAGAATGGCAATTGACACAGTGGGTAAGCCAAAACCGATTAACCCTTTTATGGTCCCCGCGACAAAAAAGACGAGCACAACCAATACGACTACTTCGAAATTCATTTCGGCAATCTCAAAAAACAATGATCAAATTCCAAATGGAAGTAATATTTCTAGTTGATGTCATGCTTTAGAGCAACGTGCAAGTTAGATTTACAATTATTCGCTTTCTGTCGCCTACAATTACCCCTATGAGCGATCACACAGAAAATCTGATGGTACTTGATCTCGAGGCGCTGGTTTCGAACCTCGACTATATCAAGCATCTAGCCGGACCTGAAAAGCAGTTGATCGCATCAATCAAGGCAAATGCTTATGGGCATGACGTAAGACTTGTCGCTGGCGCTCTTCAGAAAAAACAAGTCGATATGCTGGCCACCGGAAATATTGAAGACGCCAGGGCTTTGCGCGCATGCGGTATAGACACACCGTTACTACTTTTTGCCTATGCAACGGCAGAAAATACGATAGACGCCGCAAAGGAAGGATTTATTTCAACTATCCCAAATCTTACGTCTGCGATTTCACTTAATGCGATCACTGAAGTCCAGATACCCGTCTATCTAAAAATCGATTGCGGCTTGGGTCGACTAGGTGTCCCACTAAGTAAGGCAAAGAAGTTCGTTACCAAGACATTTCAGCTGGAGAAACTCAAAGTTGAAGGGATCTATACCCATGTCCCCTTCCCTGAACTTACGTCTAGCGCCTGGGCCCAAAACAAATTGATTCAATTCGATGAGTTTATAGACGCCCTAGAATCCGATGGGTATTCAATACCTGTAACCCAAGCAATGGCCAGTTGTTGCGTATTGGCCGGGTTACGTGACGAATCCAGCGCAATATGTATCGGCCATGGGCTTTATGGGCTGTCACCATTCTCATCAGAACAAGCCCCAGCTTTCCGGCACCTGCGACCTGTTATCCACTCCGTCTCCAGCACGCTGATCCATATTGGCCACCACGACAAGGGATCGGACATTGCAGCCGGTGGACTCTACGGAACATCAAATGCCCATGTTGTTGGCGTATTGCCTTTAGGTGCGGCGATGGGTATGAGACCACCCGCCGACAACAAGGAAATGTTTGTGCTGGTAAGAGGTAAAAAATGTCCGGTAATTGCAGTATCCCTAGAACATGTTTCGATCAATCTAGACGATGTCGAGAATGTTGCTATCGGAGATAGAGCGACCATAATCGGCCAAGACGGTGACGAATCGTTATCAATACAAGAACTGGCACACGCGTGGCAGGTGGCGCCACTTCAAGCGCTAATGAGCATATCTGGTAAATTTTCAGTCAAATCAATCTAACGTGTATCTGTCCTTAACGAAAACTAAGTGAGGCAAACGATGGATCGACTACAAGGTAAGATTGCTGTTATTACAGGTGCTGCAAAAGGCATTGGTTACGAAACTGCTAGCACGTTCGTTAACGAAGGTGCGCAGGTCATCATGTCTGATCTAAACGTAGAGCTAGGTGAGGCCGCAAGCAGAAACCTGGGTAATTCTTGCAGTTTTTTCAAGCAGGACGTCACTAATGAATCATCCTGGGATGAACTTGAAGATTATATTGAAACCAATTATGGGGGAATCGATATTCTCGTCAATAACGCAGGCATATTAGCGACCGAAACAACTCAGAACATCGAGACGACATCCTTGGCGCAATGGCGAGCCGTTCAACAGGTAAATGTGGAAGGCGTATTTATGGGATGTCGTATGGCCGTAAGAATAATGAAAGACGCTGGGGGATCGATCGTAAATATTTCTTCAACCGCTGGCATCGTTGGGTCACCGATGCTGGTCGCCTATGGAGCCTCAAAAGGAGCTGTTCGACTACTTACTAAGGGCGTGGCGCTACATTGTGCGCGACAGCGCTATCACATTCGCTGTAATTCCGTGCATCCTGGACCAATTGAAACAGATATGGGTGATGCTCTACTGGGACTTCAAAACTTTATAGATGGTCCAAACCTTGAGTCCAAATGGGAAACAATGCGTCGACGTATACCCACAGGTAACACCGGCGTGGCCTCCGATGTTGCGTCTTGCATTCTATTCCTCGCCTCGGATGACTCAATACATATGACTGGATCTGAACTGGTTGTAGACGGCGGCATGACTGCGAATTAATTTGCTTAATGGGCAACTATTCTGTTCGACTGCTGAGCACATATAGCAACAGACCGCACATAAGAATACTGCCACCAACGAAAGTTAGAGCCACAGGCGCTTCACCGACACCTATCCAGGCCCACAAAGGGGCAAGTAAAGGCTCACCTAGGGCGTATAAGGTCAATCCAACAGCAGGCACAGACTGCGCTGCTATCGCAAATAGCACCGATCCAATTCCCAGCTGAATTATGCCCAACATTAAACACAAATAGATATCGATGACTGGAGCCGAAAAGCCAACTTCTGTTGCGAAACACATCACGCCGGCTACAACAACTCCATTTATTCCAGCAAACATTACGGCCGGGGTCATATCGGTTCGTTTGCCATACCGAATCGCAACAGCATAAAACCCAAAAAACACCACGCCGAGCAGCGCTATCAAGTCGCCGTATAGACGATCCTGGTTGTAATTCCCACCCATCATCACTGCTATGCCGACTAATGCCAGAACAATACTGATCCACAATATTGGAGATATCTTTTCATTTAAAACAATTCCACCTATCACCGCTGCAAATATGGGACCCGCGGCCATCACTAAAACTGCGTTTGCAACAGTGGTGTGTAACAACGCAACGATATTACAAATCATCGCACCACTTAGAATCAATCCAGCGAAAATTGCCGGAGATCCGGATTCTTTTAACATCAGACGTGTCTTAGAACCATATCGAATAGCCAAAAACAAAAACACAAATACAGCCAGTGATGACGATCGATAAAAATTGATTTGCCAAGCGCTAGCACTTTCCATAAATCGCACCGTAACTCCGGAAATGCTCCAGAAAATAGGTGCTACTATGGCAAATAGGTGATGTCGACCCATCGCAATCTATGTTTTATATCTAGCTCAGATTGCGGGTAATTTACTGTGACGTATAAACTGACTTATCGGTCTGGATGGCTTCGATTGTATAAAACATCTAGCCTAGGATAATCGTGTACTCGGGTCGGTGGCGAAGGGTCTACTGTAGGTGGAGGATCTTTTAGCAATGTCGTAGGGCTCAGTTTAGTCTCTTTACCCTTGAAGTCTCGTGCCCATTCTTTATGTTTGTAGGCGCACACCGCCAAACAAATCGAACAGTAGTGTTGTCTGGCAAAGTAAGGAAAACAGCGGCCAGTATCGAGTACATAACGCGCCTTCCCTATAGGGTCGACACCTGCTGCAGGGCTTCTCTCTTCCGGTATCGCGTCAGCAGGACAATACTTCTGACACGCTTTGCAACGATCGCAAAACTCCGCAATACCAAGATCAAGTGGTTCATCACATTTCATGGGCAGATCGGTAACCACAGTCCCTAATCTAAATAGGGGACCCAGATCCGGATGAATGATAGAGCCATGTCGGCCGAGTTCGCCAAATCCAGCCCTCAAAGCAATGGGTATATGCATCAGGTCGGAATCGCCAATTGGGTCTTCTACCCGGGCAGGGTATCCGCGTTCGCGAAGAGCATCGGCCACTGCAATGCAAATTTCCCCCAAATCATAATAGACACGGCAACACTCCACACCACTTTCCTGTGAGGGTACAGTCTGGAAATGCTTCCACAGCATACGTTGCCCGATAGCAATTGCATAAGTCTCCTTAATGGACCTGCCTTCATAGACATCACCGGGTTCTATTCTTGCTATACCCACAGCAGCGGCGCCCGCGCCTATCGCCACATCTTTAACGAATTGGCTGGCCTGATCTGGAGAGCCGAATGGACGCATAGCGTTTTCTACCAAACCGGTAAATTTTGGTGCTTGTTCGTTGTAGACCTTGGCAACAATCTTGCTTGCCTGAGGCGTATGGTCTACCCGCCCGCCACAAGCTTCGTACCAGGATTCCCAGTCAAATGGAGGTGTTTGTGTCATTCTGCCATCTGTGACTGGGTTCACCAGTTGCGCTTAGCCAGCTGGTCTAAAATGTAGACGGTATTCATTGAATTAACTGTAGAACGGCATACCCCATCCAGAGCAGTGCTATAAGCAATATGGTTATTCGCCAATCCCACTTCATGACATTCGACTGAGGTTCTGGGTCATTACGGTAAATGCCGCAGTCTTGCCTGCACAGTCACTTCCACCTTTGACCCGCCGAATAGTCTAGGCGACTCGGTTGTTGTACGGGCCGGGTACAGCTTAGACGCAAAATATTCTCGATAGGCCGCATCCATTGCATCGAAATCGTCTAGGCTGGCAAGATGCACTTCGACTTTTACAGCGTCCTCAAGATGTAAGCCTATCTCATTCAGCATCGAAGAAATGGCATCCATGACGGCCCTCGTTTCTGCACCCACATCCCCGAGAACCGCCGTACCTTTCGGGAAATCCGCCGCGACCAGGCCTGCGAGATAGGCGTAACAATCGTCCAATACGATTTGGCTAAACGGTGCATCGGATTCTGGTACTGCTTTTGGTTGAATTCTACTAATCATCCGAGTCTAATTTTATCAACTAAAGACGTAAATCTATTAGAATCTTGTCAAAACGGAAAGTCCTCATTGACCTGAAAGCTGCTTTCTGTTTTCAGAGAGATTGCTAGGATAGGTATTAATGCGCAAAAAGCTTACTGATCTTCAAGTCAGCCAGTTTCAAGAGACTGGTTTTCTATCGGCATTTCCAGTCCTATCTGCCGACCAAGCCCTACACCTGCGAGCTAATTTGGAAACGTTTGAAGCAGAAAACGACGGGGTATTAACGGGATCACTTCGGTTCAAAAACCATCTACTTTTTAAATGGCTCTCTGACCTGATCCGGTCTCCCAAAATACTTGATGCAGTGGAGGACATTATCGGCCACAACATCATGGTCTGGTCGACCGACTGGTGGATTAAAGAAGCCAACTCTCCTCAGTTCGTTTCCTGGCACCAGGACAGCCAGTATTGGGGTCTAGATACTGCCAAGTTGGTGACGGTCTGGGTGGCTCTTTCTCCTTCAACAATAGAAAGCGGCTGCATGCGCATCCTCCCTGGCAGTCATGTGGGTCCAGATTTAGCGCATGAGGAAACGTATCATGACGACAATATGCTGACACGCGGACAGTCGATAAGTGGGATTGATGAGGACAAGGCGGTCAATCTTGAAGTCCAAACCGGCCAAGCGGTCCTGTTTGCTTTTCGTATTGCGCACGCTTCCTATCCCAACCAAACTGACGACCGGAGGATTGGACTCGCGATAAGATACATACCCACGGATACCCAGCAACAATATTCCGACCAAGACAGCGCAGCGCTAGTCAGAGGCGTAGATAATCACCAGCATTTTGAGCTGGAACCCGAACCGCGTTACGACTTTGACCCAGTCACTGTGGCTTTTCATAAAGAATCTGAAGAAATACGACGACAGATTCTCTACCACGGCACAAACTGGATGACCCATCGAACCTAAACACTATTTATTTAGATAGTTCAGAGCTAAACCAGCACGAGGCCAGGGCACTTCGATTAACTGACCCGACTGTGACAGGGTAATGTAGGCTGTTCGTAGTCCATCTCCACCGAAACAAATGTTTGTCGTGTACGGGTCGGGAAATGAAATATGTTCAACTGAACCTAGCTCAGGCGAGACAATACTGATACCTCCGTTCACAAGCGTTGCAACACACACTTGACCATTTTCTTCCACTGCCAGACTGTCGAATCGCTGGTAACCGGAGGACCCTAGAATAAATCTGCCACCATGTGGCGAGGGCCAGGGTTGTTTCTGCGCTCGTCCAGGCTCAATCAGATCGAATGCCCAAAGGCGAGCGGTTGGAGTTTCTGCCACATATAAAATCGATTCATCCGGCGATAACCCCACACCATTAGGCATTTCAACCGGGGCTGCTAAAGTTTTTATAAATGAACCGTCAGCTTTAGCATACAGCACCCGGCCACGATCTTGATCGTGCCTTCGGACTTTACCAAGATCAGAAAAATAGAACCCACCCTGTGCGTCGAAAACGATGTCGTTCGGTCCGGACAGAGAAACCCCATCCACTTCTGTATAGAGAACTTCAACGGAACCAGTATCCAGATCAACCACCTCAATTCGGCCACCACTGTAGCTGGCAGGCTGCAACGTAGGTCGGTTACCTGCTGTGTCCGTATGCCAGTCAAAACCACCGTTGTTACAGACGTAACATTGTCCACCGGGTCCGATAGCAATTCCGTTTGGTCCTCCGCCGAGTTCCGCAACAATTTCCTGTTCCCCGGTTGGCAAAACTCGGGTCAGTGTTCCACGCTTGATCTCGACCAACAGTATGGATCCATCTTTCATTGCGATGGGGCCTTCTGGAAATTCGAGGCCCGTCGCAATCACCTTAAAGTTTTGACTAGTCATCACCATAGAAACATATAAATTGTGGGCTAGGCGAGATTGCCATTCAAAAACATATCCAGGATATCCAGCCTGTCCTGCCCCCAAAATACTTCCTCACCGACAACATAGCTGGGAACGCCGAACACACCTTTAGTGACTGCTCTTTCACTGTTTTCAGAGAAAATATTTTGAGCATGAGGCTGACTTGCTACCGACAGCAGCTCAGTTGCGTCCCCACCAGAGCGTTCTATAGCACTTTTTAAGACAGATGGTTCCGACACATCTTCTTCACGCACCCAGACGGCCCGCATCAATTCATAAACCAGCTCGGTAACGTTGTGACCTGCTTCTGTGCCCGCAATTACCACACAGGAGGCTAGTTTGGGATCGGTCGGAAAATACTTGGGTTCCAGGTTAAGTTCCAGTTTGAGGTGACTGCGCCATCGACGTAGTTCCTGCATGCGATAACGCTTTCGTTGCAGTGATCGGTCCTTCAGAGCCAGTCCTCCTGTCTTGGGAAATACGATGGAAGAGTCGATCGGCAGATACAGTATTTCAGCCGAATACCCCCTGGCTATGTCGCAAAATCGTCTATGCCCCAAATAGCTCCACGGTGAAACAACCGATAAATAGTACTCGATAGTCAGCATTACGAATCGTATCTCCTAAGTATTTGTCCAGGATAATGATCTATATCCACTGGTCCGGCATCATTCCACACTTGAGTCCCATTGATCCAAACACCATGCACACCTTGCGGATCAGTAGTTAAACGGCGCTGCCCACCGGGCAGATCATTAGTTCGTCTAGCACGACTACGACCGACTTGTTCTGGATCGAACAACAACAAGTCCGCATAGGCGCCAGGAGCTATGCAGCCTCTACCGGGCATACCGTAGATCTGGGCTGGTTGGCCCGTCAGTCGATAAACGCCCTCTTCCAATGACATGATCTGTCGGTCACGAACCCAATAGCCTAGTAAATGAAGTCCAAATCCTGCGTCACAGAAGAATGTCAAATGAGCACCCGCATCTGATAGCGCAATACTGGAATAAGGATGCGTCAGGAGTCTTGTAACAGCATTTTCATCAGAGTTCAGCAGCACCGAAAGGAATGTGGTCTCAAGATTTTCCTGCAGAGACAAGTTCAATAGAAAATCAAGTGGATCTTCGCCAGATTCTTGCGTAATCTCTGCAATCGATCTGTCTTCGAAACTGCGATTTGAATCTTGTATTACCTCAAGAACTTTTAGTTTGTCCCATTCTCCATTGAACAGTCTGACTGCTGCAGGTTGTGTAAGTTCGTTCCGGATGTTCGAACGAAACGACTCGTTAGAAAGTAGTTTTTTATAGTGAACCTCCGAGTCAGCTTGCATAGCTGGCTGCCAAGCTGACAGTCCCTCAAACGGATAAGGCGCTTTGAGAGTGAACTCGGTGCTTAACGGGCAGCAGGACACCTGGCCCCACAGAATGTTATTTCGACTTCGTGCGTCGTTAATCTGTGACAAGTCCCTAAACACACCTTCCGGGTCTGTGCTGTTATGCAATAACGCGGCGACAATCACTGGCCGTTGTATCTCGGCCGCCAAGCTTTCCAAAAATGGGATTGGGGTCGACCCGCCTTTTGTGAGCATGAACACACCTTTGTGCTGTTCACCTAAAACACCTGCCAGTTGTCTTAGTTCGTTCTTATCCGCTAGTCTGGACGGCATGGGGTGGCCATCAGCACCATTGTGGGATGGCGATGTAGATGTTGCAAAACCGACAGCCCCTGCCCTCAGTGCCTTAGCAACTATCTCTTTCATGCTGCTAACTTCAGCTTCTGTCGCGGGACGGTGAGCTGCCTCTTCACCCATCACATAGGTGCGTACGGAAGAGTGCCCAACAAATGCCCCCACGTTTGGTCCTACACCTTTGGATTCGAGGAGATTGAGGTAGTCCGGAAAGGATTCGAACGCCCAGTCGATGCCTAACTCCATTGCTTTGAGGGACATACCCTCTACCCGTACTAGATTACGCATGGTTACATCTCGGTGTTCTGGCTTACAAGGAGCGATCGTAAATCCGCAATTGCCAATCAGAACGGTGGTAACGCCATGCGCAACAGATGGGGACACCATGGGATCCCATGTAATTTGAGCATCGAAATGGGTGTGACTATCGATAATCCCGGGTACAAGCACCAGACCTTCGGCGTCAATACAGACTGAACCTGGTGACGTTATTGTTCCGACCTCGACGATCTTGTCACCTTTTACGGCAACGCTGCCGTAAAACCCGGGCTTTCCAGTACCGTCGACAATCAATGCATTGCGTATTGCAAAATCCGCCATTTGAGGGTACTCACTCATGATTCTAGTCGTTGATTAAACGCCTATTCTAGTTCTGACGACTTGCCGGTACTATAGTCTCGGTTACCCACCTTACGAGAAGCATGATCGAATAATCAGCATTTGCTGAATACAATATCAACATTGTCGACTGGTAACAATCACACAGGGAGACAGGAGGTAAGAGATGGAATTAAATGGAAAGACTGTTATTGTCACCGGCGGCGGACGAGGGTTAGGTCGCGCCTATTGTGAATCCTTGGCTGCACAGGGCGCGAATGTTGTCGCTGCCGACATCCGTGACACCGGAGACACAACCAAATCAGTGATAAAAGCCGGTGGCCACGCGATCGGTATTCACCTGGATGTTACCGATCGTGCCAGTTGCGGCGATATGGCCAATGCTGCAATAGAAGCTTACGGTCGGATCGATTCTCTGGTAAACAATGCGGCGCTCTACGGCGACATTTCAGGCGGGCGCTTCGATCAAATACCCGAGTCACAGTGGGACAACGTGATGAACGTTAACATCAAAGGCATATGGAACTGCTGCCGAGCCTGCGTGCCCTCAATCAGAGAGGCGGGTGGGGGAACGATTATTAATATTTCGTCGCTAGCGGCCACCTATGGTATGCCTTACGCTTTGGACTATACGATGTCCAAGGCTGCCGTGATCGGCATGACCCGCAGTCTGGCTCGTGAACTGGGCAGAGATTGGATCCGAGTCAATGCAGTGGCCCCGACAGCGGTCCTTACCGAAGGTACCAAAGAGTATATGGGAGAAAAAATGGAGAAAGCACTTGCAGTGATCGCCTCGAACCAGGCACTAAACGCCAACTTGGAACCCAAAGACATGGTTGGCACTATCTCATTTCTGGTCTCCGATGCCTCAAAGTTCATCACGGGTCAAACGATCATGGTCGATGGCGGTACGACACTGTTATAGGTCATAACAACTGGTGTTGGGATCAGTGTTCACAGTGATGGCGAGCGAGCTGTAGCGTGGAGAGCATAGTCAGGCCCCGTTCCACCATCCGCACAAACCCATCATCAGGATCAATCTGATTTATCTCATCTTGATCCAACCACTGGAATCCAGTCGACTCATAGTTTGTTACTGGGCGAGCACCTTCAGGTGCAAGCACGAGATAACGAACATCATGATGCTCATGCGCATCCTCATGGGGCGGTTCGACGACGTGGATGTCTAAGTCGATCACTGGCTCTACGACCACAAGTTCAGGAATTCCTGTTTCTTCAATTGCCTCTCTGAGTGCGACCCTGGCCATATCACCGTCTCCATCCGCGTGTCCGCCGGGTTGCAGCCAACGTTGAAGTTTCGCATGAAATAAAACGAGAACTCGAGAATCTTCTGGTCGGATAATCAGGGAGGAACCTGTCAGGTGACCTGGACGACAGTTGCGATCCAGCACATTGGGATGGTTCTCTAATAAGTCCAGGATCTGAGACTGTATCGGCCCGACTGGGCCGGCAAGGACTGCATCTTTCGCGTTAGCCTGATTTCTTTTCTTAAGTACCTCAAAAGAACAGATCGTACGAGTTTTTGCTGTGTTCACGAGCGAAAATGGAGGCTCGGGACGGAATCGAACCGACGTACACGGCTTTGCAGGCCGCTGCATAACCACTCTGCCACCGAGCCAAAATATGGACAGACATAACGACTTGAGATCTGGCGCGATGACGTACGGCTATGGCTA
>JYMV01037106.1_pt1 | contig 12964 bp, 7 predicted proteins | sample 338911 | NCBI WGS metagenome assembly JYMV01 (sample SAMN03354496, study PRJNA234377) | hydrothermal vent metagenome | biome: Deep sea; feature: Hydrothermal plumes at the Eastern Lau Spreading Center, Western Pacific Ocean; material: Seawater | place: Tonga | collected 2009 | depth 2000 m m | reverse complement strand
GCAGCAAACCCACAAGCAAATCGTGCGCTGATGGCTGCTGCCAGAGACGGAAACATCGAAGCCATCAAACAGCAGTTGGCTGCCGGTGCGGATGTGAATGCGATAGATGATGAAGGCTTAACACCGCTTGATAGGTTCAGAGATGAAGAAACCGCCGCCCTTCTCTACAAACATGGAGCCAAGAGGGCGAGAGACTTGAAAGCTGAAGGCAAATGAAACACCTCCTCCTCACAACAATCGCAGCCGTGCTTCTGGTGGGGTGTGGAAATCTAGAAGCGGAAAAAGAGTGAAACAAACGCAAATACCTCTGTTATTTCTCATTCTCGCCTTGGTCGGCGTAGCCTTGCCGGCATTCGCGGAGACTCGCCCAAACATTCTTTTCATTGTGGTCGACGATTTAAATGACTGGGTCGGACATCTTGGCGGACATCCTCAGGCCAGAACGCCAAATATCGACCGGCTCGCACGAACGGGAGTCTCCTTCTCCAAGGCTTACTGTTCAGCCCCCTTATGCAATCCATCACGGGTGAGCCTGCTGACTGGCATTGAGCCGTCGAAGTCCGGTGTCTACGGGAACGGCGAACGATTCCGGGAGAAACTCCCCCGGGCCGTTACGCTTTTGCAGTATTTGCGGATGAACGGTTATACCGCCAAGGGAGGAGGCAAGATATTCCACAGCGTTAATCGATCGGGTGATCCGGCCTCCTGGGATTTCTATTTTAAAGCGCCTAGAACCAAGGCCAAATATGGACGGCCGGCCGATCTGCCTGCTTTGGCTTGGGCTCCCTGGGGTCCGCTGGACAATGAAGACGGGGACATGCTGGATGCCAAGGTCGTAAGCTGGGCGATCTCTGAACTCGAGAAAACCCACGACAAACCTTTCTTCCTGGCCTGCGGATTCACCAAGCCGCATTTACCTTGGCACGTTCCCCACAAATACTTCGACCTGCATCCTCTGGAAAAGATCCTCATTCCAAAGACGCTGGACAGCGACCGCGACGACTTGCCAGCGTTTGGAAAAAAGCTGGCGCGAGAGGTGCACGACGTGTCCGGGCCGCGAAACTTTGCCAAGCACGGCGAAGACCACGACATGGTTTTGAAATACAACCAGTGGCATCGAGCTGTGCAAAGTTATCTGGCGACGATCAGTTTCGTAGATGCCCATGTGGGTCGGCTTTTAATGGCACTAGAGCACAGCGAATACGCTGACAACACCATCGTCGTTCTCTGTGGCGATCACGGTTGGCATCTGGGTGAAAAACAACACTGGCGCAAACATGCACTTTGGGAAACTACGACGCGGACAACGTTGATCATTTCTGCACCAGGGCAGCTTCAAAAAAACCTACTTTGCAGGCGTCCCGTCAGTTTGATAGACCTATATCCAACACTTGTTGAATTGTGCGGTTTGCCTTCGCGTGACGGATTGGACGGACATAGCATCGTGCCACTTTTGCAGAATCCCAAAATGGAGTGGAAACGTCCCGTGCTAATCACCTACGGCCAGGGCAACCACGCCGTGAGAACCGAGCGTTGGCGTTACATCCGATACCATGACGGAGGTGAAGAACTCTACGATCACGACTCCGATCCCCAAGAATGGGAAAACCTTGCAAAGTTACCCCGTCACTCGTTAGTGATCGAACGTCTACGTAAATCGATCCCCAAGTAAAGTAAGCCAGGGACGCCTACGCCCCTACATCAAACGGCCCCACCACTAACTAGCACCTTAACCCCGATCTCCACACCCGCCCACAATCTGCCCTGCAACAGTCCGACCTAAAGCCCATCACCCGGGCCAAGATCAAGGTAGTCCTTAAACGATAGTGAAACACCTCCTACTCTCAACAATCGCAGCTGTGCTGTTGGTGGTGTGTGGGAAGTCGGAGGAGTCGATAGAGGCGGAACCAGTTGCCGAAACTTCTCTGAATCAGGATGGTGGGGTAGGATTTCTGGATGAAATCGGGGAGGTTCGGTACGCTTTGTTTCACCGATGAATAAATCTTATCTGATCCTATTCGCTTTATTGCTGCCTCTGGTGGTTTGGGCCGAGGCAAAAAAACCGAACATCATGGTTATCCTTTCTGATGATCTACCATGGAAAACCCTCGGGTACCAGGGAGGGAACGTTGCCACTCCAAATATTGACCGAATAGCAAAAAACGGGGCACGCCTAACTCATTTTTATGTGCAGTCAGTCTGTACGCCGACGCGCTCTTGCCTGATGACTGGTCGATACCCCTTACGAACCGGAACTATTGCACGTTTCAATCGTTCAGGCGGAATGCTCGCAGATGAGCGGACGCTGGCCGATGCCATGCGAAAGGCCGGTTATTGGACTGCCATCGTGGGAAAATGGCACTTGGGGAACTGGGAGCAGGAGTTTCTGCCGCGTCAGCGAGGATTCGACCATCAGTATGGTTGTTACAATGGTGTGCTTGATTACTACACGCGATACCGGGGCAGACGCTATGACTGGCATCGCAATGATGAGCCCCTGCAGGAAGAGGGTTATACGACTGAATTGATCGCAGATGAGGCAGTCCGTCTGATTAAAAAGCATCCAGGAGAAAAGCCATTTTTCATGTATATTCCGTTTACCGCCACACACAGTCCACTTCAGGCTCCGGAAGATGTGGTTGCGCTTTATCAGGATAAATATAGCCACCTGAAGGGCAATGCAGGCAAACGCAAGGCCCTTATTGATGCCCAGGCGCACATCATGGATGAATCTGTCGGACGTATCATCAAGGCCGTTGAAGATCGTGGATTGATAGACAATACGCTAGTCGTGTTTTTTAATGACAACGGCGGCGCCGGCGTGGATTCCAATTCCCCGTTGCGCGGTGGAAAAGCGCGATACTACGAAGGCGGAATCAGGGTGCCTGCTGCGATGCAATGGCCGGGGCATGTCAAGGCGGGAACCGTAATCGATGAACCTGTCATGGTGGTCGATTTGTACCCGACCTTGATCAAGCTGGCGGGAGGATCCCTTAAGCAGGCATTACCGATAGATGGCCTTGATATCTGGCCGGTAATAACCCGAGGCGCGAAGACGCCGCGCAAAGAATTTGTCTGGGGTCCAAAAGTAATCCGTCGTGGCGACTGGAAATTGATAGATGAAGGTGGTCTGTACTATCCGCATAGTGCCATCTACGAGAAGGCCGAGTCTCCATCGAAGGCGCAACTATTCAACGTGGTCCAGGACCCTTATGAGAAAAAAGACCTGATCAACGAACGGCCGAAGATCGTTGCTTCACTCCGTAAACGCCTGTTGGAAATTAATAAGGAAATTCGCCCGGCAGGTCCGGTAGAAGAAATCCCGAAGGGTGTGCTCATCTACGGAGAGGCCGAAGCAAAAACCTTTAAGAGGTGGGATAAATAGTGAAAAACTGCTGCGATAGGAAAATGCGATGAAAAAAAAATGAGAACCATACTTACCTTACTTACGTTCGTCGCGCTTTCCGTTCAAGCGGCTTCTAATCAACCCAACGTCGTTCTGTTCCTTGTCGACGACATGGGCTGGATGGACAGTGAACCTTATGGCTCGAAGTACTACGAAACTCCCAATATGGAACGCTTATCCAAGCAATCGATGCGCTTTTCCAATGCTTACGCCCATCCGCTCTGCTCACCCACCCGCGCGTCAATCCTGAGTGGCCAGTATCCCTCAAGACATGGTGTCACATCCGCAAGCGGGCACCGTCCTGCCGTACCCGAGAGTCAGTCACGTTATCCAAAGGGAGCACCGCCCACCAAACCCCTCATCTACGCCGCCAGCATGAACTATCTCGATCCCAAACTGATTACGTTGCCTGAGGTGCTGGGCGAGGCTGGCTATTCCACGGGACACTTCGGAAAGTGGCACTTGGGGTTAAGCCGTGAGCACTGGCCCGAAAAACACGGCTTTCAGGTCGCCTTCCATGCCCAGCCCAGCCCAGGGCCGCCCGGTTCCAACTACTTCTCACCTTATGGTGTCCATATGACCGGTGAGCCCAGCGCCAAACACCCAATGGGTACCATTACTGACGGCCCCAAGGGTGAATACATCACCGACCGCCTCACTGATGAGGCGATTACCTTTATCGAGGCGAACAAGCGTAAGCCCTTTTTCCTGAACCTGTGGCACTATGCGGTGCACGGTCCGTGGGGACACAAGGAGAGTTACACCGCAAAGTTCGCCAAAAAGACGGATCCCCGTGGCGAGCAGCGAAATCCCGTCATGGCCTCGATGCTCAAGAGTGTGGACGAGAGTCTGGGTCGCGTTCTGGACAAGCTCGACGAACTGGGACTGACCAAGAACACGATCTTCATCTTCTACTCGGACAACGGTGGCAACACCCATAGCAACAAGGACGACACAGGCAGGTTTGGGAATCTGCTCAAGAGCCGCGTTCCCTGGGCCGTGAGCTACCGCAAGTGGGCCGGAAGGGAATACCCCACCAACAACGCCCCGCTTCGCGAAGGCAAGGGACGAGTCTACGAGGGGGGGCAACGCGTGCCGCTCATGGTGCGATGGCCCGGGCGCATCAAGCCGGGAACGACCAGTGATGAAGTCGTCGCCGCTATAGACTTGTATCCCACGCTTCTGGAAGCGCTTGATCTTCCGAAGCCCAAGGGTCATCTGATTGATGGCGAATCCATCCTCCCCGTACTGGAGAAGCGCGGCACCTTGAAGCGCAAAGCTTACTTCACCTGGTTTCCGCACCTGATCCCCGCAGTTTCAGTTCGTCAGGGCGACTTCAAGCTGATCCGCCGCTTTGAGCCGCACGACAAGTATCCCGAAACAGTCGAGCTATACAACCTCAAGAACGATGTCGGCGAGACTCGGAATCTCGCCGGTAACATGCCGAAGAAGGTAAAGGAGCTTCAAGTTTTGATCGATGGCTTCGTGAAGGAAACTGGCGCGCTCTACCCCAAGCCAAATCCCAACTACAACCCGAACGCGAAACCAACGGCATCAAAGCCCAAACCCAAACGCCCAACTCAGGAGCAGTTTCTCCAGAGACGAGACACGAACAAGGACGGTTTCATCACCTTGAAGGAATACATCGGCAATCCGAAAGGCCGCAACGTGCCGGCCCTGACGAAGCAATTCAACCGGCGCGACGCAAACAAGGACGCAAAACTCACACTTGTAGAATTGAAAGCCAAAGGGAAATGAAACACCTACTAATCACAACAATCGCAGCTGTGTACTAATCGAATTACATTATGACAAACAGAACAGACGGTCCTCCCGCAAGTGGATTATCAAAATGGAGTCTTGTCCTCGGTATCTTAGCTTTAATTATACCATGCCTTACAGTCATCTCAGCTGTAATTTGCGGCCATAAGGCGATATCGAAAGCGCATAAAAATCCTGAGCTTTATGGAGGCAAAGGGTTGGCAATTGCAGGTTTGGTGACTGGATATCTAGGTTTAGTAAGTGGTTTAATTATTGCCCTGCTTGCAGGGGTGTTACTTCCGTCTTTGGTAAAAGCTAAACAAAAGGCTCAAAGAATCGCTTGCGTTAATAATTTGAAGCAGATTGGGTTAGCTACTCGAATATCTGCAACAGACAATCAGGATCGTTTCCCGTGGCATGTTCCGCAAGCTGAAGGGGGCACAGCTGAGATAGCCCAGCCACGATCCGACACCGATGCTCTGCTGGACAGCGTCGGAGAACCAATCTTCGATGCCAATGCATGGCGGCACTTCCAAGCGATGTCGAATGAACTGTCGAACCCGAAAGTGCTCTGCTGCCCAAGAGACGGATCAAGAACTCAGGCGAATACCTTTCAAAGCATCCCCCCCAAAAGGTGCTAGAAGAAATGTCATCCCCTTCGACAAGAACTCCGTTAGTTACTGGCTGCGTACCGACCGGGAAGTGGACGAAGCACGGCCAAACGAAGTCATGGTCGTCTGTCCTTATCACGACGGGCAATACAACATCTTGCTTACGGATTCGTCAGTACAGCAAGCTGGTTGGAATCGCTTGGCACGCTTCTTCAAGGACATAACCAACCGAATCACAATCGCCCCACAGTAATATAGTATAAATGTTACAGTCCAGTCTAATCTCCTCCGCAAACACGGCGGCAAGACGGGTGCAGAATTAAAAGCTGAAGGGAAATAAACTGTGCTAAAAGCAAAGCTACTGTTTGTCTTTGATGATAAACACTCAAGTTAATGTTCAACTTAGTCATTAAGATATAATGCGTGCGATATTGGGCTTTCTACTGATCATTGCGCCGACGTTCTTCTCAAACGAGATAAGAGCTAACGAGCCGGCGGATCCGCCCAAACGACCTAATCTGGTCTTTCTGATGACCGACAATCAGCGCTGGGATGCGTTGGGTTGCTACGCAAACTCAATCATCCAGACACCCAACATCGATCGACTGGCGGCTCAAGGGCTTCGGTTCACTAACGCATTCTGCACGACATCGATCTGCGCCGCCACCCGCGCCAGTATCTTCACTGGCCAGTATCGCCGGACACATGGCTACTCGTTTGAAAAGCCGCCGATGACGATCGCGGCAATGCGGAAAACCTACCCGGCCGTACTGAAGAAGGCGGGCTACCGCACCGGATTCGTGGGCAAGATCGGAGTCCGTTTGAATCACGGTGCTGCCGAGGAGATGTTCGATTTTTTCCGATTCAATCAGGCGAGTGATACGAATCAACCCTACTACCGAAAGTCACCGGACGGGACAATCAGGCATCTCACGCGGATCAACGGCGACCAAGCCATCGATTTCTTGCGGAGCTCGATCGCGACACAGCCTTTTTGTCTATCCGTGAGCTTCAGCGCGCCACACCCAGAAGATGACAACGCTCGACAGTATATCTACGATCGAGAACTCGAGAATTTGTATCGGGGCGTGACCATTCCGCCACCGCGCGTCTCCGAACCTCGACATTTTGAACAGTTACCGGAGTTTCTGCGCGTTTCGATGAATCGTCAGCGCTGGTTTCGTCGTTTCGACACACCCGAAAAGTATCAGAGAATGATGAAAGCGATGTATCGACTCATTACGGGCGTCGACATCCAGATCGGGAGAATCCTCGATGAAATCCGAAAGCAGGGCTTAGAGGATAACACGATAATCGTTTTTACGTCGGACAATGGACTTATCGCGGGAGAGCACGGCATCACAGGCATTTGGCTTATGTACGAGCCGTCGATTCGACTGCCGCTTATTATCTATGACCCTCGCCAACCGGAGGCGAGCAAGGGTAAAGCCGTGTCCGAGCTGGCTCTGAACGTTGACTACGGACCGACATTGCTCGATCTTGCTGGTGTAGAGATCCCCGCCGCTATGCAAGGGAGGAGTCTAGTCCCTCTGCTGACAGGCAACTTGCAAGACTGGCCGAGGGACTTTTTCTACGAGCATTACTTTCGCCCGTCTGGGCTCAAGACGAACGAAAATAACATTCCTCGTAGCGAAGGCCTGAGATCCGAGCGTTGGAAGTACGTCCATTACTTCGATGAGCGGCCGACGTACGAGCAACTCTTCGATCTCGCGAAAGACCCCCACGAGGTCAATAACTTGGCGGGCGATCCACGACATGACAAGACTCTCGAAGCAATGCGTCGGCGGATGCAGGTTCTTCGGTCGAAAGCTGGACCGCCATGGAATCCGGGCCGCTAAGAAACCATTGCAAATAATAAACAAATAATCTGAGCTTTGGGCGTGCCAATGAAACAACTAATCACAACAATCGCAGCCGTGCTTTTGGTGGGGTGTGGGGAGAAGCCGTTGTCATTAGCAGATGTGTGCTATTTGAAGGTGCCTATGAAGGAAATGATCGGGCCATCCTTTACTTGTTATGCATACACAACCACAGGGTGAATCATCCCACGAGGCATATGGGTTCGTGCAAAAACCCATCTTCCCGCGCCTAATTTATCGGGCTCTACAACAACAAGCTTTAGATTAATGTCTTGGCGGGGTAAGTTGCTGTGCCCTGCCACACCGTGATTTTCGACCTTAGCGGACATAGAAATGTACAGATCAACGTTTATTAAGGCAATCAAGCCTCATCGGTCTCCGCCGCCGACCCGTTCATCAGCGAGGTGATGTCAGCCAATGACACCACCCTGCGGGACAGCTTTTCCAATTCACCCGACTGGATCGAGATATACAACCCCAACGATCAACCGTTCAGCCTCGCGGATTGGTCGCTTACCGATGACCCGCAGGACTTGCAAAAATGGACCTTTCCCAAGGTCTCGATCGATGCCAGGCAATTCCTGGTGGTCTTTGCCTCTGGGGAGAACAAAACCGAGCCGGACGGGGAATTGCACACCGGTTTCCGGTTGGCACGGGACGGGGAATACCTCGGACTGGTGAAGCCGGACGGCACGATTGCCAGTGAGTTCAAGCCGGAATTGCCTGCGCTGGAGTCAGACCAATCCTACGGGGTAAGCATGATGGGCGATGAGGAGACGCTCTTGCCCGTCGGGGCCGAGGTGAGCTACCTGGTTCCTACCAGCGAGCACTCCAACGAGACCTGGACGATGCCCGGTTACGAGGAAACCGAGGACTGGCAGCGTGGAAAGACGGGGATTGGCTTTGAGAGTAGTGGCGATTTTGGCGGCCTGGTGGAAACCAAAATCAGCTCCGGTTCATCGGGCATCTACATGCGGGGGACATTTCACTTCGATGATCTGGATGGGTTGACCCGACTGATGTTGCTCATCCGATACGATGACGGTTTCGTCGCCTACCTGAACGGGAGTCGTGTGGCGGAGGACAACGCGCCAGCAAAACCGGAGTATAATTCCTACGCCACCGGGCAGAACAAAAGTGAGGCCTTTCGGGATTTTGATTTGTCGGGCCATATACACCGTTTGAAACAGGGGGAAAACGTGCTTGGCATCCACTGCATGAATTTTCAGAGCGACCCCGATGACATGCTGCTGCTGCCCACGTTGGTTGGCGGTCGGGAAGGCGACATCGATCCCACCAACACGGTATTTCTCTCCTCACCCACCCCGGGCAGCATCAACACCGCGGAAGCGGTTGGGAAGGCAGGTGAACCGATCTTTTCACTGCCTGCCGGCACCTTCGTGACAAGCTTTGAACTGGAATTGTCCTCCACTCGTGCGGATGAAGAAGTGCGTTACACCCTGGACGGCAGCATGCCGACATCCGAATCCACCCTCTACACCGAGCCAGTGGCGATTGAAAGCAGTGTGATGGTTCGGGCGCGATGCTTCAGGCAAGGTTCCATACCCGGATCGTCGGTCAGCAACGGCTACCTAAAACTTGCCGGCAATCTGCATAATTTTTCCTCCAACCTGCCGGTGGTGGTGGTGCAAGATTTCAAGGACGGCAACATCCTCCCTGATCCCGATATACCCAGAGGAACCCTCCTTCGCCACCAAGGAGGCTACATGATGATCCACGAACCGGGAGGGGAGGACAGGCGAACCCGCCTGACCGATGCACCAACCCTGGAAACACGCATCGGCATAAAGATCCGTGGGAACAGCACGCAAAACCGCCCCAAGAAGGCGTTCACATTGGAAGCATGGGACGAATATGATGAAGACAAGGACATCGCCCCACTGAACATGCCGGAGGACTCGGATTGGGTTCTTTATGCCCCCTACAATTTCGACCGAGCCATGATCCGTAACGCGTTCATCTACGAGATCAGCAACCAGATCGGCCGATACGCGGTGCGCACTCGTTTTTGCGAGGTGTTCGTGAATACCGATGGCGGTTCGCTTGGTTATGAGGACTATGTCGGGGTCTATTCGTTCATGGAAAAAATTACCCGGGGCCGAAACCGTGTCGACATCCGGCGCATCGACCCGGGGCACAGCGATGAACCGGAAATTTCGGGGGGTTACATGTTCAAGGTCGACCGACCCGACCCAGGGGACAAAGGGTTCATCGCCGGGAAGGAAAATATCTTGTGGGTGGACCCCAAGGAGAACGAGGTAACCCCAGAGCAAGCCAAGTGGGTCACGGATTACATCAATAGCATGTATGAATCCACTCGCAGTTCCAACCCTGAGACCGGTTATCCCAAGTATGTCGATACGGACTCATGGATCGACCACCACATCCTGAATGAGTTTACCAAGAACCCCGATGCCTTTATCCTAAGCACCTATTTTTTCAAGGACCGCGGCAAGCGGATGGAATACGGCCCCATATGGGATTTCGATCGAACCATGGGCGGCGACGATGACGGACGAGCTGTCGACCCCATTGGCTGGTCGGGCGCGTATAGCCGTGGCTGGTGGAGCCGCATCATGCGAATCAGGGACTTCAAACGGCGTTATGTCGAGCGCTGGGCGCTTTTCCGGCAGCACGCCATGAGCGAGAAGAACATGTTTGCCGTCATTGATGCCATGGCCGAGGAACTGGACGAGGCCGCCGGCCGTAACTTTACGAGATGGCCCCTGTTTGCTTCAAGCGGCGGATTCCATATCGAGATTGGCCAACTCAAGAATTGGATTTCCAAGCGCCTCGCATGGATCGACTCCCAATACATGGCCGTCCCACAGCCGATCCTGAGTTCCATGGGGGGAGTGGTATTGCCCGGCTTTAGGCTCCAGTTGAGCGGTTCAGGAGGGGACGTTCACTATACCACAGATGGCACCGATCCCCGAATGCCCGACGATTCGGTAAATCCCAACGCGCAAACCCTCTCCATAAGCAAGGCCGATATGGTCCTCTCAAGGGATTCGGTGTGGAAATACCTGGACGACGGCACAAAGCTGGATGATGTGCAATGGACCCCGCTCGACTATGATGACAGCCAGTGGAAATCCGGTCCTGCAGAACTTGGCTACGGGGATGATGACGAGGCAACCGCGGTCAATAAGGGTGGCTCCGGTTCCAAGACGCACAACACCATCTATTTCCGGCGCCACTTCACCCTGAACTCCGTCAACCGGGGTGATAGATTGCTGCTCGAACTCCTGCGAGACGACGGAGCGGTGGTTTACCTCAATGGCACCGAGATTATCCGCAGCAACATGCCCTCGGGCACGGTCCTTTATTCCACCACGGCAACCTCCAAGAACAACCTCAAACAAAGCCGGTTATGGCATTCCCACGTCATCGACAGCCCTTCCATTACAAAGGGCGAGAATGTCATTGCGGTCGAGGTTCATCGGTTTAACATGTGGGATCGCGACCTGAGCTTCAACCTCGAACTGGGGTTGCTGGATGCCTCGGGCTCCTCGATAACAATCAACGAATCCACCACCATCATGGCACGCATCAAGAAAGTGGCATCCATTAAGAAAGGCAAGGATTGGAGCTCGCCTGTGAAGGTCACCTTTGTCGTTTCAGAAGCCGCGCCGCTCAAGATCACCGAGATCATGTATAATCCGCTGGAAGGGAATGCTCTGGAATTCATCGAGTTGAAAAACCTCTCCTCCCAGCCTTTGGCGCTGGAGGGCATAAGCCTGGAAGGGGTGAACTTCCAGTTTGAGGATGGCACCCTTATGCCCTGGCAGGCCGGAGTGCTAATCCCAAACAATGATCCTGAGGCATTTTCCAAGGTTTATCCCGGGGTGACCATCCTCGGGTTATATGGAGGCAACCTCTCCAATGGGGGAGAATTACTGCGCATCCACGATGCCGAGAAACAGGTGACCTTCGAAGTTGAGTATGGTGACTCGGGCGATTGGCCCGAGGAAGCGGATGGAACCGGCCATTCCCTGGAACTGGCCAATCCGGCGGGCAACCCGAAGGACTTCCGCAACTGGCGTGCCAGCGCGCTGCCGAGCGGATCTCCCGGTGACGTGCTGGAAATCAGCGTGGTCGCGCTGGAACCTGGGCGCGTCCAAATCCGGTTCTTCGCCCTGCCCGGCAATTCATACACGCTGCGCTATTCGGACAACGTGGCCTCGGGTCAGTGGATGCGCCTGCATCAGAAGAAATTTATGGCTAACCCTAAAGAAGTGGAATTTATCGACACGGTGCCCGGGAACGTGCAGCGCCGGTTTTACCGCATCTCAATTCCTTGACAACGGAACTGAGCCACCGCCATCCCATGAGCAACCCACGCTTGATGAACTACCGAACTCCGCAAACACGGCGGCAAGACGGGTGAAGAATTGAAAGCTGAAGGGAAGTAGTCACTCCGCCTCCAAGTCGCTAACATCAAATCGATCAACGAAGATTGGCGTCGCTTCGCTAACCCACGCACCTTGACAGGTTCTCGATTGGCCAAGGCATAAGAACGACTATTACGCATTGCATTTATCTTGACTCAGTGTTTGTGGTGGTGTTTTCCCCCTCTTTTCAAGACTATGAAACACACATTACTAACACTCACGATTGCCTCGCTGTTGGCCACAACCGCCTTCGCTGACCCGATTCACGATGCTGCCGCAAGTGGCAACCTTGCGCGTGTACAAGCAGAATTGGACAAAGGCGTAGATGTGAATGAGGCCAACAGCGGTTTTTGGAATTTAGCACCTTTGCATTATGCGGCTGGTTACGGTTACAAGGAACTCGCCGAACTCCTTATCGCTGAAGGTGCAGATGTGGATGCGAAGACCACTACTGGAGGAACTCCTTTGTTTAATGCGGCTGGTAATAACAAGGAGATCGTCGAACTACTGATTGCCAACGGTGCGGATGTAAATGCACAAGTTGTGCCAGGGCCACACGAATTTAATGTCGGTGATACACCGTTAGATTTTAGCGGTACAAGCGAAATCATCGACCTCATCCGCAAACACGGCGGCATGACGGGTGTAGAATTGAGGTCTGGAATGACTCCTTTGCATCAGGCGGCTAGAGACGGTCACAAGGAAATTGTCGAACAGCTTATCGACAAAGGTGCGGATGTGAATGCGAAGCGTGGGGATAGAAGGACTCCTTTGCATTTTGCGGCTACTTCAGGCCACAAGGAAATCGTCGAACTTCTAATCGCTGCTGGTGCGGATGTGAATGCGAAGAATGATTGGGGATGGACTCCTTTGACTTATGCGGCTATTAAC
>JYMV01013749.1_pt1 | contig 12967 bp, 10 predicted proteins | sample 338911 | NCBI WGS metagenome assembly JYMV01 (sample SAMN03354496, study PRJNA234377) | hydrothermal vent metagenome | biome: Deep sea; feature: Hydrothermal plumes at the Eastern Lau Spreading Center, Western Pacific Ocean; material: Seawater | place: Tonga | collected 2009 | depth 2000 m m | reverse complement strand
GGTTCTTAACCAATCCATCAGGTAACACATTGCCGCAATACTCCCGGTCGCCGCTATTATAAACTGTCCAAAGCGATGTGCTGGTGCTTCCGGTGATGTATCCCCGTACGACGAACTCAATGGGAAAAACCGTACACTTTTTTGCCACCGTCACATTAGGATCAGGGACGTTTATCACATGGTTCGAGATTATTTCCTTCGTCTGCTCAAACCACCATGCGCTGGTCTGATTCAGCACTTGACCCTTGAACGGGATGGCAGCAAGAATACGGTCGAAAGCGCTTTGTCGATCAGTAGTTATCAGGATTAAACGATCTTCCAGCTCGTAACTGTCCCGAACTTTCCCTCTGTACTTTTTTCCATTAGAAAGTTTGGTTTCCGTTAGGCAGTTACCCAGATCAGCCGCGATTATTTTTGTATAGTCAGTCATTCATTCATCACTCATATTTGTAGCCGTCATGAGAATAGGGATTGAACAGGATATGACTTTGAAGAACTTTTCCAAGAGTATCGTCGGCACCATCATCAGGAATGATACGCCAGATCACACCACTCCTTATTTTATTGATTCCTTCAATGTGAAACCACTCTTCAAGTGTTTTCTTTTTATGCTGCCCCACAAGGTCATCTTTGTAGCGAACCAAGATCGAGTGTCCACCATTAGAAGAAGTTTCTCCAGGCGATTCCTTGTTGGAGTTAAACAATTCACCGGATACGATGATTTTATCAAGTGTATCCGTACTTGCATCCGTATGGAGTTCAATTTCCCAGTGGTTCTGCCGTGTAACAGAAACTGGGATTCCCGATTGTCGTAAGGCATTCTCCACGGACACGGCTTCGTTATCGGTGATGATGAGATCCACAATGATTTCTTCGCACTTTTCAGGCCGCCAGTAAGTTTCTAATGCAAAACGGTGCGGTTCATAGTCGAGTATTGTAGCGGTGATCCGAGTTTCCTCTTTCAAATAGTCACGCATGGAGGAAAATATGGGATCACCGGCAGTGGTGCGCTCAGGATGCGGCATCATGGCCAGAATATTGCCGCCACTGTTGCAAACGGCAGCAAGGTTATCCATGGATCCGTTGGGATTTACGGGGAAATCGGATATGATTTCACCCTTCTCATCACAGTATTTGAAAACCGCTTGATCATTGTCATGGAGTTTCTTAAGAAGATCACTGTCCATCATGAAACGCCCCTCAGCGTGAGCAATCCACTCATCTTCCTGAAGATGTCGAGTAAAAGCACAACTGTTAGAAGGTGCAGTCAGCTGAACATTAACCCAAACATTGTAATATCCGGTCCCCATGATATGTCCATCCTTTACCATACGATTGTCGGACAGTGCCATGCCCACACGATTGCCTCGCAAGCCAGGGACGAGCCCGGTCTCCACCAGTATTTGAGCACCGTTGCAAATTCCCAAAACTGGTTTCCCTTTTTCTGCCTCTTCGCTGATGATCTTCATCACTGGATCTAGTGAGGCGATGATGCCTGCCCGGGAGCGGTCTTCGTAAGAGAACCCGCCGATAATGAAATAGCCATCACATTCGAGAAGTTTATCTACCGGTTCGTTCCACAGAAATTCCACCGGTTCCATCTCGGACCGCTTAATGGCAAGTGCTGATTCGCGCTCGCAGTTACTGCCGGGGAATTGGATGATGGCTATTTTCATTTATTTAGCCGCAAAGCCACAGAGCCCACAGAGTTTTTTGAAGTAAAAAATTATGTATTCTTTCTGCCTCTGTGGCTTTTTTATTTAAGAATAACATGTTTCTCTCCACTCACTACAGAACCAATCTCATAAACATTCGTAAGAATTTTTAGCACATCTTTCACCGAATCCTTATCGTTTGGATCCACAATAAAGACCATTCCGATTCCCATGTTAAAGGTGCGATACATTTCTTCTTCATCCACATTGCCTATGGATTTCATTACATTAAAAACCGGAATAGCTGGCCATGATCCTTTTCGGATTTCAACACAACACCCATCCGGTAAAATTCGTGGAATATTTTCCAACAACCCCCCCCCTGTAATGTGAGCCACGCCCTTAATATTAATGTTTTGGTTTAAAACAGAAAAAACATGATTCGTATAATTAATGTGGGTTTCCAGTAAAGTGAGACCAACAGTTTTCTCCAATTCTGGGATGGTATCATTCACATCAAACTCGCCCGCATCAAAAAAGAGTTTCCGTGCCAGAGAATAGCCGTTTGTATGCAGTCCGCTTGATGGTAAACCCAGCACCACATCGCCGGGCTGAATGGTATCGCCAGTGATGATTTTATCTTTTTCCACCACACCGGTAATGACACCAACCAAGTCGTGCTCGCCGGGGAGATAAGTGTCCGGCATTTCTGCTGTTTCTCCCCCCACCAAAGAGACACCCGTTTCCTTGCATGTCTTTACCATTCCGGATACAATTTCTTCAACAATTTCAGGCTTCAGTTTATCGTTGGCGATATAATCCAAAAAGGTGAGCGGTCTTGCACCCATGACTAAAATATCGTTGACGGCTGCGCTTAAAAGGTCAATGCCAATGGTGTCAAACTTACCCAGCATCCGGGCGATGATGGTCTTGGTGCCCACGCCGTCAATGCTCTGGACCAAGACCGGGTTTTCATACTCTTCCAAAATAGATTTGAGATCAAAAAGCGAGCCGAAACTGCCGAGATCAATGAGAACATTCTCCGTGAAGGTTGACTTCACATCATCTTTAATGCGAGCCACCGCTTCATTGCCTGCGTCGATGTTTACACCAGCGGATTTGTAATCGATTTTGCTCATCCCAACTTTTTCCTCAACCCATTTTCCCATGCATCTTTTCCTGCGGCAACTGATAAATTCACAACATTGTTTATTTTCATAATTGCTTCAGCAGTGGTTTCGCCAATTTTGGTCATTTCAACATCCCGCGATAAAAAGATTCCCATGACTGATTCAAGATTGTCGGGGGCCACTTCTATCACAAATCCACCCGATTCCGAGAAAAGCAATCTGTCTGCCCGCAGCTTACCCGGAATGGTTACGTTACAACCGATACCGTTCCGAAAACTCATTTCAGCAAAAGCGCCGGCAATACCCCCTTCAGAAATATCATGACAGGCGAGAATAAGACTTGCAGAGATGGCATCGGTTACTGCAAAAATTTGGGCTTCGACTTTTGTGATATCCGGTTGAGGTACATTAGCTCCCAGTTCGTCATGGAGAGCATAATAGATGCTCCCGCCGCATTCATTCTTCCGTTCGCCTACCATAAGAAGAACAGATCCGATTTGCTTGAAGTGAGGAGTGACTGCCTGACTTACGTCTTCCATTTTGCCCAGACAGGCGATGATGGGACTGGGTGGTATGGCTCCATTCTGTGATTCGTTGTAGAAAGAGACATTCCCCGCGATGATAGGAGTAGCTTCTTCCGGATGATCTTTCAGGTGAATGTTCTTGCACGCCTCGGCAACGCCCCGGGCAGCTTCCGCAAACTGTCCCATCTGATCTTCCTTCTCCGGATTTCCAAAGCAGAGGCAGTCTGTAATGGCGGCGGGAATCGCTCCTACAGCAGATACGTTCCGCATGGACTCCACTACGGCGTTTACCGCCCCCCAGTAAGGATCAATTTTGCTGTAACGAGGATTGTGATCTGTGGAGAGAGCAATACCTGTGGACCGTATCTCTGCTGGGAAATCATCGCTGTTGAACGGCTGCATAACGCCAGCATCCGCGTCGCCGCTTTCTACTAGAGTACGGCCTTGTACCTGCTTGTCGTAAGTCTCGAAAACTGGTTGCCGGGAAGCGACGTTTTCATGGGATAATATCTTTAGTAGAGTATCATTGTAATCATAAGGCTCAAGGATGTCCGGCTCGGTCAAATGCGTAACCGTTTTGGAGTAAGGACGGTTGTAGAGAAGTCCTTTCGTCACCTGCTCTGCAGGAGCATCTATGATAATTTCTCCGTTGGAATGCACGATATATTGTTTATCACTTCTGATTTTCCCCACAACTCTTGCCTCAGCTCCCTTGGAAGTTTCGGGGAAGTCAAAGGTCTTGTTATAATGCTCCAGAATAAGCGGCGTCAAGTCGGGATGAGCGACCCACATAAATCGCTCCTGTGTTTCGGAACAGAGGACGACGGATGGATGAAGGTTGTCCATGCTTATATGTGCCCGGTCAAGAAACAGTTCAGCGCCGTATCCCGCACTATCGGCGAGCTCCACACTTGCGCAGGCGATACCGCCCGCACCCAAATCCTTGAAGCCCACCTTATCCAATGCATCCTGTTCCTTGATGATGTCAAAGAGAGCATAAGTCGATTTTAAAATGTGTCGTTCCAGAAATGCATTTGGTTCCTGTACTGCGGCTTTTTTTGATTCCTTCTCATCTTCGTTCAGCTCCAGAGAAGCAAAACTGGCGCCTCCAAAACCGCTGTTATCAGTGGGTTTTCCTACAAGGATCAAATCGTAACCGTCGGCATTTTCTGGAGCTGTAGAGTGGATAACCTCATCTTCCCGGACAATACCCAGCGTAACCACTGTTACCAGACAATTATCGTTGTACCCTTCATCGTAGTATAGGTCGCCGCATAGATTTGGGATCCCAAGGGGATTCCCGTAGCCGGCGATTCCTGCCACCACCCCTTCGTGAATCCATTTCGTCTTGGGGGAACTGATATCACCGAAACGGAGTCCGTCTGCCACTGCGATGACTTCAGCGCCCATGCAGCAAACGTCCCGAACATTACCGCCAATACCAGTGGCAGCACCTTCGTATGGTACAATTTGTGATGGATGATTGTGTGATTCATGGCTCATTACCACACAGTAACGGTTTCCCTCTTTATCGGTGGCGACTGCTACCACACCGGCGTCTTCTTTAGCACCTAGGACAACCGTCGGTCCATCGGTTACGAATTGCTTCAGATGAGGACGACTGCTTTTGTAAGAGGAGTGCTCCGAACCTTGGATTGACCAGAGGACGCATTCAGCTAGAGATGGTGGGCGGTGTAGAATCTCGTTCTGTATTTTAACTGTTTCTTCAGGTGTCAATGTGAGGCCGTTGTTGGTTAGCGTAGATTTTATTTCGTCTTGCGACAAAGCATTAAAATCGATGATCTCAGTTGTAAAATTCAATTGCCTGAACGTATAATAGTTTGAGTTCGCTCTGGCCCAAGAGATATGATAGTAATAGGGCAACTAATTTCTTCTTCGATGAGTTTTATATAGCTGCGCATAGTGTCTGGTAAACTGTCGTACCCTTCTTTACAGTATCTGTCAATGTCTTTTGGCATTGTGTCTTCCCACCCTGACACTTCAGAATAGATAGGTTCTGCCTGTCGCATTTTTTCGAGGCTTGCCGGCATCTCAGTGTAAATGTCTTCCCCGATTTTATAAGCTGTGCAGATGCGAATTGGATTGAACCCCGACAGGATATCCAGTTTAGTAAGAGCGATTTCGGTTAGACCGTGAACGCGAACAGCTTGGCGCAGTTGGACAAGATCGAGGCAGCCGATACGTCGAGGTCTTCCAGTTGTAGTGCCAAACTCATTTCCTTTCTCGCGAAGTCTTTCACCATTATCATCGGTTTGCTCAGTAATGAAAGGACTGATGCCCACACGTGTTACATAAGCTTTTGTTACGCCGATAACCCGTCGATTTCCATTGAGACCTACTCCTGAACCGGTTGAGGCATGTCCTGCTGCCATGTTGGAGCTTGTTGTATGAGGATAGAGTCCATGATCCACATCCAGTGATATTCCCTGAGCACCCTCAAAGAGAATTGTTTTTCCTTCACGGTAAGCCTTGTAGAGTTCCAGTTCAGCATCAGCTAAATATCCTTTTAGCCTTTCACCATAATCTAAATACTCAGTATAGATGCTGTCAAAACTGAGGTCGAAGCGGGTTCCGAATGCGTTCTCAATTACATTTTTATTGAAAGAGAATGCTTTGGTGAGTTTTTCCTCAAAAATGGCAGGTTCCATTAGATCACCCATGCGAATGCCGTGGCGATACATCTTGTCAGCATAAACGGGAGCGATACCTCGGTTGGTACTTCCCGCTGCCAGATCTCCCTGATGCCCGGTGAGACACTCATCCATTATGATATGATAAGGCATGATGACATGAGCTCTTTCGCTAATCATCAATTTGGGTTCTATCTGTCGCCCCTTTAGTGACGCAATCTCCGAGAGCAGCACTTTTGGATCAATCACCACTCCGGCACCTATTACAGATACTGGATTTGGATAGAGTACCCCGGAGGGAATCAGGTGAAGTTTGTAAACCTCATCACCCACTATAACAGTATGTCCGGCATTATTACCACCTTGAAAACGTACGACGTAGTCACAATCTCCAGCAAAAAAGTCCGTGATTTTACCTTTGCCTTCATCTCCCCACTGGGCGCCGACTATGATAGTAGTTTGAGAAACTTTGGATTCAGACATCAATAAGAGGCTTGGTTTGAAAATAGTGATTTATTAACCAAATAGTACTTAGAGTCGAAAAAATAAGAATCACGTTTTCGAGTTCCACGTTTTCGAATTATATTTTTCCCCACCCTTCAAAAAGAAGGTAGTTGATTCAAGTTCACTGTTTCTTCGGTTCAATTGTCTCTCTTTAAGGGGATAGGAAAGATAAAGTTTACATTCTGGCCATGAAAAGTGGAACGTGAAAATCAGACAATTTGTGAAATATTGAAACTTTGGCTAAGTGGGTGGCAAAACCCTCTTCGTTCGGTTTATCATGTAGACTGCTGCCATAGCTAAGATTCCCCCCAAAACTGTTGATATTTCAAGTGGTTCCCTTAGAAAAATCATGCTAAAAATCAGAGCACTTAATGGTACAGTGAATATGAAAGCGCTGGCTCTCTCCGACCCGAGAATGACTGTACCATAGAAATAAACGGTAGTAGCAAAAACCATAGAACCAAACGTTACCAGCAGAAAGTTGAGCCAGAAAATCCAGTCGTATGTGAAAATTTCAATAACATTAGAATCAACAGTAAAAGGGAAGGAAAGAAGAGCAGCCAGGGAAAAAGTCCAGAAGCTGAATGTGAGTAAAGGAATATAATCCTTGGCTTTGGCAGTAATCACTGTCAGGAATGCCCAGGAAAGTGAACAGATAACAAAGTAACTATTCCCACTTGTGGTGAGTTCATCAAAATTGAATTTCCACACTTTTAATATGAGCGCACCGCCAACAAGCCCCAACAGCAATCCAATAGCTTCTTTCTGAAGAGGGATTCGTCTGGCGATTAAGATGGCTAAAATAAATGTAAACAGAGGATTCATTGTCGGTACTACAACACCACCAACTGTGGCCAATCCGATGTGGGTTCCGTAGAAATAAGCGAAGTTGTAGAGCGTAATGGACAGGGCTCCGCCTATGACAAATACACTGCTTTTCAAGCTAAGCCTTGGAGATTGTCTCGTGAACAATAGTATCGGAATGAAAGAGAGTCCTGAAAAGGCAAACCGCCAAAAAGTAAGTACCGATGCAGAAGCGTAAGCGCCGAGTATTTTAGCATTGGTCCAAGAGAGTCCCCACATAATCATGGCAAGGATGAGGAGAAGATAAAGCCCGAAGTGGGAATTTGACCGTCTCACAAAAAGATCGATTTATCTACGAGTATAATTTTTTGGATAGATGTGGAGTTGAAATATTTGAGTTCTTTTTTCAGGTATAGTTTAAGCATTTACTGTCTCCAAATATACTAATGAAAAGTACGTTTTGACTAAGTAGTCGTCTAACTTTCCGCTGAAATAATATTTATCTAAAAGAAATCCAAGGTTTCTGAAAGAATTTCAGCGTAACCAAGACATATGTTATCCATAGCTATTCGTACATTTTGGATTTCCTTCTCCAAATGATTTTTGCTGTTGCTGGCCAGAGCGAGAGTCAGTTCCGCTCGCTGCCACTTATCGTTTCCTCCGGTTTCTGCCACAGAGATGTTAAAGCGACTGCGAAGACGCCCTTTGATGCGGTTCACAACGCGGCGTTTATCTTTCAGAGATTGAGAAGTGGGGATGAAAATTTCTATTTTAAGAGCAGCAATCATTTTGCTGTGCCTAACAAGGTTGGACGAAAAAACTACTTTTTCACCTGTGATAGTTTAGTTGACTTCAGAAAAATTTACTTCAGGATAATCGGATTTAACATTGAGATAATCAGTATCGATACCCAGAAGATATATATCAAAAAACCGCACTGTTAGACGGTTGACTATCTCGACAATCCGCCGCCCCGGAATTTCTCCTGCTTTACCAATGTAATTCAGAAAGGGGGAGAATAACGGAATATCGGTATAGTCGAAGTGGTGGGTTCCTTCCAAGGTAAGATAATACGCGGGACCGCTGTTGTTATTTATCAATGATCTGATAAGTAAATCATTCCGATTGTCCGGCCAAGTCGGTCGGCCCATATAGAGAAGCGGTTGCTCCAGACCTCTTTTGATGATACTGTCAGCCACGGCTAATGACCAACTATCCAACACCAGACACGCTTTGATACGGGTATCTCTTGCTGCAACTTCTACACTGGTTGCCCCACCGAAGGAGTGACCCAGTACGCCAACCCTCTCAAGATCCAAATGTCCGCTCAACATACTTTTGATGTTACCGGACTGTATCTGTTCCATCTGATCCAAGATGAAGCGGATATCTTCCACTCGAGTGTTGAGTTGCCGGCGGCGAAGTAGAACCGAATCTTCGTAAGCAACCTCCGGACCGATGTATGAACGGTAGTCAGCAGTGCTGCCATCAGGAAAGACAGAGATGTTCGCATCGTAAGGGTGATTGAGCGCAGCTACGACATAGCCATGACTTACCAATTCTTCAATTAAGCTGGTATGCAGAAAACGGGTACCCACGATTCCATGGGAGAGTATCAGCACCGGAAACTGACCACCGTCATTTACAGGGGCATCGGTGTAGCTGTGGGTTTTAGTTAGGTGCTGGTAAGTTAGAGAGAACGAGGGGAAGTTGCCCGCCGCCGCCAAAGCCGGACCACGGTAGTCAGGATGATCAAAATAGGGGACAGGCTTTCTATCTTCTTCAGGAATTGCAGGATACCAGATTTGTACCATCAACTGCCGGGCGTCCCGAAAGTCTTCATTCGTAAACCACTCCTGACGGTTGTGATCTATCCAGTGATACGTATGTGTGCCGACGCTGTGAGGACCCGTAGGGGTGGGAAGTTCGATCACCGGGAGTAACATGGAAGGGAGTACTGCAATGATAAGAAAGAGAGATAGGAGAATTTTTAAAGGGAGTTTCCTGGGAGGTCTAAAACTTATCAGAGTGAGAACCAGTAGGAAACCGTAGCCCGGGACTATCTGCCACCGATAACCTTCTACAATCCATTGGGCTACCCCTGCCATAACTGTCAGCAGTATGGTCTTCCAGAAGAAACGTTTTTGATCCGATGGCGAGAAAAGAGTACCCATGCTGAACAGGAGCAGCAGAAAGAAGATGATCTCCACCGGGCGCATCAGTCAAGTCCTCCTCCGAACTGTTCCGTCAGCTCGATCTCCCAGCCGCTGGGGTCGGTGATGTAGACGGAATTAGAACGCCCCCAGTCCACAGCACCACCGTAAAGTATATTGACGCCCATTTCTCTTAATTTATTTTCCAGAGATTCAAAGTCATCCACGTGTAGACCAAAATGACTAATGCGCAAACCTTTGTCAGAAATATCCAGCTCGGGATACTCATAAGCGCAGAAATACCCAGCCTCAGGATTGCCAAAAATAACCCACGGCCCATCGTCCGTTTCTCCTCTTTCTTTTACCTTAAAGCCAAAAACGGAGTTGTAGAATTCGATTGTTTCTTTCAGGTTTTTCACCCGGAAATTTATGTGGTCTATCGCTCTTACTGTGATCATAAAGTCTTGGTTAATTTATCTAATTTAGGGTTAAATAGTTTTTTTCGCTGTACAAAATCACGTATGCCATAAGGAAGATAGAAAAGATAGAAATGAATAATCCCCACCAGTATGAGTATTACCAAGTAATTCCCGTCCGGAAACAGCTGAGCAAGATTATCGCCTTCAGGCGGGTAACGAAGATACATATAATTGGCGTCTAAGATCAGGTTAACAGCTCCTATCAGTCCAATAACTGCGAAGGAAACAATAATAGCTATATTCAGGGAACGGAAGGTCGGCCGGAGATCAGAAGTGATGATAAGAAATAAGATCCCTAAAATGGTAAGGCTGTGGCCAAAGAAATATTCGATGTAGTAATAACTGGGAAAACTGTCTGTAATGCTGGGAGTCAGAATGGTTGTCCAAAAGTAAGCTACAGGATATGCTCGACGACTTTTAGTTAATAAAACATAGGCTACAAGAAAAACATTAAGTCCGCAGAGGTGCAGAGGTAATATTGTATGGTAGTCCCATCTACCATCGAAAGCAAAATATATGTGTCGAATTGCTTCGTGTCCAAGCAGTCCTATGACCAGCAGCCACCGGATGATGTTCTTCCACTTCTCGGCCGCAAACTTGCCGACATAGACTAGCACTGCGACTTGAATGACCACGATGGTTGCCAATGTCCAGAGGTGTTGTGATCCGAAAGTGTCGAACATTAATCAGTGAATTGGCGGCGGTCTCATGAACCGAAGCAGTGACTTAATCAAATTTTGTCCTCTTTTCCAGGTTTGCTTCAATGTCCCTGCGGGCCAACCAGACCTGCCGGAGCTTCTTCTGGCTGTAGAGAGGGAATTGATCTGTGCGGTGGGGAGAGCCAGGCTGGCTTGCGTTGCCGTAGCTTAGTAGACCCATGGCTTTCACCGGATCGGAAAATTCCATCACCATCACGTAGGAGTCGCCCCCGACAGCGGCAAATCGGTTGTCATCAATGGAACGGTAGTAGGTTACCCTGAAGTGGCCATAGGGATCCCCTTCTCCGCCGTTGGCGGGGAGGTCAATTCCTTCCCTCTTCAACCGGTACACGTCACCCCACGGCACGCCCAGGGAACCGTAGGTTTCCTTAACATCCTTTGCGGCTTTTTCCAGTAACCTCACAGCTTTCTCCGGATCTGCCAGGCCGGAGGGGGTGTTCATGGGATCATTTTCATCCCAGGGCACGGAAAAAAGTTCATCCTTCCACGCTTCGAGCTTCATCTCGTCTGTCCATGCCTTGAAGAGAACAGCCCCCCGGCTGTTTGTGTCGGTGTTGCGGTCCCATCTACTGAGGATGGCGGCGGCTTCATGTACAATCTGCCGGTCTGATGCTTCGGCAGTTTTCAGGAGATCATCCAGCAGGCGGTCTGCCAGTTCCATCCGCGTGGAAAGTTTGTAAGCTATGAGTTCATTGTAGGTGATGGATGGATCCTCAGCGAGCATCCGCGCCGAACGCTGTGCCCGGAAGTACATGAAGTTTTTCGACATGTAAGGGGGGAAATCCTCCCGGGACAGAGCTTTCGGAAAGGTTGTCGTCCAGGGCGGATCGTTGGCGTTCTGCAGCCACCCGCTCTCAGGGTCGATGACTTTTGGAAGATCGCCGTATGGATGGATTTCATGCCACAGTGTTTCTATACCGTCCGACTGAATGATGCCCCACCAGTCCAGTTCAGGATCCGGCCGGACGGGCGTTCTACCTCCGAACAGGTGCATAATGTGTCCGTCCCTGTCTGCGTACATGACCGTGTAAAAAGGATTCTGCAGCCGGGAGATCGCTTCCTCAAATTCCTTCAGATTTTTAGCTCGGGACATATCCCAGTACTGACTGAAAACGTTGGACTGATCCAATCCCACTATCCGCAACGCAAGGGCTTTTTCATCTGACTTGGAGACTACAGGCCCGATGACAGAAGATTTGAGTTCATACTCATGTTCAGTGAATGAATCATCATCATTTTTCACGGTCAGCCGGACTGAGCGTGTATCGAATGGATGAATTGAACCGTTCCATTCATATCCTCCCTCAAGCAGAGTTAATTCAAAGAGGTCTGCCCCGTCCTGGACGTTATTGGTATGGGTCCATCCCAGGTACTCGTTGAAGGCGATGCCAAGAAAAGGCATCCCCACCATTGCCGCGCCGTAGACATTGATATCCGGGGAAATTAAGTGGGACTCAAACCAGGTGAACATGTCACCCCAGGGAAGATGAGGGTTCGCCACCAGCATGGCATGTCCGTTTGTTGACCGTGAGGGTCCAACCGCCCAGGCATTGGATCCTTTGCTGCTGGCAAAATGGGAGGGATCAAACTTTGCCGCCCCCGGATCGGTGACAAAGTGAAAGTTGATAACCCACTGGAATTGAGCCAGCGGATCTTCCGGCTGTACGGGCAGTACGACCTTTACTTCGTCTGAAAGTTTTTCCGGATGCGCATTTGCAAAATCGTTGATACCATCTACGAAGGACTTGAGATATGAGTCAATGGGTTTATCCTGCTCCGTCAGCCATTGACGTGCCCTTTCCGGGATGTTGTTGGTGTGGACCCAGAGGTCCGAATCCAGATACGATTCTCCCCAGTATTCAGCCGCTCTTCCCCGGGCCCGGCCGTACAGTCTCAGGAGAAGGTCCCCGTGATTTTCCATCTGCGCCCACCCGAAAGCATGGAACAGACCTTCATTGTCTGAGGCGAAGATGTGGGGAATGCCGTAGGTGTCCCATAATATTTCTGTCTGGCGGTCCTCACCCCGACATGCGGAGAAGCCGAGTAGAAAAGATAAAACCAGCCACGCCGGGAAGACAGGGAATTGTATATGGCGTTTACCAGGTTTTTTCACTTGTGTATCCATTATGGGCAAAGGCATGAATTTGGATGGCGGGCAATGTAACGGCGAAGTGAAACGAAATCAAGGGGAAACGGGAGAAATCATGTCGGCAGGCACTAATTAGATAACCCGTTTGGGGTGGCTCCTGTCATCTCAAGGATTAAAGCTGTATTATCTTTGAAACAGGTGTGCTGAGTTCGGATGGTAGTAGCAAAATGGTAGAGTGCGAATAGAAATAGAACACCAT
>JYMV01052095.1_pt1 | contig 12968 bp, 10 predicted proteins | sample 338911 | NCBI WGS metagenome assembly JYMV01 (sample SAMN03354496, study PRJNA234377) | hydrothermal vent metagenome | biome: Deep sea; feature: Hydrothermal plumes at the Eastern Lau Spreading Center, Western Pacific Ocean; material: Seawater | place: Tonga | collected 2009 | depth 2000 m m | reverse complement strand
AACAACGCCTGCATACCGATAAAACATTCGAACTATCCAGTAGCGACAACATAATTGCATTGAAAGGACCAAAACGGGCCGAAGCAACCTACCCACAACAATGGGGAATGTAACAACTGTTCCGCTTCAACATTCAATCGCATCATGAGAACTAGATTTAGAGAGTTTAAAGACTACTACAAAATACTGAGTGTCGCCGAAAACGCATCAGATGCGGAGATAAAAAAGTCTTACCGTAAACTGGCGCTTGAACACCATCCCGACCACAACAAAAATGATCCTGGTAGTGAGGAAAAGTTCAAACAAATCACCGAAGCTTATGGCGTCCTGATAGATCCTCTCAAACGAAAAGAATACGATCGATTTCGAGACGATCATTTGGCAGGCCGAACCAGCGAAGACTCTCAATTTAGGTACACACAACAAGATATTTTTGAAGAGATGCTTCGTAAAGGTTTTGGTAAGGATGTATTTGAAGAATTGAATCGTGAGTTTTCAAAGTCAGGCTTTCGATCAGGCAACTCGTTTTTTCAAACCACACTGATGGGCGGTGCTCTAGGAGGAATCGTTCGAATCCTTGGGATGATTCCAGGTCCTATTGGACGAGTAGGCCAAGGTCTTCGAATAGCACATATGATTGGCACATCCCTTTTTGCACTAAAAAAAATGCGTGATGCTAAATCAGCAGAAAACCTTAAAGATCAACCAAATATTAAAAAGCCCGACATTCTTGAATCCGTGAAGGGAGTTTTCAACAAAGGGACAAATAGCCAAAACTCTCTTGATTATAATCTAGCCATGACCATACCTCCTAAAGAAGCACTCGCAGGAGCTAATAAAAAAATTTCATACGAAATAGACGGAACTCCTGAGCAGTTGATGATTCGCATTCCTGAAAAATTTCCCCATGGTGGAAAATTAAGAATCAAAGGCAAGGGACACTCTAAAGATAAAAAACGGGGCGACCTGATACTTCAAATCAAGGTAAACTCCTAACCCCCTCACATCTCTTTTTCACAACTTGAAAATCCATCAACACATGAGTTCTTTAAATAAGTTTATTCGATGAAAAAAGAAGAAATTATAAAATATTGGAGTAAGTTTTTTGCTGATCTTCTAGTCGGAACTTTCAAAAAACTCCTCCTATTCGGGTTGATTGGATTTACCCTAGGACTAATCGGACTTTTCATAATGGATCATTTCGTTATGGATGAATTGGAGTGGAGCACTTGGATTGTGTCGACAGTCCTGGTTTTGTCTTTTGGCTGGTATACCGGGTTTGGTGCTATCTTCGGGTTGATTGCCTGTATAATTCAAACCTCTAGCAAAAAAATCACCGAAGCACTAGTTGGCCTTCATGACCTACTCGATCTGTTGACACACGGGATGGTTGAAAAAATCCCCCGATTCAATAAAAATATTCCTCGCAACCAACTGGAAGATACTTTCGATGGGATTGGGAAAAATTTTCTAGAGCAATTGCGGCTTAAACAAGGTGTCACTGCTTTTCTATCTCGTATCTTGTTTGGGACTATCCTTAAGGCAATCAAATTCTTTTTTCTAGATAACGTAGTAGAAGAGTTATCGAAAAAAGAGGGGGATATCACATCATCCGATATCGAGCATGCGGTGCGACGGGTGGGTGTGGAAATCGTAATAGCACCAATCTTAGAAAAATTTATTTATCTTCAAATCCTAAATTTTATTCTATTCGCCTTAAGTTTCTTCATTCCGGTTGGTATCCTACTTCTTTTTTAATCTCTCCTTTTTAATCTCTTCATATTACTTATTTATACTTCTTCATCTAATTCAATCACTTAAAAGCACCGTCAAATATTGGAGAGAGGCTGTTTAAAATTTTTCTTGTACTTTCCCGGAGTCTGTTATTGTTTTCGCCGCTAATATTTTCCATGCGATCTGCAAATTTTTCATAGTAATAGATAAACCCTTGTGCATTTGGACCTCCTTTAAGTAAATGAAGCCCAAGAATTTTTAGTTGTTCTACTATATAATCTTGATTTAATACTAGGTCAGCTTTTGCAACTACCACGAGGACAGGTTCCACCTTATCCATAAAAGAAACGGTCCTTGCAATAAAGCTTGCAATTGTTAGGTAGTATATCATTAAAATTGTAATTCCTGTGACTAGTGACTTCATAACAAACTGATGAACACTTGATTTATTCTCTGCTAATTGCTGATTCATATAAATATCTCCTCTATTGCGCGATTGAGTTCACCTGTCACTCACACCATCCCTTAGTCTTCTTCCCACCATCATACCGTACAGCTAAACTTTCTCTGAGCCAGTCCCCGAATTGTATGCCAAATTTTAAACTAAGATTTTAATCAAGTGGGAGATTATACCAAGAAAGTGATTACCAATTTATGGTGTTTTGAAATAAATGTATCCATATCATGCGATGCAAGTTGATCTGAAGTGAAGTCAATCCAGCTTGATTCGTTCATCGAAGAGAAGTTTTAATGAAACTATTTGAAGGTCTTGAGGGAGTATATAGGGTTCAGGAGTTTCCAGTTCAACCCAAACAGTTGTGACTTTCTCTAGAAACTCTTTTAAGGGTATATATGTGCCCTCCCCTTTAGTTTTAACGCGGCCCAGGTCTCCTATATCATTTATGTTAGGACCTCCTAACACTTTTTGGCCTTGGGAGTCTATAATGCCCAATCGTAAGCGGCTTTTTGAAAGAAGCTTTTTGTAAAAAACTTGGTTGATTAAAAACTTTAACTCAAGATGTGTGGCGTATTGTGCTTCCTTCAATACATATTCTATCCGAATTTTTCGATCTTTAACTTTGAAGTTAAAGTTATCGTTTATAGGTTCTACTCCCTGAAAAAAAACTTCCTTCAAATTTGAGGAGTCGACGGGTATGATTTTGAATGTTCGATCAAAGGGTTTTCTTTTCTCGTTTCTTCCCATTATGGAAGCATACTTGAATCTTTTTACAATATGGTAGTTCTCTAGAACGTAGATTGATAACGGGTTCTTATAATCCGTAAAAACAGGGCTGTTTTCGGTTCTCCAGGAAATTTGGTTTGGAGTATCAAGCCGAACCGACCCGATGAGTGTTCCCGCATTAACATGATTTAATATTATAAGTTTGGGTTTCCGTTCCTCAAGTTGACTTAAGGCAATCTTAATTTGCCGCTCGGTTACCACTCCATAAGCAACATCCGCTGAAGTGAGGGCATTAGTTCTACCTGTAAATTGAGAATAGTAACCCCAGGGAAAGGAGAGAATGTATTCTTCAGGTTTAACATTATCCGTTATATATTTATTTATTGCTTTGTACTGATCGTAGGCTTCCCTTGAAACATTAAAGCCGACTTTGTCGTAATAAATCATTTCGGTGCTCTTTGGCTTTCCCGGATTTAACGTGAACAATATTTCATTTCGACTGGAGAGAGAGAACCAAATAAATGTGAAAGATAAAATTATTGAGCATAAACAGTATCCTAGGAAATCTTTTAGTTTATAACCCGTTTGGAAGTTATAGTTATGGTAGTGATGAGTTGCGCGTATCCATAATTTCTCTAGGAGTAAAAACCCCAATGTAATGGCTGGGACAAGCCCGTATACCGCATAATTTGGGCTGGTCCAACCCCGATAAAAAATTAATAAACCGAAAAAACTTAGTAGGAGATACTTAAAGCAGGAGGGACTCTGTTTATGAAAAAACCTAACCAGAAAAAAGACTCCCCCAAATCCGTAAATTATGATTGGCAGGTACTGAATAAAAGCCATGGAAAAAAGAGTCTGAATAATGGAATCGCTAAAATTGGAAAGAGAAATACTTGGGAAGGGAGGGAAAAAATCGCTTCGCCCTGGTGGATCTTGGGCGAGAAATGTGGAGATTTGTAAATAATAATATATGATAAAATCGAACAGTACTCCGTGATAGATCATGTACAAGGTGAACGGTACTAGGGAAGTAAACAGGCCCAATAAAAAGAACATTGCTAAGTTCTTTGCGCAAGTTTTGTTGTTAGAAATAGCAAAAAGAATTAAAGCTCCTGTAAGTGTAATGAAAAGTGCGCTGCCATATTCGGTTCCCATTAAAATTGAGACACCTTGCATCGTCCCCGTCAAAAAAATCCAAACCCTTTTTTCTGGCTGGATCAAGCAAAAAGAGAATAAAGCCAAGGTTAGTTCCGCGCAAAGAGCTCGTGGAGAGAAATATTGACCTACGGTCAAGTGAAAGAGGCAAACAAGTATAAAAATTATTCTCAGCCAGGGGACCCCAACAAAAACCCGAATATAAAAGTGCGCTAAAACCAGGGACAGGAGTGGCATAACAATATAAATATTAACCAAAAGCGCCCAATGGTTGCTCCCAAAATAATAGTAAAATGGGACCTGAAAAAAGGCGAATAATGGACCGTAGTAATAGTTGAAATCTTTAAAAAAAACCTTCCCCTGTAATAAATCATCCAGAGGACGAGCCCAATAAACATAATCGGCGTACCCCACTATCGATTCGTCGGGATTATGCAGATAGTTAACATATCCGTGGAAACCCACATAAAAAAAGATAGTAGCGAAGAGAGCGTATTCTAGGTTTGAGGCTGGTTTGAAGGGGGATGTGAGCTTATCATTCATACTAAATTTCTCTGCTCTAGCAAAAATTAATAGCAAGCCCTATTTTTTCAGAATCCAAGAATAAAAAAAGATGAATATTAAGCCGCATGCTATAATGGGTCCTATGCTAAAAAGAGACATATTATACTTACCAACCCATATAGAAAATAGCAACTATCAGTGAATATTCTAATCGTATTCGGCGAGTTTTAAATTGCTTAATTTGTTAGGTTATGGCGATTATTGTAATAGGGCATTCTATTCCAATCTTGGTGCATGGTGGCCAGTTATCGGTTGAAAGTACTCCCGGCAAGGGAAGCACGTTTAAAGTAACCATCCCATTAATAAAACCATCTTCTAAATAATTTAAAAAAGTTTAATCTCTCCTTTTTAATTTCTTCATATTACTTATTTATACTTCTTCATCAAAGGTATCTAAGTACACCTAACGTTTAATTTTTAATAGCTAAGTAAATATTTAAATCATCTTTATTATTCCTTTATAAAAGATAGTGTCGATTTTTGTTAAGATGCAAATAAGTAGGGTTTTAAGAGCAAATACGATGAATCAAATTTGGATAGCTAAAAAAATTATCACTGGTTTTATTTTGGGGGTGTTTGTGCTCGTCTTAGCAGGAGCGACAAGTGCAATGACGAAGCAAGAACTCACGCGAGAAGCTTTAATAGAGAAAGTTAACTCCCATGACAAGCTACTTGAAACTCTTCAAAGAATAAGTTGGTTTGGTGACATGAGACTGCGTTACGAAATAGTAGATCGAGCCAGTGATAACTCTACTGCTAATGATGCTGACGGCCACCTGGATACAGATCGGGCAAGAATTCGTTTTCGGTTTGGAGCCAGGGCGCATGTCTATGAAGATCTGAACTTCGTTTTTAGACTTTCTACTGGGGGTGATACTGCATCTACATCGGGCAATACGACTCTGGATGGAACCTTCGGGAACGAAGCTATTTCCCTTAACCTGGCCTACGGCTCTTGGGAGGTCATGGATGGTTTGACCGTACAGGGAGGAAAAGTAAAAAATCCGTTCATGAAATCAGAAGTAGTCTGGGACAATGACGTAAACCCTGAAGGACTCTCCGAAATCTATCAAAAAAAATCAGGAGACACCACCTTACAGTTTGTTGCAGGTCAATACATAGTCGAGGAAACGGATCGTAAAAACAATATTGATTCTGACGATGTTGTACTTTTGGCGTGGCAGGCACAGCTTCACCAGAAAACTAAAGCCGGAAAGTTTAAATTTGCTGTGGCATGGTACGACTATCATCACCTAACCGATCAGGGAAGCGCAATCACTAAACAACTCGGTAGTGGTGATGGTCAGAGGAACAGCCAGGTTACGGGAACCGATGTCAATGCAACGAACATGCAGACGTTGGATTTCATGGCTGATTGGTCTTCCCCAATAGGCAGCAAGCATGGCAACCTTTTCTATGAATATGCTGTCAACACTGATGCCGATGCTCCTGCAGGAAATAACACGATAGCTCAAAATCTAGACACTGCTTGGCAATTGGGATTCAAGTTTGGTGACAAGAACGTTAAGAAGGCTGGACAATGGCAAATAAAGACCCTTTATCGGCTTGTCCAGCAAGATGCGGTGTTTTATGCTTTGACCGACTCTGACTTTCATCAGGGTGGAACCAATGCCAAGGGTATTAAACTGGGAGCAAAATATGCTATTCGAAAAGGCATGCAACTGGGTTACACCTTTTTTGACACCAAAAATGAACGTGGGGATATAAATGGCGGGAAATTAGATGTTCCTGGAAAGCACCAACTTGATTTGAAGTTTAATTTTTGAAACTTAATTTTTACGATTTTTGCCAAAGGCAAAACTGTAATTTTCCTATAAAAAATCTTTAATAAAACGTATTATAGTATCACAGATATTTGATGTTTTTTAGAGAGGTTAAAAGTATATGCGAACCATACTATCAATGTTTTCAAAGTCACCATTCAAGCCCCTGGTGAGTCATATTGACAAAGTTAACGAATGCGTCAACCTAATCGCTCCTTTATTCGAGGCCTATCAGTCTAAAAACTACGGAAAAGTTGAGGAGATTGCGAAAGACATATCAGAGCTTGAACACAAAGCAGACCAAATCAAAAGCGACATTCGGCAACATTTACCTCAAAGTATTTTTCTGCCCGTAGATAAAAGAGATTTTATGCGTCTTTTATCAGCCCAAGATGATATCGCCGATGCCGTAGAAGATTTGGCTGTTCTTATGCGGATAAAAAATATCGATGTCCCGGAGGAACTTTCTGAGCTTTTGGTGAACTTGGTTCACTATATTGTCGCCTTGGCGAATGATGCATGCAACGTGATACGCGAATTGGAAGATCTATTGGAAGCCTCTTTTGGCGGGGCCGAAGCAGAAAAAGTAGAAAAAATGGCCTCACATTTAGGAACTGGTGAGTACGAAGCAGACAAAAAACAGTTTTTGTTAGCGCAAAAACTATTCTCTTTAAATGATCTCAGTGCTGCTGACCTATTTTTGCTAAACGAGTTGATTAAAAAACTTGGTGCCGTAGCTGACCAGTCTGAAAAAATTGGTAAAATTCTTCATATGTTTCTTTCCCGTTAATTAAATTCTCTAAATATTCTAATAACTCATAAATCAATACAGAGGTAATTTTGGATTTAAGCACTTTCTTGATGGTCTTTGCTATAGCTGCCTGTATCTACATGGCATGCAACATTGGCGCGAACGATGTTGCTAATGCAATGGGTACGAGTGTCGGATCGGGATCACTCACCTTCAAGCAGGCTATCTATGTTGCTGCAGTAGCTGAATTTGCTGGTGCCTATTTTGTTGGCGGTCACGTATCCGATACGATTCGAAAGGGAATGCTTGACCCCGAAATTTTCTCGGATGCTCCGCTTCATCTTGTTTATGGAATGATTGCGGCTTTAGTTGCAGCTGCTTTATGGCTTAATATTGCCAGCTACCTTGGATGGCCTGTTTCAACTACTCATTCCATCGTAGGGGCGGTAGTTGGGTTTGGTGTTATGGCCGGAGGAATGGACGCCATCAATTGGAGTAAGGTCTGGGGTGTTGTGATGAGCTGGGTTGTCTCCCCTATAATGGGAGGTTTGGTTGCTTTTCTTCTTTTCCGGTTTCTGACTAACCAAGTTTTCAGAAGACGCAACCCACTTCTATACGCCAAACGAATTTTACCGTTCATGGTATTTTTGGTTTGTGTGATTCTTGCCAATGCCATGTTTTACAAGGGGCTTAAAAACCTACACCTTGACTTTTCTTATCCCGAGGCAATGACATATGCCATCATTTTTGGAATGGTAGGTTTTTTAATCTCTAAGCCACTCGCAAAAAAAATTCCAGATATTCCAAAAAAAGAAATTCATAAACAGTTGGAAGCAACAGAAAATATTTTTAAGTACCTTCAAATCATAACCGCATTTTATGTCGCCTTTGCCCACGGATCCAATGATGTCGCAAACGCCGTAGGTCCTCTTGCCGCAGTAGTTTCAATTTTAAACAGCGGAACCGTAGCGATGAAAGTGGCAATGCCACCCTGGATTCTCGCCTTAGGTGGTGGTTTTATTGTGCTGGGACTTTTGATTTGGGGGAGACGGGTTATGGAAACGATAGGAAGTAAAATTACCGAGATCACTCCTTCGCGTGGTTTTTGTGCTACTTTTGCCGGCGCTTCAGTCGTCTTGATTTGCTCTAAAATGGGGTTGCCGGTTTCTACCACTCATACCCTGGTGGGTTCGGTCATCGGAGTGGGGTTGGCTCGGGGTCTACCAACACTGAACCTTGGAATCATCCAAGAGATTGTAATGTCCTGGCTCGCTACGGTTCCATTTACTGCTCTTCTATCCGCTTTCTTGTTCAAAGTAATGCTCTGGACACTGGGCTAATTTTCTTCCAAATAAACGGTATTGAATTAAAGATTATTTTTATATAACCTTTAAAGAACACCCCTATTTTAGCCGTTAAATAGAGCGACTCTTAGTTATTTTCAAAAAAAGATTTTATGCGTAGACGTGTCCGAAAGTTTAATAGCTATTTGGTATTGCTTGTCTCGGTAATTGGAATCCAATTCCTTTTACTCCCTTTTTACCATTTTCATCCAGACCATCAGCATTTTCATTCTGGGGGGCTACCTTCGCACCAGCATAATGCTTATTTCCATTCGATTGAACTGGACAGCATTGCCCATCTTACTCACGCTCACGATCACAATTCAGCAGACCATCATTCTGAGAATAATGATGATGAAAACGAGCTAAAAGTCGACCTAAATAAAGTAACCTTGAAATCCAAAAATTCATTCAAGATTTTAAAAGTTTTCTCCACTTATTTACCTCTCGATATCCGGCAGAAGTTTAATATATACGACCTTCCAACAAAACTGAATGACTTCTCCCCTCTAGCATTTCAGCATCAACTCCGAGAGCGCTCTCCACCTTATTCTTTCGTCTAAGCTAACAATCCAAAAAAACATCTTAATTTAACCGCGACGCGTTACCAAAAATTACTGATGGTTTAATGTTGTAATGCGTATTTCTTTTTAAGCACCCATGAAACGTTTTATTATTTTTTGGAGTGTTGTATCTTTGTTTGGCATGTTGTTTTTCTCTGTTGCCTCTGCCAACCAAGATATAGCGCTTCAAACTGAAACTAAAAGTTCACTTCAGCTCACAATTAAGGAAGCTGCGGCCAAAGCTCTGCTCCATAACCCGACTTTGTCAGCATTTTCCTTAGACAAGCGGGTTAAGCAAGCTCAAACCCTGCAGGCTGGACTCCGCCCTAATCCACATCTGGAAATAGAAGTTGACGATGCAGCGGGCTCGGGAGAGTTTACTGGGTTTGACCATTCCGAGATAACAGTTCAACTTGGGCAATTAATTGAGTTAGGTGGCAAGCGCGCTGCCAGAGTGAATGCCAGTCGAATTTCAGAAAAACTAGCCGACTGGGACTATAACGGCAAGCGTCTTGATGTGTTGACCGAAGTAAATAAGACCTTCATAGAAGTTTTAAAGGCTCAACACAAAGTCTCTCTATCGGAAGACCTAATTAAACTTGGAAACCAATTTTACAATGCAGTCAGTGAAAGAGTAAGAACGGGGAAAGTCGCTCCAATACAAAAAGTCAAAGCGAGTGTTGTTCTCTCCACTTTCAAACTCGAAACACAAAAAGCAAAGCTGATGCTAGAGCAATACCGCAGAAAATTATCATCCACATGGGGAATTACCGAGCCTGACTTTGTATCGGTTGTTGGCAATCTTTTTGAAGTTTCTCCGGTACCTCCTTTAGAAACGCTTAACCAAAAGATATCTGAGACTCCTTATGTTCAACGCTGGAAAACTGTGGAGGATAGACGAAAGGCCATGCTCGAAGTTGAGCAAGCTAAAAGAACCCCAGATATAACAATTAAAGGAGGATATCGGCGGCTAGAACAAACCAATGATAATGCCATAACATTCGGGATCTCAGTTCCTCTTATTTTTTTCAATAGAAATCAGGGGGCAATCTCAGAAGCACAAAATAATTTAGCCAAAACAAAAGAGGAGAGAAGAGCTGCCGAAATCATAGCCAACAAAAACTTTTTAGAAGCATATCAGGCTCTTGTCTTTGCTCATTCTCAAGCAAGCACCCTTCACTCCGAAACGATACCCGCTGCTCAAAAAACTTTTGATGCAATTAACGAAGGTTATCGCTTTGGCAAGTTTGGTTTTCTAGATGTTCTGGACAGTCAGAAAATCCTATTTCAAACAAGGGAACAATATTTAGATATCTTGGCTGATTATCACATCGCTCTTGCAGAAGTTAACCGAATGACAGGTGGGTTGATATATACCGACATCAGTTCTGAAAACTCAGCAATGGAGAAAAAATCTAAATGAAAAACCGATCCCCATTTTTAGTTATCCTCATTTTAGGCATCGGGGCATTTCTAGGAATTCAGATTTTACAATTGGAACCGAAAAAAATAATTGAATCAGGCGATTCTCATGAAGAGGGGGGTAATTCTAGTATTAGTTCAATTGAACGAGGTCCTCATGGTGGATGGATGTTTTCTGATGGGGATATCCAATTGGAGGTTACCATTTTTGAAACAGGTACCCCTCCTCAATTCAGAGCTTATCCCAGAAAAATTTCAGGAGAAAAAATACCCCCAGGTGAGGTTGACCTAATTATTGAACTACAACGCTTGGACCGAGTAGATTCAATAAAATTTAAACCTACTCCAGAATTTCTTTTAGGTAATCAAACTATAGTTGAACCTCATTCATTTGAATTGAATATTAAAGCTCAATGGCAAGGTAATGACTACAGTTGGAAGTTTTCTCAAATTGAAGCTCGCGCCGAGATTTCCGCAGAAGTAATAAAAACTCTAGGGATAACGACCACTAAAGCAGGCCCTGTTAAAATAAAAATTATTCAACCGTTGACAGGAGAAGTCAGTCTCAACGAGGAAAGGGTTGTCCATATTGTCCCTCGCCTGGATGGGGTTGTCAGGAAAGTATTTAAGGATTTAGGCGATCGAGTAGAAAAGGGGGAATTGCTGGCCATCCTGGAAAGCAGAGAACTTGCGGACCTAAAGATCCGTTATCTTTCTACAGTGAAACAATCAAAGCTGGGCTTAAAAGATTTTGAAAGAGAAACGCTTGTTTATAAAAATACCCTAACGATGCTGCGTCTTCTTGAGCAGCAGTCAAATCCTGAAGAGATTGAACGCCACTTGAACAACCTTGTGATTGGTGAGAGTCGCAAGCTTCTTATCCCAGCATACTCGAAATTAAAATTGGCTGATTCGGTTTACCAACGCGAAAAACAACTTCATGAAAAAGGTATTTCCTCTAAATCAGAATATCTTCTAGCCCTTGATGATTACAAAAGTTCGGAAGCCAAATATTTGGCATTGAGAGAAAAAATTTCATATGACGGCGATTGGACTATTCGGCAAAAACAAAGGACCGTCGAGATGAATCAACTGAATCTGCAAACAGCAAATCAAAAGTTGCAGACATTAGGTCTGTCCACAACTCAAATTGAACTTCTAGAAACGCAAGAAAATCCTATGTTCACGCAGTACGAGTTAAGGTCTACCCTAAGTGGTCTTGTTATAAAGAGACATCTCACAACTGGGGAGGCCATTAAAAAGGATGACAATGTATTTGTTTTGGCCGATTTCTCCGATGTCTGGATCAATATCGCAATCCCAGCGAACAACATCAAAGCCGTAGAACTTGGGCAAAAGGTAAGAGTCATTAATGAGCCTATGGGAATTGAGGAAACAGGTCGATTGACATACTTAAGTTCCATCATTGACGAAACAAATAGAACCGTTACAGGACGAGTAGTAATTCAGAACCAAAAAAATCTTTGGCGTCCGGGGACTGCTATAAAGGCAGAAGCTATTCAGAATCTACGCGATTGGTCTGTTGTCTTTGTGAAGTATGGAGACTATTTCGAAGGTCGCCCTGTCGAGCTTGGAGTTAGTGACGGGAGTTGGGTCGAAGTATTAGATGGTTTATCAACTGGAGAAGAGTACGCAGTGAAAAATAGTTTCACCGTTAAAGCTGAAATAGAAAAATCAGGGGCTACTCATTCGCATTAGATACAGTTAAATTATGTTCAATAAATTAATACAGTTTTCCATCAAGCAAAGATTATTAGTGATTACAGCTACCATCTTTATGGGTATTTTCGGAGCTTACAACTTTCTAATCCTTCCCATTGATGCAGTTCCCGATATCACTAATGTTCAGGTTCAGATTAACACAAAAGCTCCTGGCTTCACCCCTCTGGAAGTTGAACAGCGGATAACATTCCCTGTAGAAACAGTCATTGCCGGACTACCCAAACTAAAAAATACTCGGTCATTATCACGATACGGATTGTCTCAGGTCACTGCTATTTTTGAGGATGGGACAGATATCTACTTTGCAAGGCAATTGATCAACTCACGTCTGCAAGGAGTCAAAGAGATTTTGCCTGAAAATACAGAACCCCTTATTGGCCCTATCGCTACGGGACTTGGGGAGATTTTCATGTGGTCCGTCGAAAAGCAAGATCATTCTTCTAATAAAAATCAGGAACCTTCCTCTCTAATGGAACTAAGAGAGGTCCAAGATTGGATCATACGACCACAACTATTCAATGTTCCAGGTGTTACAGAAGTCAATAGTATTGGCGGCTATGTAAAACAATATCAAGTTGCTCCTGATCCCAGAAAAATGATCGCTTTTGGGATTAGCTTTCGCGACCTGATGGAAGCTTTGAGTAAAAATAATTCAAACACGGGTGCAGGATACATCGAGCATCAAGGTGAACAGTATCTGGTTCGATCTCCCGGCCAAGTAAA
>JYMV01025796.1_pt1 | contig 12968 bp, 6 predicted proteins | sample 338911 | NCBI WGS metagenome assembly JYMV01 (sample SAMN03354496, study PRJNA234377) | hydrothermal vent metagenome | biome: Deep sea; feature: Hydrothermal plumes at the Eastern Lau Spreading Center, Western Pacific Ocean; material: Seawater | place: Tonga | collected 2009 | depth 2000 m m | reverse complement strand
CCGATGGACCTGGTGTTGTGGTGCGTTTTTAATCGTATCATCGATGCCCGCACTAATATTCTGGTTACCCGCAATTGCGAGCCTATAACCGCAGAATCCTTATTGCAGTTTGTTACCCAGTTGCAGGAAATGTTCCCTCCAATTCGCATTTCTGATATTCCCAGAAATAAATTATTGGCACCTGCGCGTATTACCAAGTGTTTAACGGTTATCAATTTTGAAAGCTGGCCGAATATTGCTGAAGTGCAAACTGTCAGAACGGCCTATCAAACCAGTTGGGGTGAGTTGTACAGTGTGGCCGGATTTGAGGCACTGGAAGATTTGCGTCGGGATCTATTTCACACCCGCCGAAAACCGGAGATCTATGTAAAGACCCACGATAGTCCTCATAAGGCACGTATCTTTGAAGAATTCAAAGAGCGTACTCAGATGGATTTTGACAATATGTTATAGTTTCTTATCTTAAACGAAGGCCGGAGCAGCTATTCCGGCCGCTTTTAATTAATATTTATAAGTCATCACCAAGTTCAATCGGGCCGACATCCTTACCGTGAATTCGACTACAGCCGTGTAAGGTATGGAAGCGACGAGTGGTGGTGAGTCTCAGGTATTTACGCCACAGGCGTTCTACGATAGTGGCTGGCTCTCTGAAGGATAAGCACATCTCAACGAAGGCCTCTTCTACCTGATTTTGCGGTTCAACAATGCCTTGTTCCAGTTTGGAAAGACGGGAGCCTAAACTAGCCAATAAGCGCGCTTCGTTAATCGAAAAATCACCACTTTTGCTAAAGCCGTACGGAAAGTTTACTTGATCCCTGAAGGGTTCTGCTACGACGAAACCTTGTTCTAGTTGCATGTTAGATCACCTTAAATCAAACCGAAATTGGTTACTTGCGGAGTATGAGCTGTGATGTTTTTTGAGTACAACAAATAGAATTTATCGTGACGATAGAAGACAGTTGTTGTTACCTGCCTTGTTACTGATTTGTGGATGAATCTAGGGGGCAACTCAGCGGAAGTCTGAAAGCGATTTGTGTATTTTGATGTCACACCTGAAAATTATCAATAAGTTGCCTGATAGTGTTTAATGCCTGTTGTCGTGGTTTATCCAGCGTATGGGCAAAGCTCAAGCGCAGATAATTGTGATAACGCTTTTGACTGGAAAATAAAACACCGGGGGTAATGGTGATGCCTTCTTTCAGCAGGGGTAAGTACATTATTTGAGTATCGATGCCGGCAGGTAATTGTAGCCACAGCGTTAGCCCTCCATCGGGAACGCTAAAGTGCACATCTTTGGGCCAGTTTTGTTGGAGGTTACTAACCAGCTGGTCGCGCCGCTGTTTGAGGTGTTGGCGATAACGGTTTAAATGCCGCCGATAGTGCCCCTCCGCCATAAAATTTGCCAACCCAGACTGCACGGATTGGCTGCCAGATAGTTGATTAACCAATTTGAGGTAGGCCATCTTAGCGTGCATCAGGCCACCACTAAACCAGCCGATACGCAGATCACGGGACAGTGACTTGGAAAACGAACTACACAAAATAACCCGCCCCTGCTGATCAAAATGCTTCATGGGTTCAGGCTGTAAGTTAAAACCCAGCTCGCCATAGATGTCATCTTCAATAAGAAAGAAGCGGTATTTTTGCGCCAGTTCCACCAGTTTTTGTTTTTCGTGAAAGGGAATACAAGCACCGCTTGGGGTGTTGTAACTGGGCGTGACCACACAGGCTTTAATTGGCCATTTAACAACGACTTTTTGTAGTTCATTAGCGCTTAATCCGCTCGTGCCAGAGCAGGGGATTTCAATGACTTTGAGATTTAATTGTTGCGCGATTTGCAATACGCCGTAAAAGGCTGGGCTTTCGATAGCTATTGTGTCTCCGGGACTGCAACTGGCCATCAAAGCGATAAATAAACTGTGCTGACAGCCGGAAGTTATGCAGATCTCGTCGACACTCAGCGTGCAGTTGCGTACTTTATATTGCCTCTGAATTTGCTCGCGCAACTGTCTGTCACCTTCCGGAGAGCCATAATAAAGTGCATTGACCTGAGCTTGCTGTCTTTGTGAGCGGCTGATGTAGCGCTGTAATACCTGAATATGGGCGGGTTTGTCATGCAGCGGGGCCGCTGGACACAAATCGAATGCGGCACCACGCGACATGATTTGATGAAAAATTTCAGGTACTTCCACCAGATCAGGTGTGCTTTCAAATTCTGCGTTTTGCTCGCTTTGCCCTTCGTTGGCCGATGATTTGACGTAATAGCCCGAGCGCGGTCGTGCCTCCACCAAGCCCTGTGCCTCAAGATAATGCAGAGCATGTTGCACAGAAACTTTCGCCAGATTGAATTCTTTGCTGAGTTGCCGAATAGAGGGTAATCGATCGCCAGCCTGCAAGGTGCGTTTTTCAATCCGATAAGTCAGCGTTCGGGCCAGTTCCTGATATTTAAAATCACTCATAGTTTTTAGTATAGCAAAACTGTACCTATATTAAGTTAAAAAACTGTGTCTACCAATGACAGATAGGTTCTCTACACTTCCCACTGATTAAAATGTGTGGAGAACATGGTGAAAAGTTCGTGGCCGACAGAACAGAATATTATTTTTCAAACTCCTGTTTCAGAGCCAAAGAAAGATGCAGGTAAAATCTATATTCGAGAACAATTTGGTAAATTTCAACGTTTTAGGCGTCGTCTGAATTGCGTTTTAGTTGCTGTATTTGTGTTATTACCTTTGCTTCGTTACCAGGGCCATCAGGCCGTTCTCATTGATGTGGGCAGGCAACGTATGGATATTTTGGGCTTGTCTCTGTTCCCCCAAGACTTATTGATCCTGGCACTTGTGTTTATGTTGGCGGCCTTTGTGCTGTTTTATGTATCAAAACGCTATGGCCGAGTGTGGTGTGGTTACACTTGTCCGCAAACTGTCTGGACACTCATGTTTAACTGGCTGGAACGCCGGGTAGAGGGCAGTCATCATCAAAGCCAGACGCTGGACAGGCAAAACTGGCATATTTCGAAAATCACCAGGAAGATTATTAAGCATTCACTGTGGTTGTTGCTTTCTCTGATGACGTCACTGGCGTTTATGTCCTATTTTGTGCCGGCAGAAGCGCTATATAAAGATGTTATTACCTTCAATTTGTCAGCGTTAATCACCGGTTGGGTGGCTTTCTTTACATTGTGCACATATCTCAATGCGGGTTTTTTGCGAGAGAAAATGTGCACTCACGCTTGCCCATACTCGCGCTTTCAGTCGGCCTTATTCGACTCAGGTACAAAGCTGGTGACATACGATGCGACCCGTGGAGAAGGTCGAGGTCCAAGAAAGCGAAATGCTCCAAGAGCCGAAGGTTTAGGTGATTGCGTAGATTGCAATTTATGTGTACAGGTGTGCCCGGTTGGTATTGATATTCGGGATGGGTTGCAATACGACTGTATCAATTGTGGCTTGTGTGTTGATGCCTGTGATTCCACCATGAAAAAGTTTAACTATGCACAGGGCTTGATAGCATACGCTAGACAAACTGCGCCCCGCACAGCCAATAAGCTCAACCTTGGCTACGCTTTGACAATTCTGGCTACCCTTGCGTCTATTGTTTATTGGGGACTGAATCGGCAAGCATTTGAGGTAAACCTGATCCGCGACCGACAAGCCCTGTATCGTATAAACACCTCAGGAGTGGTGGAGAATACCTACCTGCTAAAAACCCTTAATAAGACTCAACAAACCCGACATTACCAGGTTTCTGTGGGCAATCGTTCCGATTTTGTTATCAATGCCAGCACCGAGTTTGTGGTTAAGCCCGGCGAGTATTTACTGACCGCATTGCCGGTTTCCTATTTAGGTGATGAGCAAGATAAAACACGCCTAATCTCCTTTGCTGTTGAAGATTTGCAAACTGGCGAAATTTTGGCAAAAGACTCTACTTTTTATTTGGGGGAGGGGGGCTGGTAGCTTCTTCGAGACAGAAGATGGAAAAGAGTAAAAATGCGATTGCGGATGGCGCACCCGAGAGGATTCGAACCTCTGACCTCTGCCTCCGGAGAACAACCCTGCAAAATGTATCTGACATGTGTTAATCGGTGTTAAACGAAATATATCAATATAATCAATAGGATATAGAGGTCTCGCTGAAGAACAAAGCAGAACGTTTAAAACCGTACAGGTACGTCACGGTCACGGTTGGGTCACAATGACTGGTCGAAACATCGGACATTTTGTCCGTTTTCAAACCCTGCAAACTGTGAAATATGGTCTTCGGGATACGACAATGCACCGCAAAATACCATAAATCATAAACGCCTTTTCGACGTTCGTGAGATATATCGTCCTTTTAGCGACTCTCTTATTCCCAAAGAAAAAATGCATATCAGTGTATTTTTAATGACACAGTTTTTTTGCCGCATAGGACTCAGAAATAGCTATGCCTTTGATGTCAGTGTGCCGATACATTGAGCAAGCGTATTATTGGTGTACATATTGATTTTATAGAGATGCTCTATGGGCGCAAGATGCAGAAAGCACGCATCTAATTTTAGGTTTTCTTCCATGTAGACTTGTTCGAAAAGTAGTGGTTTTGATTACACCAGTTAAGTGGTAGAGGATACCTCAAATATGAGAAGAAAATGTATCTGAGTTTTTTAATTTCTTAATTTTCAGAATGAGCCCTTAACTGGGGGACTTATGAAAATGGTTCAAACTAAAACTTCTTGCGTCTACACCAACTTCGCCAACTTGTGTTGGCGTACCGTGGACTATGGTTCTGCTCTATCTTACACCGCTGATATGCATAACATGAAGACCCTTGTCATATTGATTAACAGGTACTTCGAACGATGTGAAATCAGAAAGTGGTAATGGTACAAATTGCATTCCCTCAAATATTTCCTTTCCACATGTGAGGCGAGTATTCAACTGATATCGGCCCTTGTGCTTTAGCTGTTTTATATCCCGTTATGACGCTATTCCCTTCGTTTACTGAATATGTTGGCTCCACATGGGTTTTCCCGTTTTTCAGCTTTTAAATGATATGGGAGTAAGATTGTCTGGGTTGAGGATTCGCGCTGTAAAGTGACGTCGTAACAAAAAATACAGTGAGGTAACATCCTTGCATAGACTGACCATTCGGTAGACATCGACGTTATTGAAAATAAGCTCAGTTGCATATTCTGACGCACCCGATCAGTAATTCCGGGTAACCCGATCTCCGCCATTCCGACCACCCGATCACAGGACTTTTCTGCTCCACCCGATCAGCCATTTATGCTTGTTAGCTTCTTTTAATTTTTAAAGAGGAAACAAGTATGTCAAAACCTACTGACATCGAGCGAGTTAAAGCGGTTCTCCGTCTTAAGTTCGACGAAAACCTCGGTAATCGTGATATTGCCAGACGACTGAATGTTGGTGCTGCAACAATCTCAGATATTCTCGGTAAATTTAAAAGCCTCAATTGTGGCTGGCCTTTACCAGAGCATACCACCGATTCATGGATGCATCAGTCATTGTATCCGGACAGAAAAGCAGGACGGATAAAGCCCGATTACGCGCTGATGGATATTGAGCTGAGGCGCAAAGGTGTCACAAAGCTCCTGTTGTGGGAAGAGTATCAGGCTGCCAACCCGGAAGCCTGTTATTGCTACAGTCAGTTCTGTGATAACTACCGGGATTGGAAAGCACAGCAAAAACGCTCTATGCGCTTTACCCATAAAGCCGGTGAAAAGGTGTTTATCGATTTCTGTGGGCCAACGCTACCGGTAATAAACCCTGACACAGGAGAAGTGCGCAATGTGCAGGTGTTTGTCGCTGTCCTTGGCGCATCCAACTACACCTTTGCTGTTGCTACAGAAAACCAAAAGCTTGAGAGCTGGCTCAATGCACACGTGGCGATGTTCGCCTTCTTTGGTGGCGTGCCACAATTGCTGGTGCCGGATAATCTCAGGTCAGCGGTCACTAAAGCCTGCCGGTTTGAGCCGCAGCTGAATACCGCATATCAGTCGCTGGCAAACCATTATGGCTGTTCAGTGATGCCAGCCAGACCACTTAAACCCAAAGATAAAGCCAAAGCCGAGAATGCCGTTCTGATTGTTGAGCGTTGGATCATGGCAAGGCTGAGGCATCAGGTATTCCATACACTGTCAGGGTTAAACGTCGCCATTAGGGAGTTACTGCATGAGCTGAATCAAAAGCCATTCCAGCGGTTACCGGGAAACCGTCAATCCCTGTTCGAGTCACTGGATAAACCTGAATTGGCCCCGCTGCCTTCAACACCATGGGAATATACCGATATCCACATTGCTAAAGTCGGTATTGATTATCATGTGCTCCATAAAGATCACTTCTACTCCGTGCCGCATTTGTTTGTAGGGAAATCCGTTGAAGTACACGCCTCACAGCGCCTGATCCGAATTTACTACCAACGGGAGTGTATTGCCCAGCATGTCCGTAGTGAACGCAAAGGCGGTTTTACCTGCGTTGATGAGCATATGCCATCCAATCATCAGCACCAGAAATGGTCGCCGGAAAGATTTAAGAACTGGGCGAAACAGTTTGGTCCGGCCACGCTTGAAGTAACCGACACCATTCTCAAAAGCAAACCCCACCCGGAGCAAAGTTACCGGGCCTGTCTGGGACTACTCAATCTGGCAAAGAAGTACGGAGAGAATCGACTGGAAAATGCCTGTCGTCGGGCCATTGAAATTGGCAACCCCTGCCGCGCCAGCGTGAAATCACTGTTACAGACACACCTTGATAATGCCCCGAAAGAGGATGAAGTTGAAACGCCTAATCTCACTCATCACAACATCCGTGGCCCCAGATACTACAAATAAGGAATCAGCATGAACGATTTACTAATACAGCAATTACAACAACTGCGCATGACAGGGATTGCGGATATGTTAAAACAGCAGCGTACTCAACCCAACACTTACAGTGAACTGGCGTTCGAAGAAAGGCTGTCACTGCTGATTGACCATGAAATAAATCAGAGGCGCACCAACCGAATTAACCGGCTTCGAAAGCATGCACGACTCAGGTTAAGTGCCACGCCAGAGGAGTTGAGTTATGGCAATGGACGCGGACTGGATAAATCCAGAATGGCTGATTTACTGTCAGGTGGTTACTTAAACCACCACCAGAATGTCATCATCACTGGCGCTACCGGAGGCGGAAAAACCTATGTCGCCTGCGCACTTGCAGAGCAGGCCTGTCGTCAGGGAATGAGTGCCAGATACTGGCGGTTACCCAGACTCAATGAACACCTGCACATCGGACATGCTGACGGAAGTTACACTAAACAGTTAGCCCAGATTGCTAAGCAACAGTTACTGATTCTGGATGACTGGGGGCTGGAAAAGATTACGATCAAACAGGCAACGGATCTTCTGGAGGTTGTTGAAGACAGACATGGCGTCAGCAGTACCATTATCTGTAGCCAGTTACCTGTTGACCAATGGCATTCAATGATAAGTAACGGTACCGTCGCCGATGCGTTATTGGATCGCCTTATACACAACGCTCACCGGATTACTCTGTCTGGTGAGTCCATGAGAAAACAACAAAATATGAGGTAAAAACACCTGTGGCAGATATCCGTCTGCCACACCTGATCGGGCAAATCAGAATACCAGTGATCGGGTATAGCAGAATTCAGGTGATCGGGTGGCCAGAATAAGTGATCGGGTAATGGCTAATACGCACTCAGTAATGAAAGATAAACGGTTTTCATTCGTTCACTCCATTGCTAAAAGGGGAGAAAGGCAAAAAAGACATGCGTTGTTACGATAAACAAATGACGGAATTTACTTTCAAGTTGCTTATTATCGCATCGGCACAATCAATGGCATTCAAGATTTCGGCTACAACATCCTGTGTTTTACGATATTTAATTGCCAGCGATATCACAAGTGACTCTTCAAGCCAGATATCATCTGGATCTTTGAGGTAGGCAAGAATCCCCTTTCTGGATTGAAAGTTGGTCATTGATTCGATGTCGAAAAGCGGTGACGCGCAGAGTCTTGCTGCAAAATCTTCTATGCACTCCGCTCGCCAGTAGCCGCTTAGCAAATTTTTCAAATCACAATGACGAGCCTCATTATGGCGTGAAATCAGCGCAAAAATTTTATCTAAGGTTGCCTGACAAGGTGCCAGTTCATATTGTTTAATCAGGGTAATCATTATTGTGTACTTGGATATTGGAAAAGGCGTCATAGCACGTCCAGTTTGTTTTCTGTGCGCCAATTATTCCCTTGTTGAGAACAAATAAAAGTGACTAAAGTCACTTCCGACTTCAGAAAGCGACGTAAATTTTATTGACGGTGTTTGGGCACATGCAATGGTGGATAAGCGTTTTTCTCAAATTTTTTAAAAATTGCTAGAACTCCGTGCTGTAATATATTGTCCCGCAGTCTCAGGAGGTTCTGGTTTAAGTACTTTTGGTTCTGTGCCACAAAAATCAAGCACTCCGGAGTGTATAAATGACGCCATAGAGGGAGAAGGAGCTGATGCCATGACTTTTGTGAATTATCTGTCGATTGGCTACAACAACGCTAAATACGTCTGTCAACTCTGGCGATTCCCTGATGGTCTGGCAGGTCATTATTTTCTTAAGTGCAATTGTAGAGTAGCTTATTAACGATCTATGGATCGAAATAGTCGCAATTGTTACTGGAAGAGATAGCAATGGAGTGGTTACCTTTAGCCGTCTATATTGGCGCGCATTTTTTGGGCTATCTCGCTGATCCAACTGGGAAAAACACTGTTTTATTGCACAGTCATACTTATCGAAACGCTGAAGCAGTTGATGCGATACCAAAATGTTTTTAGTCAATAGCTACGCTACTCCAGCATGAAATAAATTGGGGTTTGGTAGTAACTAATTGGGTGACAATAGTAAATGCATTGCCTTCGTTGGTGTATTATCAACTTTTACCGTGGTATTGAACTGATATACACCTGCTGAAATTCGCCAGAGTGAGCAGATTTAGGCAGTGCTAAAATGGACCGGCTTCCCCTTTTCTGAATAAGCGAGCGAATCGTCGCTTGTACTTATAATGACCGGTGTTCGGTTAAAAAGTGTTCTTTGATGTTTGGCATAGCAAACAACAACACGTCCTTGCTTACCGCTATAAATAGCGGTCTACCCACTATGTTTTCGCAGCTCATCTCAAAAACAAAAGCAGTTGGTTTCATCAACACGCCGTGTCTGTGAAAAGCTGTTTGTGCCTGCAAGCTTTAGCATTTTTAATAAAACGAAGACAAAACGAAGAAAAATATCACCAGTAGCTCATAGTTTTGTTGAGTAATATCGTGGCATTTTTATTGGGTTATTTCTTGATACTTTCCTGAATATAAAAGCATCAAACGAGGAAACCCCTATGCGGCAAAGGCGATTTAAGAACATCTTACTTGGAGCAAGCAGTTTATTAACTGCTTTATGGACTGGAGCGGCAGGAGCGGCGCTAAATTATCAAGGATCTGATCACTACTCTGTCAGTTTGCGACCTATCGCATCAGATTCGGATAATATAGGCACTATCGATAAAATTCCCTACCTTTCAGTGAATGAATACACAGGTAAGGTCACCTCTACGTTACCCGCTATCGGTGACGGGTTGTTAACTGTCACACCTTCCTACATTGCAGCTAACCGTCAAGGTTGTTATCGCATGGTGGATGGTCCTAATGGAACTCACTGCGACCGCCCTATACCTCACAGTGCGGAATCAACGGCTACAGCTTCGTTTGCAAATTCAAACCTAGGGGTGGGTTGGCATGCTCACTTTGGTTATCTTCTGGCTAATCCTGGATTTTCAGGCAGTACTTTTGCAAAAGTCGGATTGGTTGAGTCTTCAGGTTCATTCTCCCCTTTTTCAAGGGACATATTGAACTACAAAATGGATACCACCAAACACGTTACCAACTATTCAAATGGTCAGTCCTCTACCAGACGATATCTAGATCGTATAGACGAGTGGGGAATAGTTCATCCAGGTCTGTTGGACAAACATTATATCGATTCTGAACATCGACGAATTTTTCGGGATGGTTCAACTGGATTTCCAACACCCACTTCAGGATCACCATTTGTAGGGGAAGCTGGTGGTGAGAATTCCTCCGGTCGTTTTTATATGGTCACACCAGACGGGCGTCGTATTACTTATGAACGCCGTATTCGCGAGTCGGTTTTTAATTGTAGTAGGGACGATGGCAATGCTTACGGGGTTTGTGATGCCTCTGGGACGGAATTTCATTTTGATCCCATCCGCATCGAGGACAGCTCAGGCAACTATGTCGATATCGAATATCGTGTCGGTTCAGATACTCATGTAGGTCCACCACTCATAGAGCGTGCCGTTGATAACTTCGGCCGTGAGTTAGATTTTATCTATGGTTCAGGATCCACTTATTTAGCTCGCATTGAATTCAAAGGTCGAAACGGTCAACTACTGCAAGCCTCCGACTTTGACATTCAGCCTGCGGGAAATCAGGGTGTCGAAGGCGATTTAAATCTTTTGGTCAGCGCGTCTAACCAAAGTGATGAAACCGTTCGCTTTGAATACACGCCCACGCGACCAGAAGGCGCTATATACCCACTTATTGATGGTGTTACCACACCAACTGGTGGACGCGTAGAAGTACAGTACAAACCGGTTAAGCTCGAACGCGACATGTTTATCAGTGAAGGCCCGGATTGTCTTGGAGTTCATGCAAGCTTTTGCAGCATGACAGGTCCGGGCTGGTACGACAATGTCAGAACTTACGAGGAAACGTATGCGCGTGTCAGTCAAATAGCACATTCTGGAGGTATTTACCGTTACGGCTACAGCCAGCTTAGCACGGGAGAAGTCGAGCGAGTGATATCTCATTATAAAGGGATAAAAGAACAGAATGAAACGACTTTAGGTGTGCTGCCTATAACTGCATTGGTTGTTCGTATGGAGCAGGTAGCAGGTGTGCCAAGAACAGATGGTTTCATCCGAGAAACCTACTACTACGGCCCGTCGAAAGTGATCCTGCCGAGTCGGTCTGACTCTCCGTATCTGGGTAAGAAGTTCTTTCGCATCACCGTGATGAATGGGCAGAGAAATGAAAGCCGACGCGCAGAACAGTGGACATATAAACATGTTATACCCCGGTACGACGCAAGTGGAGGTCCAAAAATTGGAGCTTCCTTGGGGATGGCAGAAATTTCCGAAACTTTTCTTAATAGTTACAGTTATCGGGTATTTGGTGATTGTGCGATTGGCTCATCCCAATGTCGTTCAAGTAATTCAACCAGTCCCTGGATCGATTCTATATACGAGTATCCTGCTTTTTCATTCTCAGATGATGAAGGCCCAGAGAAAGTTTTTCCTTTTAGTAACCCGCTTTCAGTTAAGCTCTACCGTCGTCCCACGCATGCTCAGCTAGAAGGCCCGGATGCTCGCCTCCTGAAGAAACAAGATTTTGAATATCGCTTCTATGCCGTATGTGATGGTGCACCGACTGCGTTTGACGTTAGTAGTACAAGTTCAACTCAACTGTCATGCGAGCGGCCTGAACGCACTGAAGAGCATCAACCTGTCGATGCGCAGTGGGTTGTTCATGATTTGCGCGGGCAATTGCTGAGCGCAACAGAAACTGAGCGCGTTTTGGGTCAGCTCCTGACGACTCGACAAATGCGTATTCAGTACGGAAATGGGCAGCAACCAGTTCACAAGCCCGTTCGTGAGGAAAACTTTGCGGGTCCCATTGATGGGGGCAACTTAGACTCTTCGTCTCACTGGTATGGTAGGGAATATTCCTACTGGCCTGCAAATGACACCAGAGTGCCACGAGGTTCAGTGAGAACCACTTCGATTCTGGGCATGCCAGACACTTACGCAACACACCATTCTCAATATGATCTTGGCCGCCCAACAGAAGTAATCGGCGCGGACATGCATTATCATTCTGATCCGGATTCACCCTCCCAATACGGCACGATTCAATCCATCAGTCGAACAGAATATAGAGATGATGGGCAGGTGAGTAAATCCTGGCAACGCGTAGGTAGCTACGATAGTCCGGTTGAACATTTGTTTTATGATATTGATGGCAGAAAGATAGCGTCAAATACTGCAACTATTGATGGTAATCATTGGATAGAGCCTAAGTTTTCACGCCAAATTCTGGATATGACGCAATGTCAGGACATTATTTCACAACAGGCTCCCCTCAATGCTGGAGGCTGTAAGGTCAGCGGCAGGAGTAACGGCGCTGATCGTTACCTTCCCTGGACTTACTCCAGCTTTACATGGTTGAACCAGTTTGGTCAGGAGGTTGAAAGTTACAAGGTAAATCTCGATACCAATTACCCTGAAAAGGTTTCAACCACCTTCTACAACGCCTTTGGACTGGTGAAAGCGGCACGCAACGACGCAGATAATCATGAGTTGGTTGTGCAGCGATATGGGCTTAACGGTGAGCCGATCCTCAGCGAACAACGCAGCAACGACGGCGAGCTCGTAAAGAGCTGGGTGGATTCATTTTTAGATGGCATGGGTAACCGGATTGTGATTAGCGCTCAACAGATCACCAGAGACGGCACTGTGTTACCAGTGACCGGCGGTTGTAGTGTTACAGACCCCTTAGGGAGAGAGCGTTTTACCGGCACATTTGAGGTCCCCGACCTGAGTCAGGTTCCTGCATCAGAGTGTTCTTTTTTACCGTCAGCCAGAGGTAATAACGCCACCATTAAAGGAACGCAATTCAATTACCATGTGTGCCCATCAGGCGTGTCACCGCAAAATAGTGTACAGTGCACGGAAATTTTACCCGAGACACAGGGGAGTCAGGGACGAAGGTTTACTGTCAGAAATTTAACCGGGCAATTACTCATGGAATATCACCCTGAGTTTGGCAATGATGCGGATAGCGACGGGCTAAATCATCCCACACTGTATCGGTTTGATGCAGCAACACAATTAGTTGAGGTAGAAGGGCCAG
>JYMV01045021.1_pt1 | contig 12972 bp, 12 predicted proteins | sample 338911 | NCBI WGS metagenome assembly JYMV01 (sample SAMN03354496, study PRJNA234377) | hydrothermal vent metagenome | biome: Deep sea; feature: Hydrothermal plumes at the Eastern Lau Spreading Center, Western Pacific Ocean; material: Seawater | place: Tonga | collected 2009 | depth 2000 m m | reverse complement strand
TGATTGTACCTTGCCTTCAGCCAGGAAAAAGGCTGAGTTGTAAAGGCTCTTGCCTTTGGAGCTATGATTTTTTTCAGGTGCTCCGATGATGGCAGCGATTCCGTTACATGCTTTAGCAATTTCATGAATTCCTTGCTCACATAATAAAATGAAATCATCAAATTCAAGAAAATCTCTTGGTGGATAACCACAGATAGACAGCTCAGAAAAAACAACTAATTCTGCTTCTTTAGCTTTTGCTCTGGCAATGGCACTTTTTACCTTGGCAATATTGCTTTCAAAATTGCCGATATGATAATTTATTTGGGCTAGAGCTATTTTCACTTTTTTAGTATTCTTTAAATAAAAAATCCCGAATCAGGCTGTTTGAATCGGGATCTTACACTCATGTTATAGATACTAAAACATGATACCCAATTTCAATGCGATGCTTTTAGAAGTAGCCATATATTCTGGTGCGCCCTCTATTGGACCTGGATCTTTATCTTTTTCCAAAATATTCAAAAATCCATTATTATAGATCAGTGCAACGATTAAGGCAGTATTGCCCCCTAGAGAATATTCAAACCCAGCACCAATACTAAGGGCTACATTTGCAAATTTAATTTCCTTAGAAACGTCTTCATTGGAAATATCTTTCACTGTTGCATCTGCCTTTGCTTTAGTCATGCCTTGTAATAAAAAGCCAAACTGACCAAAGTACTTCATATATCCAATTTCATTGGTCTTGAGCAAGAGGTGGATGGGCACCTCTATATAGTTGAGCTTATAAGTGGCAGTAAAAGCACTTAATGTATCTGTTTTGTCATCGTGGGTAAACAAAATGCCCATTGTATCAGGGTCCAGGTATTTCAATCGAGCACTGGAACTAATTAAGTTTAGGCCCGTAGAGAGTGAATAGTTTTCTCCGAACCTGAGATCAAACATCAACCCATATCCTAAACCGGTTTTAGTTCCATCTCGGGTAATCACTTTTTCGTCATCTGGCTGCATCCAGGTTAGTGCTGGGGTAGCATGGATGCCAAATCCAAACTTTTTATCTTGTGCCTTGACCATAGTTGTACCTAATATTAATGTGGCAAGGATTAAAAAAGTAAATATTTTTTTATGTGCTAATTTCATATTTTCGTGCAAATTAATGGGTAGCCGTTACAACATTACAATATTAGTGTTTTTTTAGTATGAAACTTAGATGGAAACGCAAAAATATTTTGGCTTTTATTAGTATTCTTCTGATAATTGGCTTCTCAAACTCCTGTAAAAACAATCCTTATCTAATTGATGTTTCTCATATCAGCCTTGAGCTTGATTGGAATCGGTTTGAAATAGAATTGTTTAATCTCAATGAAGCAAATTTTGATCTTGAAAATATAATGATCTCCAAGAAATATGGTGATTTTTTCAATCTCTTTTCAAGGAACATAATCAATATAGGGGACACGAGTGATCCTGCTTTTAAACTGCATTTACTCGCATTTATAAACGATCCATCAATAAATGAAGTTTATGAATTGACATCGGAGAAATACAATGATATTTCAGATATTGAAACAAGTTTAGAGCAAGGGTTTAAGCATTATCTTTATTACTTTCCAGATAAACCTGTTCCTAAGATTGCAACCTGTATTTCGGGATTTAATTATGCTATTATTACTACTGACTCAATATTGGGTATTGGATTAGATATGTATCTTGGAAGCAATTCAAATTTTTACAAATTGCTTAGTTTGCCACAATATAAAACGCTTAATATGAGCAGGGAATTCATTGTGGCGGATGCGATGAAAGGCTGGTTGACTTCTGATTATATCTTAGATGAGACCAAGAGTAATTTGTTAACACAAATGATTTATCATGGGAAGGTGCTTTTTGCCTTAGACCTAATGTTTCCTGAGATGGAGGATCGATTAAAAATAGGTTATACAAGTGAACAGGTGCAATGGTGTAAGAATAATGAGGGAGAAATGTGGGCCTTTTATGTAGATAAAGAAATCTTGTTTTCTTCAAGTCACATGGAAATTATAAAATACATTGGAGAAGGCCCTTTTACCAGTGGTTTTCCGGAAAATTCCCCAGGAAGAACTGGTTGGTGGCTGGGTTGGCAGATTGTAAAGTCATATATGCGGTCCCATGATAATGTAACATTAGAGCAGTTGTTTTTAGAGGAAAATGCCCAAAAGATACTTACACAATCAAAATATAAACCAAAGAAGTAAATAATTTAACCTATTACAGATGAGTACAAAACCATTAAAAGAGTCCGAAATAAAATTTACTATAAAGCTTGATGAGAATAATGTCCCAGAATCAATTGAATGGGAGGCAGAAGATAATGGTGAAACCACAAGAAAGCCTAGCAAGGCATTTATGACTTCTATTTGGGATTCAGAAGAAAAAACTACCATGAGGATAGATCTCTGGACTAAAGACATGCATATGGATGAGATGAAAATTTTCTTTCACCAATCACTGGTATCCATGGCTGATACTTTTGAAAGAGCTACAGGTGAAAAGGCGATTACTGGAGATTTGCGTGATTATTGCATGCACTTTGCAGAAAAGATGAAGATTGTCGAACAAAGCCAAGAAGGCTCCTGACCTATTTAAATAAGGGATTTGTTGCTTCAATATAATCCAGCAGTGCAGTAAGTCCTGTCTTCTTTACCGAGGAACTCATGAAAATTTGAGGCAACTCCTCCCAAGCTTCTATCAGAATAGTTTTATATGCGGATATATTTTTTTCTAACTCACCAGTTGAAAGCTTATCTGTTTTGGTAAATACTAGTGTAAAAGGGATGCTGTTTTCTCCAAGCCAGGATGAGAATTCAAGATCCGGCTTTTGTGGTTTATGACGAGCATCGATTAGTAAAAAGACAGATAAAAGGTTTGTTCTTCCAAGCAAGTAGTCTTTTGTCATTTTTTTCCATTTGACTTTTTCTTTTTTTGAAACTTTGGCATAACCATAACCAGGGAGGTCTGCCAGATACCATGAATTGTTTATCAGGAAATGATTGATGAGTTTGGTTTTTCCCGGCGTGACTGAAATTTTTGCTAATTTTCTTCTATTTGTCAGGGCATTTATTAAGGAGGATTTTCCAACATTTGAGCGGCCAATAAAAGCATATTCTGGCATGGTTGGTTTTGGGCACCCCTCAATCGTAACAGCGCTAATTACAAATTCTGCAGCCTTGATTTTCATCACAAGAAATTATTGTAAGACAAACATTGCCTTTAAAATGGAAATAGCTTGATTAATTTGGGTATTTCTTTTGGAGCCAGCTTTTCAGCAGCTGGTTAAATTCTTCTGGCCGCTCCATCATGGGGGCATGACCACATTTCTCAATCCAGAAAAGATCAGAATTTGGTATCAGCTCATTGAATTCTTTCGCAACTTCTGGCGGTGTTATATTGTCATTCTCCCCCCATATCAAGCAAACAGGTATTTTGATGTTTGGAAGATCCTCTTTCATGTTGTGTCTTATCGCAGATTTGGCAAAAGCCAGGATTCTAATCAGCTTGTTTCTGTCATTTACCATATCATGGCATTCGTCCACTAGAGCATCTGTAGCATGTTTCGGATCATAAAAAGTGATCTGAATCCGCTCTCTTAAAAACTCTTTATCGCTCTTTCTTGGATAACCTCCGCCAAAGCTATTTTCATATAACCCTGAACTACCAGTTAAAATCATTAATTTCAATTTTTCCGAAAATTCTACTGAACATACCAATGCGACATGCCCTCCTAAAGAGTTGCCCAAGACAATAATGTCTTCCAATTTTTTATATGCTATGAAATCCCTAACATAAATTGCAAGATTTTTTATGTTGGTATTTAAAACAGGCAAGTTGTAAATGGGTAGCATTGGGACGATAACTCTGTAGGATTTGGAGAATTGATCAATCACATCTTTGAAGTTGCTTAAAGCCCCAAAAAGGCCATGAAGCAACAAGAGGACAGGACCTTCACCTTCTTCCAAATAGCTGAATCCACCATCCGTTTTTATTTGCTCTTTCATACTTCTTATTACTTTGCCAAATGTACTTAATTTTCAAAACTAATCTTGCGTTATGTCATCCACAATTTTGTCCTCACTTTTTGAAATGCCGGATTTAGTTAGGAGCCTTTAAAATTATCTAATAATAGCCTTATGCCTTCCACTTTTCACCACTGAAATTAAATCCAATATAAACATCATATAATCAGTGAGTTAAGGATTGCTTGCCTCTTTTGAAACGATAGCTTTTGGGAAAAGTTATTAACAAAGTGGTAAATAGTGGTAAATAGTGGTAAAAACTTCTATATATTTACAACTTAATTATTGAGGGATGGTAAATCTTATTGGTGTATATGAGTGCAAGGCTGATTCAAAGGGCAGGATTATGCTTCCTGCTGGGCTTAAAAAACAGCTCTTGCCAATTCTTGGTGATGGCTTCATTTTAAAGCGGGGAATATTTAGGAATTGCCTGGAATTATATCCAATGTCAGAATGGAATAACCTGATAGGGGAGGTCAACAAGCTCAATAGGTTTGTAAAAGAGAATCTGGATTTTATAAGGTTGTTCACATCAGGATTGAAGTCGATTGACTTGGATTCAACCGGCAGGCTATTGGTGCCTAAAGACCTGGTGGAGTACTCTGGGATTAAAAATAAGGTGGTGGTTTCATCAGTAATCAATATGGTAGAGATATGGGATAAGGATAATTATGAGAAGGTGCTTAATGACCCAGCAGTGGATTTTGCAGCACTGGCAGAAAAAGTGATGGGTAACAAAGGTGCTGAAGAAAATTAGAACAATGCAGTATCATGTTCCTGTATTGCTAAATGAGAGTGTGGGAGGATTGGAAGTAAAGGCAGATGGAGTTTATGTGGATGTGACTTTTGGTGGTGGTGGGCATGCTGCTGAAATTTTAAAGAGAATTAAAACAGGTAGGCTAATCGCATTTGACAGAGATAAAGAAGCAATAAAAAATAAAATGACTCACAAAAGATTTCAGTTGGTTAACCAAAATTTTATTGAGATGAAGTCTTGGTTGCTTCAAAATGGGGTGGGGCAAATCGATGGTTTAATTGCTGACCTTGGGATATCTTCTCATCAGATTGATACAGCGGAAAGAGGATTCTCGACAAGGTATAATTCTGATTTAGATATGCGTATGGATCATCAAACGGAATTTACCGCAAAAGATGTTTTAAATAAATATTCAGAAAAGGACTTGGTCAAAATATTTAGAAGCTATGGGGAAATAATTAATGCCACAAGTTTGGCAAAAGCATTGGTGCAAGTGAGGTTAGATGAGGGGATTGGAAATGTTGATCAATTTAAATCTGTCCTGAGAAGATTTGCAAAAAGAGGAAAGGAGAACAAGTTCTTTGCCCAGGTATTTCAAGCCCTAAGGATTGAGGTTAACGATGAGTTGTCTGCCTTGAAAGAGCTTTTACAACAATCAGCATCCGTAATTAAAAAAGGAGGCCGCCTCGTGGTCATTTCATACCATTCTTTAGAAGATCGCCTGGTAAAACGCTTTGTCGAGTCAGGCAAATTTGAGGGCGAAGTAGATAAGGATTTTTACGGAAATCCGATAAGAGAATTTAAGGCCATTACCAGAAAGCCAATTGTTCCTTCAAAGGAAGAGTTGCTGAGAAATAGCAGGGCAAGAAGTGCCAAGCTACGAATAGCAGAAAAATTATAGATGATATTGCGAAAAGCAAAAAATATGAACAAAAACAAAGGGTCTTTTACAAGAAGCTTTATTGGATTGCTAAATGGTAATTTTTTAACAAGGGAAAATGCAGTCCATAGGATGCCCTATGTGTTATTTATAACACTTCTCATCATCATTTACATCGGCAATAATCATTATGCTGAGAAAACCGTGAGAGAGACGGACAAAATTACAAAGGACCTGAAAGAATTAAGAGCCGAGTATATCACCACCAAGTTTGAGCTAATGTTTAAAAGTCGCCAATCTGAAATTGCTAAGGTGGTAATAGATGGGGGATTAAAAGAGCCCATAAGACCTCCTGTAAAAATTGCTTTGAAAAAGAATAATGGAAATTAAAAAAGACATATTGTGGAGGGTTTACCTGGTCTATTTTTTAATATGCCTGATGGGTCTTGGGATTTTATATAGAACCTTCCAGATTCAAACGATTGAGGGGGATTATTGGCGAGCTAAAGCGGAGACCTATTCAACAGAGCTGAAGAATATTGATGCGGTACGGGGGAATATCTATGCTAGTGATGGTAGTTTGTTGGCCACCTCAATACCTATCTATGAAATTAGGTTTGATGCCAATCTGGAATATTTAACAGATGAAATATTTTATGAGAATATTGATTCTCTGGCCTATTGCCTGTCAGGCCTGTTTTCTGAGAAAACAGAACGGCAGTTCAGGCGTGAGCTCATTACTGCTCGTAAAGCAGGGAACCGTTACCATCTGATTAGGAGAAGTGCGAACTATAACGAAGTAAAAAAAATTAAAAGGTTCCCCATTTGCAGACTGGGAAGATACCGCGGAGGATTTATTTTTAAACAAAAAAACCGTCGTCAAAGGCCCTTTAAACAGCTGGCCTCAAGAACCATTGGATATGACCGTGAAGAAGTTCGGCCTGTAGGATTGGAAGGAGCATATAGTAAGTATTTAAGAGGTGTAAACGGAGTTCGGTTAGAACAGAAAATTTCTGGTGGAGTATGGAAGCCTATCCATGATGCAATGGAAATTGAACCTGAAGATGGATCAGATATTGTAACAACAATAGATGTCAACATTCAGGATGTTGCACATCAGGCACTTAATGAGCAGTTAGTAAAGAATGGTGCCGACCATGGCTGTGTGGTGCTAATGGAGGTTTCTACTGGTGAGGTAAAGGCCATTGCTAATTTAAAAAAAAGTGAATCAGGCGTTTATTATGAATGGTACAACTATGCGATAGGAGAAAGTACAGAGCCAGGATCTACATTCAAACTTGCTGCTGTGATTGCTGCAATGGAAGATGGTCATTTGGGCCTTGACGACTCGGTAGATACAGAAGACGGCTCAATACAGTATTACGATAGGGTAATGCATGACTCTCATCAAGGAGGATATGGAAAGATCAGCCTTAAGCAGGCGTTTGAGAAATCTTCAAATGTTGGCATTTCAAAGTTATTGGTTCAAAGTTATAAGGACAATCCCCAACAGTTTATTGATCGCTTGTATAGAATGAACCTAAATAAACCTTTAGGGGTAGATATTGCTGGTGAAGGTGCGCCTGTAGTAAAAAACACAAAGGACAAGTCCTGGTCTGGCATCACATTGCCATGGATGTCAATTGGATATGAAGTAAGGCAAACACCTTTACAGATACTCACATTTTACAATGCAGTTGCCAATAATGGAAAAATGGTGAAACCCATGTTGATCAAAGAGATTAGAAGACGAGGTAAAGTTGTAAAATCTTACAGGCCAATTATTATTAATGAAGCCATATGTTCTAAATCAACAATTGCAAATGCAAAAATTTTGCTTGAAGGGGTTATACAAAATGGCACAGGCATAAACCTTAAAAACAACACATACAGGATTGCTGGAAAAACAGGTACTGCCCGAATAGCAAATAAAAGTTATGGCTATAAATATGATGGAAAATATTCATATCAGGCATCATTTGTCGGATTCTTTCCGGCCGAGAACCCAAAGTATTCATGCATTGTTGTGGTTAATGCCCCCTCAAATGATGTTTATTATGGCAATTTGGTTGCCGGCCCAATATTTAAGGAGATTGCTGATAAGGTTTATTCTAGCACCCTGGAAATTCATCAAAACCTGGCAGATACAAAAGACCAGCATTGGAGTCCCAGAGAGGATGGGTCCTCACCAATGCCCTATGTTACCAATGGATTTCAAAAGGATCTGCATAAAGTACTCTCGTCATTAGATATACCCTCAGTTTATCAAAATCCTGAAACAAGATGGGCCGTTACGAAGCGTATTGATTCCACCATTCATGTAGAGGTTAGAAAACTTGATAATGACCTAAAAAACAACAGGATGCCAAACTTAGTAGGAATGACGGCAAAGGATGTCTTGTATGTCCTTGAGAATGCAGGGCTACGAGTAAAGATTATTGGTGGTGGTATGGTCGTAGCTCAGTCAATTGAACCTGGAGCGTTCATATCTAAGGGAACTAGAATAACCTTAACACTAAGCTGAAACAAGTCATGAAACAACTTAGTGATCTCATATATAAAACAGGAATTGTGGAAGTGGCAGGCGCAACCAACAGGTTAGTTCACAAAGTGTCTTTTGACTCAAGGTCCGTTGTTCACAACACCTTGTTTATTGCTGTAAGAGGCTTAAAGGTTGATGGACATGATTATATCTTCGATGCAGTAAATAAAGGAGCTACTGCAATTGTTTGTGAAGACTTTCCCAAAAAGTTCAATGAGGATGTTACCTATGTGAAAGTAAAAGACTGCTCTGAAGCCCTTGGTTATATCGCGTCAAACTTTTATGAAAATCCATCCTCCAAAATAAAATTAGTTGGCGTAACAGGGACAAATGGAAAAACGACTGTCGCCACACTGCTTTACAGGTTGTTTAAAGGAATGAATGAGAAAACTGGCTTGCTCTCGACAGTGGTAAACTATATTGACGAGGAAGAGGTTGCCTCAACCTATACAACTCCGGATGCTCTCCAGCTCAATGGACTATTAGCCCAAATGGTTGAGATGGACTGTAAGTATTGCTTTATGGAGGTAAGCTCTCATGCGATACAGCAAAACAGGGTGGCGGGCATAAAATTTCGAGGAGCTGTATTCACGAATCTTACTCATGACCACTTGGATTATCATAGTTCATTCGAAGATTACCTGAGGGTTAAAAAACGATTGTTCGACCAACTGGGTTCTGATGCATTTGCCCTTTCCAACAAGGATGATAAGAACGGAGAGGTCATGGTCCAAAATACCAAAGCTGAAAAGAGCATGTACAGCACGAGGGCAATGGCTGAGTTTAAATGCAAAGTGCTGGAAAACCAATTTACAGGACTTGAATTGAATATTGATGGAAATGATGTGTGGACCAAACTAATTGGAGATTTCAATGCCTACAATGTATTGGCCGTGTATGCAGTAGCCTTGCTTCTTAAAAAGGATCAAATGAAGGTTTTAACAGTGCTTAGCAGTATTGAGCCAGTTGAAGGAAGGTTTGATTGTTTTATTGCAGGGCTTGGTATTACCGGCATTGTAGATTATGCCCATACCCCTGATGCTCTTGAAAATGTATTAACAGCCATTAATAAGATGAGATCTGGCAATGAAAATCTTATCACAATACTTGGATGTGGTGGAGATAGAGATGTGGAAAAACGGCCTGTAATGGCTCAGATAGCCAGTGAAAAAAGTGATCGATTGATAATCACCTCTGATAATCCGAGATCAGAAGATCCCGAAAAAATCATTAAAGAAATGGAGAGGGGCGTGGAACCAAGATATGTCTCCAAGGTGCTTTCAATTGTAGATAGAAGAGAGGCGATAAAAACAGCATGTGCTTTAGCAACAAAGGATGATATAATTCTGGTTGCCGGAAAGGGCCATGAAAAATATCAGGAGATCAATGGAGTAAGGAAACCCTTTGATGACAAAAAAGAGCTGGTAAAGGCCAGTGCAATTATTAAAGGTGGTGGGTAAATTATAACAATTGCTTTAACGATTATGCTTTATTATTTATTTGAATTTCTGGAATCTGAATATAGTCTGACAGGAGCAAGCGTGTTTCAGTACATCTCGTTCAGGGCAGCGCTCTCTGTTATCACTTCCCTGCTGATTACCATGGTTTTTGGGAAGAGAATTATCCAATTATTGATCCGTAAACAAGTAGGTGAAACGGTACGGAATCTTGGTTTAGATGGTGAAGCCCAAAAAGAGGGAACACCTACCATGGGTGGCCTGATCATATTAACAGCAATCCTTGTACCTGTACTGCTGTTTGCCAAGCTTGATAATATTTATGTTATTCTCCTAATTATCAGCACCCTTTGGTTGGGAGCTATCGGATTTCTTGATGATTATATCAAGGTGTTTAAAAAGGATAAAAAAGGACTTGCAGGACGATTTAAGATTTTAGGACAAGTTGTTTTAGGACTTATTGTGGGCATTGTTTTATATGTCCATCCCGAAGTTGTAATTAAGGAAAAACATACCAGCACATCTACATTGCTTGAAGCGTCCACCTCAAGCAGCAATGGGCCTGAAGAAGAAAATATTGTTACCTGGAAACAATCAAAGTCATTTAAAACAACCATTCCTTTCTTTAAGAATAATGAGTTTGATTATTCGAGCTTAATAAACTTCTTGGGAGATAAAGCAGCTGGGTGGACCTTCCTGATCTTCATACCTATTGTGATTCTTATTGTAACAGCTGTTTCCAACGGTGTTAATATTACAGATGGGCTTGATGGCCTTGCAACAGGAACATCCGCAATTATTGGAGCCTCTCTTGGCATCTTGTCTTACGTTTCAGGCAACATGTTTTTTGCTGATTATCTCAATATCATGTATATCCCGCAAACGGGTGAGCTGGTAATTTTTATCAGCGCATTTGTTGGGGCTTGCGTTGGTTTTCTTTGGTATAATTCCTATCCGGCGCAAGTGTTTATGGGGGATACTGGAAGCTTGGCACTAGGTGGAATCATTGCAGTGTTTGCTATAGTTATACGAAAAGAGCTGCTGATACCAATATTATGTGGCGTATTCCTGGTAGAAAATTTATCAGTAATGATTCAGGTAGGGTACTTTAAATATACCAAGAAAAAATTCGGAGAGGGTAGGCGAATCTTTAAGATGGCTCCCTTACATCATCATTATCAAAAATTAGGTTTTAACGAATCAAAAATCGTAACAAGGTTCTGGATTATAACGGTAATGCTGGCTGTTTTAACGCTGGTAACCTTGAAGCTGAGATAGTTCATTAATAGATAAAAAATGAAGCTAGTAGTACTCGGTGCCGGTGAAAGTGGAACAGGTGCAGCAGTACTCGCTAAAAAAGAAGGTTTCCAGGTCTTTGTATCTGACCTGGGAAAGGTGAAGGAAGATAATAAGAATGTTCTTTTAAATCATGAGATCGATTGGGAAGAAGAAGGCCATACGGAAGCCTTGATCCTGGATGCTGACGAAGTAATTAAAAGTCCGGGAATTCCTGAGGATGCTGAAATAATTCTGAAGCTGAAAGATCGCGGTGTTAACGTGATATCAGAGATAGAATTTGCTGGCAGATATTCTAAAGCAAAAATGATTGGTGTGACAGGCAGTAATGGGAAAACAACAACGGTCCATCTGCTCTTTTTTATCATGACAAATGCGGGAATGGATGTAGGGCTTGCAGGTAATGTCGGAAAGAGCTTGGCATTGCAGGTTGCTGAGAATGATCGCGAATATTTTGTGGTGGAGCTTAGCAGCTTTCAGCTGGATGGGATGGAAAAATTTGAGCTGGATATAGGTGTCCTGCTCAATATAACTCCTGATCACCTGGATCGATATCAAGGAGAATTGAAAAAATATGCAGAGGCAAAGATGAAAATTCTGCAGCTGGTAAAAGACAATGGCCACTTTGTCTATTGCCTGGATGATGAGATAGTGGCAAATGAAACAGAAAAAAGAGAAACGAATGCAAAATTGATTCCTTTTTCAATACAAAAAAAGTTGAATAAAGGAGCATATATAGATAATGAGAATTTATTAATCCAATTTAATCAAAACCAATTTATAATGTTACTACAAGAATTAGCACTACAAGGGAAACATAATATTTATAATTCCATGGCTTCTGGAATTCCAGCAAGAATATTAGAGATAAGAAAAGAAATTATCAGGCAGAGCTTATCAGATTTTCAAAATATAGAACATAGGCTGGAATATGTGGTGAAAGTCCATGGTATTGAATTTATCAATGATTCAAAAGCGACAAATGTCAACTCGACATGGTATGCCCTTGAAACCATGGTTAAGCCTGTTGTTTGGATCGTTGGTGGTGTCGATAAAGGGAATGATTATAATGTCCTAAAAGAAATGGTAAACAAGAAGGTCAAAGCCATTATTTGTATAAGTGAAGACAAGAAGTCAAACAACAAGATCAAAAGGGCTTTCTCTGATGATATTGAAATGGTTGTCGTTGCAGAATCCATGGAGGATGCTGTGAAAAAAGCTTACCATTTTGGTCAAAAAGGCGATACCGTGCTCCTTTCACCTTCTTGTGCAAGTTTTGATAGGTTTAAAAATTACGAAGAAAGAGGCTGGCGCTTTAAAAGAGCAGTACGTGAGCTGTAATTTGTATTAATAATAAAGGGTTATCAATGGACAAAATCAGTCTGTATTTTAAGGGCGATCGTGTAATATGGATGGTGGTGATAATCTTATCACTTGCTTCTGTATTGGCAGTGTATAGCTCTACTGGAACCCTGGCGTATAAATATCAGTCTGGAAATACTGAGTATTATTTACTTAAGCATTTTATGATATTATTTATAGGCCTTTTATTAATGTATGGAGCACATCTTATTAAATACACCTACTATTCCAGGCTATCGCAAATATTGATCTGGATCGCTGTGCCCATGCTTGTGTTGACACTCCTTATGGGCACCAACATTAATCAGGCTAGCAGGTGGCTTACCTTGCCAGTGGTGGGCATTTCTTTCCAAACCTCTGACCTTGCTAAGCTTGCCTTGATCATGTTTGTTGCAAGACTGCTGTCGAAAAAACAACGGCAGATCAAAGAATTTAAAACAACATTCTTGCCTATTATTTTCCCCGTTATTTTGGTCTGTGCTTTAATCTTGCCTGCAAACCTATCTACAGCTGTAATACTTTTTCTTACTTGTCTCTTATTGATGTTTATAGGAAGAATAAAAATCACATACCTGCTTTCGCTATTTGGAATAGGCTTAGTCGTGCTCAGTATTATGGTAGCGATTATCATGTACACACCTTCA
>JYMV01009957.1_pt1 | contig 12972 bp, 11 predicted proteins | sample 338911 | NCBI WGS metagenome assembly JYMV01 (sample SAMN03354496, study PRJNA234377) | hydrothermal vent metagenome | biome: Deep sea; feature: Hydrothermal plumes at the Eastern Lau Spreading Center, Western Pacific Ocean; material: Seawater | place: Tonga | collected 2009 | depth 2000 m m | reverse complement strand
GCTCTTGGGGATTCACACCTTGAACAGATGGGTTTGCTTCAGTCATGGCACCGAAGATCTCTACTCTTTTGATGGAGTCTATTCCCAGGTCAGCCTCCATGTCCATGCTGAGCTCCAGCATTTCCGAAGGATATCCTGTTTTTTCAGCGATCACATCGAGCAGGGTTTTTTCTATATCGCCGTTGCTTAATGGAGCAGGTTCTTCAGGCAAAGGTGTTACAGCAGGTGGTGTAGGCATTTGCACTTGTTTGGCAATGGGAACAGTTACCGGTTGTGGCTTTGGGGTAGGGGTGGTGCCAAGTAGTGGTTCAGCAGGAGTAATTGCTTGTTGTACAAAGGGAGCAAGTGCTGCTTGTTGAACATTAACAAGTTGCTGTAATAGTTGGGTTACCTGGCCTTGTTGTTCTTTTAGGTTTTCCAGATCAGCATGAAGCTTATCTAACCTTTCACGATCTTGTCTTGTCATTTCGCTTTCCTCCTCTATAGTTGTTATTTCTTCTTGGTTAATATCAATAGGAGCTGTAATCACTTTCTCTGTGGTTTGGCTCATTGCATTTATGTGTTTTTGTTTTGTCGGCTCCGAAACGTAATTGTTTCCACTGATCTTCACCGCCATGCTTCCTTTCGGAATGGGTTCACAATACTCCCTATGAAATTGATCGAAGCCCTGCACTTCCATTCCAAGAACAGCAAGCTGAACAGCGGCTTCACGAAATTGGAGATCACTGTCTTTGTTTGTATTGCTGTTTAAAGCAATGCTAATGTGTTCTTTATCAGCCAGGATGTCTTTTACCAGGTTAGAAAGAATGTTTTTTGGCCCAAATTCAACAAATATTCTGCCACCTGCCTTATATATGTTCTCTATTTGATCCTTAAAAAGAACCGTATTTAGCATATGCTCACTAAGTGTGGAACGGTATGATGCAACCTTATTGGTATAAGGTTTTCCGGTAGTATTAGAATAAATCTTTTTTGAGGTTAGTTTAAACTCAGCCTTGTTGATCTGATCAGCGAATGGTTTTTGCGCATGGGCTACAAAAGGTGTATGAAATGCTGCAGAGACCGGAAGTATTTTAGCAATCATTCCTTCAGATGAAAGCGCTTCTGCAAGTTTTTCAATGCTTTTTGTAGCACCACCCAGTATTACCTGGTTCGCAGAGTTTATGTTGGCTACCTGTACATCTTTGTATGATTTGATCAGGGGTTTCAATGTGTTTATGTCCGCTCTAACGGCAAGCATCGAACCGGTATCGCCTTTTGGTTTTGCAGCCATTGTCGCTCCTCTTGATTTGGCCAATGAATAAAACGTATCATCATCCATTACTCCGGCAGCCCAAAGTGCTGTCAGCTCACCAAAGCTATGGCCGGCATAGAAATCTGCACTAAACCCTGCGTTTTCCAATAAGCGGTACATGCCAGCACTCAAAGCTCCAATCGCTGGCTGAGCCAATTGTGTTTGTGTTAGCTGCATCTGTTGTTTTTCTCTTTCCTCATCATTGAAAACGGGCATTGGAAATACAGCATTTGTAAGCTGATCTTCCTTAGCCTTAGTGAAAGACTTATTTATTTCGTAAAATGACTTACGCACACCTGGGTAAGCCATTGCCAGCTCTTTGCCCATGTTTACATATTGCGAGCCCTGGCCTGCAAACAGAGCAGTCACCTTTCCGTTGGTTGAGATTGCGTTTTTTCTATACCAAATTCCTTTCAGCGGATGGTTCCAGCTTTCTTCATCCTTCTTTTCCTGAAGCAATTGCATGGCCACAGTAAATTTTTCAATGGCTTCATTTACATTACCTGCGATAAAACCGATCCGTGCACTTTTCGCTGGTATTGAATTTGATTGTGCTTCAATGCTCAGCTTTAATAGATAATGATCCGCCCCTTCATTTTTCAAACTTGATAAATGTTGGCCACATGATGCAATCAGGGCTTCACTGTCGTCACCTTTTATCAAGATGATTTTATACATATTATGGGTACGATATCTTCCCTGCTGTTCTTCAGAAAATTCTTCCATGGCAATATGCAGGTTTACCCCTCCAAATCCAAATGCGCTAACACTCGCTCTTCGTGGCATATCTGGCGCTTTTCTAAACCATGGCCTTGACTCAGAATTTACATATAAGGGTGAACTTTCAATATTAAGTTTAGGATTTGGTTTTGTAACATTAATAGTGCCAGGTAAAATCTTGTTGTGTAATGCCAGTGCTGCTTTGATCATACCGGCAACTCCAGCAGCAGCTTTGGTATGCCCAATTTGTGATTTTACACTGCCCAAAGCTATGTGATTCAGTGATGGATTATTTTTACCGAAGACCATTTTCATGGATTCCCCTTCAGAAAGGTCACCTGCACCGGTCCCGGTGCCATGTGCCTCAACCATGCCTACTGTTGCAGCATCATAGCCTGACTCATCATATGCTCTTTGCATCGCCAAAGCCTGTCCCTTTGGCCGGGGTGCATAAACACTTTTATATCTTCCATCACTTGAGCTTCCAATTCCTTTGATCGTTGCATAGATCCTGTCACCATCGCGGATAGCATCATCCAAACGCTTACAAACAATCATGCCTACCCCTTCGCCAATGAGCATTCCGTCTGACTCATGATCAAATGGCCTGATACTACCTTGCTGAGAAAATGCTGGAGTCTTGCTAAAACTCATGTACATAAAAGGGGAATTGTCCGTATCTACACCACCAGTCAACATCATGTCGCAGCGACCTTCTATCAATTCGCTAACAGCCATCTTTATAGCACTTAATGAGGCTGCGCATGCTGCATCAACAACAGAGTTTATACCTCCGAGGTCAAAACGATTTGCAACCCGGCCTGAAATCACATTGCCAAGCATACCTGGAAATGAATTTTCGTTCCATGGAATATAAGCCGTTTTCATTTTCTCAATTATGGGTCCAATCTCATTTTCCGGAATATTGCTGGAACGCAATGCTTTTTCCCAAATGGGGTACTGCAAGCGGCTTGTAAGTGGGGTGATTAATTTCTGGCCTCCTCCGACGCCAAGCACAACGCCTGTTTTTTCTTTGATCTGAGGACCAAACTTGTCCGTACCAGGTGTGTATCCAGCATCAATGAGTGCATCTCTTGCTATGAAAAGTGCTAACAGCTGTGAGGCATCAGTTACTTCCAGGATATTAGGGGGCAAGCCAAACTCCATAGGATTGAAGTCAATGTCCGGTAGGAATCCTCCCACCTTGCAATAGGTCTTATCTGGCGTGGATGGGTTTGGGTCGTAGTAATCTTCAATGCTCCATCTGGAATCCGGCACCTCTGAAATGCAGTCCACTCCTTTAACTATATGCTCCCAATATTCTTCCAGGTTTTTTGAATCTGCAAATATTGACGACATACCGACAATGGCCACCGGATTTTTCCCCAACAAAGTATCTAATTTACTCATCATTTCCTTTTTACCTTACTGTATATACATAATCTATGTATATAGACACATAAATACTTGTTTTGTGACATTTTTATAAATTTTTCTGTTTTTTATTGATAAAAGTTTAGAATGTGGTAAAGTGGTTTTGTAACATCTGTTATTAAGATGCAATTATTGTGGGATAAGATCTCAATTGATCTTTTGCTAGGATTTTGTCCCATATGCTATGCAAAGATACAAATTTCCAGAAGAAGGGGTGTTTTCAGATAGAATACAGCATATAGCTGTTCGATTGCTGACAGGAGAACGGGACATTATAATTCCGCGCTTTTATTTGAAAGAGATTTTTGTCCGGAAAGCTCACGTACTTTCTGGCGCATTTCATCCAATTGAGCGTATATGGCGTTGCTTTTTACATACCTGGGCATGGGAAGTACTGGTGATCCAGCATACATCCCCGGTTCTTTAATGTCCTGGACAACCCCGGCGCGGTGCATCAGGTACACGTCACTACATATATTTACATGGTCTTTCAACATAGCACCTCCGCTGGCCACCACCCTGTCGCCTATATTGCACGATCCTGCGCAGAGGAATCCCGCGCATATGATGCAGTTTTTACCCATTTTAACATTGTGAGCTATATGGCACATATTGTCAATGATGGTTCCGTCTCCAATGGTGGTAGCTTCATAAGTACCACGATCAATAGTATTCATTGCACCTACGGTTACATTTTTACCAATAATAACGTTTCCTGTTTGTGGGATCCGGTGATGGTTGAAATGCTGATCTTGTGAAAAGCCGAAGCCGTCTCCGCCGATTACTGAATTCGAAAAGATCATGCAATCGTCACCGATTTGGCATTCCCATCCAATGATTGTCCCAGGATGGATTATTACATTATTGCCAATTATTGCATAATGCTCAATTACGGTATTGGCCATTATCCTGCAATTCTTGCCAATAACAGCTCCTTTTTCGATTACTGCCCCTGGGCCAATTGTGGTTGATGCAGGGATTTTTACATTTTCATGAATGATCGCAGATGGATGGGTCTTTTCCCAACCGGCAGTAGAATAATCATGATCTCCCAGTTTTTGCTTTAGCAGGGCGTGACTTAATTCAATGGCAGCGCTGACAAAAACAGCAGTATCTTTTGGAAATTGGCCAGCATCTTCTTCCAGCTCTTTAGGAATAACTATTGCTGAGAATTTCTTTCCTTTCTGCTTTTCAAGAGCTTTTCTGGTAGGTGCCACAACAAGATCACCTGGTCCAGCAGATTCGAAGGAGGCCATTCCTTTTATTACAGCCTTTTCGTTTCCTGTAAGGGATATGAGGTAGCATGCCTCAGCATTTTCCTTAAATAGGTCCTTTGCTTTAATTTTCAAGATCTTTAAAGAGAATTAGATTTACATGCAAAGTTACACTTGAATATCAATATTAAAAAATTAATTCTTTTTTTCTTTTGATAATCAAGAGGTAAAGAGAAGTTATTTGTAATAGCCTTGATACCCGGGAAATACGAGATTCAATAACATTATTATTTATGATCTGGGATGATACTGAATGATCTCAGTGCGCAGAAAATCCCGGTCCAAATGGGTGTAGATCTCTGTTGTTGTTATGGATTCATGTCCTAACATTTCTTGTACTGCACGTAAATCAGCCCCTCCCTCTATCAGGTGGGTGGCGAAAGAATGTCTGAATGTATGAGGGGAAATATTTTTCTTAAGTCCTATTTTTTCGGCCAAGGACTTTATAATTTTGAAGATCATAACCCTGCTTAGCTTAACGCCGTTCTTGTTCAGAAAGAGCACATCCTCATTCCCCAGCTTGATATCCAGATGGCAGCGAACCTGATCCTGGTAGAGGGTAATTTGCTTGAGCGCAATTGAACCGATGGGGACCAACCTTTCCTTATCTCCTTTTCCCATAATTTTAATAAAGCCCTCCTCCATGAAAATATTTGATATTTTAAGTCCAGTAAGCTCTGAAACCCTTAGCCCTGAACCATAGATTGTTTCCAGGATGCATTTATTTCTCTCACCTTCAGGAGTGCTGAGGTCTATAGCATCAATTAGCTCATTGATCTCCTCGATAGAAAGGGTTTCAGGTAATTTGCGGCCAATCTTTGGACCCTCCAATAATTCAGTAGGATCATTTGAGATAAGGTCTTCGAGCAGAAGGTATTTAAAATATGCCTTGATCCCTGAGATCACCCGAGCCTGGGTTCTTGCTTCTATGCCAAGCTTATTGACCCAGACTAAAAAGTTTTGAAGATGCCTGAGGTCTATTTCATTTGGAGGTGTCTTTAGGCTTTTATGTTCAAGGTATTGTTTCAGCTTATTGATGTCACGTACATAAGCCTGTATAGAATTCTCTGAAAGGCCCTTCTCCAATTGGAGAAAAGACCTGAATCCTTTTATGGAAGATTGCCAATCCATGGAGTGATATTGGAGATAGAACAGTTTATTTTGATCCTAACAACAAATATAGAGGATAATAAATGGGGGAATAGAGAATTATCAGATTTTCTTAATAATTTGGGAATACATCTTTACATTTGTAATGCAATGAAGATACTTATTATAAACGGCCCCAACCTGAACCTGCTTGGGAAAAGAGAGAAATCTATTTATGGAGAACAAACATTTGAAGATTATTTTGAGGAATTGAAATATAGGTACCCAAGCATTGAGTTGGAATATTATCAAAGCAATGTTGAAGGAGAGCTCATTGATAAGATTCAGGAATTTGGATTTTCCTGTGATGGGATCCTTCTCAATGCAGGTGGTTATACCCATACTTCTGTTGCAATTGCAGATGCTATTGCTGCAATTGAGGCACCTGTAATAGAAATTCATATTTCAAATATTTTTGCCAGGGAAGAGTATCGGAAGGTTTCATTGATTTCCAAGAACTGCAGGGGAATTATTTCTGGATTTGGACTGAGTTCATATAGGCTTGGCTTGGAAAGCTTGTTAAGTGATTGAGTTCCAATGAAAGGTTATCTCGTTTTATTTATCCTCCTAACAAACATTTGCCATGCCCAGCTTAATCCAGATAGCTTAGGAATGGATACAGACCCACTTCTTAATGATGTTGAAGCAAGGTATTTTAATATTGCTGTTGAGCAGTGGAGAGGAAGCTTTGACTTTAAAAACAAGAAAATAGGGCTTTTTGAGGAGAATGGAGGCAAACGGCTTGTCACTAAGCAAGATTATTTTAATGGATGGGGTAAGCTACATCTTGGGAAAGGAGATTTTGGCTCAAATCAGCTTATTTTATTGAATGCTGAGGAGAAGGTTTCATCAGGGGGGTATGATGCTATTGTTGTTTCCTGGAGCAAGACAAAGATTGACGAAAAAACCAGGGGGAAGCTGATCAAGAGGATTAAAAAGTACAAGCCTTATAAAATTCCAATCATACCATGAGAAAGAAGGCTTTTATCATCCTGTTTTTTGCTTGTTTTGGGATGACCTGTGAGATTTTCTTTGTCGCTTTTAAGAACCTGATCAATAACACTCCACTTTTTGAACAACCGCTATGGTCGTTAACGGGAAAGACCTATGTATGGATGTTCCCTATTTATGTATTGATCCCTGTTTTAGGTAAGATCCTTTTTGAAAAGTTTGCCAAGTACCCATTGCTGGTTAGAGCAGGGATATACACGGCATTGATCTTTGTGGTGGAGTTTTCTTCAGGGTTTTTGCTGGAAGCAATTACAGGCAAATGCCCCTGGGAATACACAACAGGGTGGCATATTATGGGCTATATCCGCCTTGATTTTACTCCTGCCTGGATGGTATTTTCTATTGCTATAGAATCCTTATACAGATACCTCGATAAGCGCTTAACCGGATAGTTAATTTTCCTGATGAACAAGAATTTCTGGTAAGGTAATTATAAGGATTATCGCTATTGACGGCTAAAATTGCTTAGCGAAATCCAGGAAGGAGTTTTTAATATGATCCAGCATCTCTGTGTTCATTCCATGATGGCAGCCCATTAATATGCCTCCCCGCATTACCTGGTCTGCATGAGGGTACCCATTTGGCGATTCTTTGCGTGTAATATGCTTAAATCCTGGTTGCCGTAAAATATTCCCTGTGAAAACGGTTCTGGTTTGTATATTCCTTTTTTCCATAAAGATCTGCATCTCTTTTCTCGAAAAAGGTGCATCGTCTTTGATTGTTAGTGCGAAGGCCAGCCAGCCTGTCCTTGATCCTTCCAATTGCCTGGGAAGAATAAACCAATCTTCATAATCTTTAAAGAAGGTAAGCAGATCACTAAAATTATTTTCTCTTTTGGTAATATTACTATCTAGTTTTGAGAGCTGAACCAAGCCAAAAGCAGCTCCCATTTCAGAGGGTTCCCAATTATATCCAAGTGCCTCAAAAACAAATTTGGCATCATAACCGATTCCGTCCACATCCACGTTAAAGCGGTTCTCAATTTTTTCAGATTCTAAAAAGAGGGAGGAGCTTCTGCCCCAGCTTCGAAGTAAATTGGCTTTGCTGTTGTAAGCATCATCGTTTACACAGAGCATGCCGCCATTTCCAGCGCAGTTGATTACATGGGATCCGTAGAAGCTGGTAGTACTAATGTCACTATGGGAACCAGTGCTTTTGCTAAGAATGGTTCCTCCCAAGGTATCTGCTGAATCTTCAATTACCTTTAAGCCGTGTTTTTCTGCCAGGCCTCCCAGAATATCCCAATTTGGAATATTTCCGAGCAGGTTAGGAATCATCATTGCTTTGGTGTTTGTATTGATCATCTCCTCCACCTTTCCCGCATCAATATTATAGGTACCGGGCTCAACATCAATAAATGCGGGAACCAGCCCAAACTTAACAAGGGGTGCTACCGTTGTGGAAAAGGTCAATGCAGGAGTAATTACCTCATCACCTTCTTCTAAGTCGAGCAGCTCTACTGCGAGGTAATTGGCAGAAGATCCGGAATTGACCATAATGCCATATTGTTTGTCGAACAATACGGCGACTCTCTCCTCCAGCTCACGCACATGCTTGCCCATCTGGGTTGAGGTGCGAAGTACATGTACTACTGCTTCTATTTCTTCTTCCCCATGTACAGTTTTACCATAAGGCACATGTATGTATTCTTTAGTTTCCATTACCGTTTGCGAATTTATTTAAATAATCATCAACACTAGTAAAAACAAATTCCGGGTACTCGTTTTTAAACTTCTCGTTAATTAAGCCACCTTTAAGAGGTCTTGGTGCTGCTTGTTTCAATTCTTCAGTAGTAACTGATTCAAAGCTGATCTTATTCTTTGGGAAATGTGAAATTATTTTTTCAACGAGCTCAACCCTATTCAGGTAATCATCACTTGATATATTGTATATCCCTGCTTTCTTATCTCTAGCCAAAAGGTATAGTGTTCTTGCAACATCATAGGCATTTACTGGTGTGGCATATTGGTCCACCGGAAGTTTTAGCTCCATGGGTTGCCCATTTAGTATCTTGTCAACGATGCGAATGATAAAATTCTTCTTCCTCTCTTCATCGCCGTAAACATTCGTAATCCTGATTACAATTGAATTGGGAACCTGTTCCAAAACTGCTTGCTCTGCCTCAAGCTTGTGGCTGCCATATACACTGATAGGGTTTACTTTGGCATTTTCGTCATAGGGGCCATTTTCTCCATCAAAGACATAATCGGAGGAGACATAGATCATCCTTGCTTTGCAGGAATTGCAAAGTTTCGTAACATTAATGGTTGAAAGTACCGTCTTGGCATAACTCTCTTCTTCGTTGGCTTCACAATAATCAACGTGGGTTAGCGCTCCACAGTGCATAATCAAATCCGGATGGAATGAATCCAAGTCAAAGTTCTTTGGGTTATTGAATTCAAGGGTATCAAAAAAAACGGTGTTGTCAGTTTTATAGGAATAGTATGTGCCCACGACTTTAACATCTTCCTGTTTTTCAAAATATTTCAGGCAGTTACTGCCAACCAAACCTGATCCGCCTATCACTAAGATGTTCATTGGTTAAATATTTTTTGTTAAAAAGGACTTGAAAACTGATCCATTGGTTTAAAGCTTCTATCTCTTTCTGATATTAACGGCGTATCAATGGGCCAGTTAAAACCAAAAGAATTCCATAAAACACCTGTATCTGAGTCCTTGTTATATACAGTAGTAGTCAGGTAAACCAATGTTCCGGCCCCTTCTTTAACACAAAATCCATGGGCAATACCCTTAGGTATATAAACAGCATTTCTTCTGGACTTTGAAAGCTCAATTGTATCATATTGTCCATAAGTTTCTGAATCTTTTCTTATGTCCAGTAAAACGTCAAGTACTGCACCGTCAACAGCATATACCAATTTGGAATGATCGTGTGGTGGTACCTGGAAATGCATTCCACGAACAACCCCTGCCTTTGATGTTGAGAAATAACTCTCTTTAAATTCAGAATCCAATCCGTATTCAGAGAAAGATCCTGTATGTAAGGTTTTTACAAAGTCTCCTCTCTCATCCTCAGAAAAATCTAAGCTAAGTTCGTATGCTCTGATTCAGTGTGTATTCACGCTCAGAACTAACAGCATTTTTATACCATTCCATAGTCTTGGTAATAGCCATTTCTGAGTTGAGTTCAGGTTCCCAATCGAGCTCTAGCCTTGCTTTTGAGATATCTAGTTTAAGTAATTCTGCTTCGTGAGGATCACCAGAAGTGTCTGGTTTTTCGTACGATCCAGAACCCCAAAATTTCAATGCTATTTCGACAAGTCCCTCAACCGATAGGTTGTCATCTATGGCAGGACCGAAATTAAAAGAATCGGCAAACTTTATTGGGTCTTCTTTTTGTTTTGCACCGAGCAAGAGGTATCCGCCTAAGGGTTCGAGTACGTGTTGCCAGGGTCTCACTGAAGCAGGATTTCTTACTTGCAAAGGCTGTCCAGCTTCCAGGGCTTTTATCATATCTGGAATTATTCTGTCTTTGCAGCGATCACCTCCTCCTATAACGTTTCCCGATCGAGCTGTTGAGATTGATTTTTTGTGCTTTTCAAAGTCATCTGGATTTAAAAATGATCTCTTATAAGAAGCAGCAATAATTTCCGCACAGGCCTTACTTGAACTATATGGGTCAAACCCTCCCAGCTTATCAGATTCCTTATATGGATAATCTTGCTCAAGATTCTCATAAACCTTGTCGGTAGTAATAATAACTACCATGCATTCATTGTCCAAACTTCTAATTGCTTCCAATAGGTTTGCAGTGCCTATCGCATTGGTAGTAAAGGTGTTTATGGGTTCTTCATACGATTTTCTAACAATCGATTGAGCAGCAAAATGAAAGATAAAATCAGGCTGGAACTTTTTTACTTCTTCAGTAATCTTTGGTAAGTTATTGATATCAGCAATAACGGAATCACAAAGGGAGTTTCCGTTCAATAAATTAAATAAAGCTGGTTCATCCTCAGGGGCAAGTGCAAACCCCTTTACTTCTGCCCCTAAATAATTAAGGACAGCGAGCAACCATGATCCCTTAAATCCTGTATGGCCGGTTAAAAAGACTTTTTTGTTTTGGTAGGTGGATCTTAATAAATCTATCATAATTGCTTACCACGATTTCCATTTTGGATCCGTTTCCCACAGATTCTCCAATTCTTCTTTGTCCCGTATGGTATCCATGCATTTCCAAAATCCATCATATTTGTAAGCCGCAATTTGGCTTTCACCAGCAAGGTCTTCCAGTGGTTGCCTTTCCCACATGACCAAGTCTGCGTCATCTTTTAGATAATTAAATACTTCGGGTTTTAGCACAAAAAATCCACCGTTTATCCAAGAGCCAGATTCTTTTGGTTTTTCATTGAATTTTATAATGGTATTATCATCTCCAAACTCCATAACACCAAACCTGCTACCCGGCTGTACAGCGGTCATTGTGGCGGTCTTGCCATGTTTTTTGTGGTAATCGACCAATTCCTTGATATTGATGTCAGAAACGCCATCACCATAGGTTAGCATGAAATCATCCTGGTCAACATATTGTTGCACTCTTTTTAATCGCCCCGCAGTCATTGTATTCAATCCAGTATCTACTAGGGTAACTTTGAAATTTTCTGAATTTGAATTATGGATCTCCATTTTATTAGACTTTAGATCCATAGTGACATCTGAGTGACATAGGAAGTAATTCATGAAATACTCTCTTATCATGTGTCCTTTATAACCAAGGCATATTACGAATTCATTATGGCCATAGGAGCTGTATAGCTTCATAATATGCCATAAAATTGGTTTTCCGCCAATTTCAATCATTGGCTTTGGTTTGAGATGGGATTCTTCGGATATCCTGGTCCCCATGCCACCTGCAAATATTACAACCTTCATAGTTTGTTTTAATTGAAGCAAAGTTAAAAAACTTGCGTATTAAACGATGGGTAGTGCGTTTAATTATGTTAGAATTGCTTGAGGTCGCTGAATTTTTTCACACTCTTAATGAAGTATTGATAAACAATGCTTCCTTTAAAGACCCCAAATTTGTTGGGATTATTAAGTAGCATTTGCACCTCTTTTCTTTTTGCCCACCATTTTGGGAAATATATAATAAAATGCAAATGTGCCTTTGAGATATAAATACATTCAATATAATTGCCAGATATTAATGATTTAGCCTGATATACCAGATCCAGGCATATGCGAGCTGGAATCTTCCACACTAATTCACCCAATGCCATGTTCTTAAGATTAGTGATGAGGCTATTCCTGAAATTCCGATATACCTTGCCAGAACTGCCATAGGAAATAATGTGTCCACCAACATGATATACTACCGATTCCGGACAAACCATGATCTTGTATCCCATGTTCTTTAAGCGCCAACAAAGATCTATTTCTTCCATATGTGCAAAATAGTCATTGTCCAGGCCCCCAGCTTTATTGTACAATTCAGCCCTTACAAACAAACAACCACCTGTTGCCCAAAATGTTTCTCTTGTATCATCATATTGACCAGTATCCTCTTCCATAGTGAAGAACATCCTTCCTCTGCAAAATGGATAGCCGAGTGTGTCAATAAAGCCACCTGCAGAGCCAGAATATTCAAACTGGGATTTCTTGTCGTACGACTTAACCTTAGGTTGACAGGCAGCAATTGACTTATCAGACTCCATTAGGTTTATTATCGGTTTTATCCAGTTTTCCGTGACCTCTATATCAGCGCTAACCAAAACAAAATATTCATGGTCGATCTGTTTTAGCCCTTCTACATAACCATTGGTGAATCCTTTATTAACAGGTATGGTAACTACCTTTACTGAAGGAAAATGACTTTTTAATAGTGAAGCGGTATCATCAGTAGAGGCATTATCAATAACATATACCTCAAAATCATCATATTTTGTGTTTAGGATAGGGGGAAGGAACTTCTTGAGAAGGTCACTTCCATTGTAAGAAATCACTACAACCGCAACCTTTTTTTATGTAAATGCTTGCTTTCCTTCATTTATATCAGAGAATAAAAGATTCAGATGGCAAATTACGGACAGGCTAAAGCAATTTCCAAGCTTTTTTAAAAAGTAATTCTTCCCT
>JYMV01020900.1_pt1 | contig 12974 bp, 10 predicted proteins | sample 338911 | NCBI WGS metagenome assembly JYMV01 (sample SAMN03354496, study PRJNA234377) | hydrothermal vent metagenome | biome: Deep sea; feature: Hydrothermal plumes at the Eastern Lau Spreading Center, Western Pacific Ocean; material: Seawater | place: Tonga | collected 2009 | depth 2000 m m | reverse complement strand
GACCACCCGTGTTGGCATAAAGTTCATTGTCAAAACAAATGGTGGTGAACTTTTCCAGACGGAACCAGGACTGCATGGTCATGTCCAAGCCGATATCCACGGTTGCTCCATCCCCGGCCAGAACCACGACATCCTTTTCCCGGTCAGGGAAACGGGCAGCCAAAGCCCGCTTCAAGCCCGAGGCAATGGCATTCTGGTTGCCAAATAAAGAGTGGATATTATGCACTGCAACATGCGGGAATACCAGACTGGTACAACCAGTAGAACCGACAAATACCGTGTCTTCCGGAGCCGGTAAACTGGCCAGAATATAACGGAAAGCGATGGACTCAGGACAACCCGCACACAAAGAATGTTGCTCGATCAATTCTTTGGAGGTGCCAATGTCCTTCCAGCCACGATCCTGCTTACCAAAAGTTGACGTTGCAACCAACTCCTGATACTCCGGCGGCATGATATCTGCCAAATCTTCACACATAACGATCTTTTCCTTGCTCATAAATTCCCCTTAAATTAATTTCCCGATTTGGGAAAGATAACTTTATAAAATTAGTTCGGACTAAATACCGCTACATCCTGAGTTTCTCAGTTTCCATACCCAAATGAATTTTGATCTGTTCCACAATAACCTCAGAAGGCAAGGTCATGCCACCACAAACATGCGGTCCCACTAAAACCCTTTCGTTATCCGGGATGATAGCCTTGATTTCACGAGCCAGCCAGCCGGTCACATTAAATTCCGGAACAATAATATGTTTCGCGTTTTTGGTAACCCGCTTGATTTCTTCAGAAGGGAACGGACGAATGGTTTTAATTTTAACCAGCCCCACCTTAATGCCGTCTTCATCAAGAAGCCGGATGGCTTCCCGGCTCTGCGATACGGCAGTTCCCGAGGCCACAATCAGAATCTCCCGGTCCGTGTTTTCCTCGTCAATCAAACCATCCAGAAGAGGAATGGTGTGCTTGCGGGAACGCTCACACGCTGCCCTGATTTCCTGTTGCCAGGAAGCATGGGTAGCATAACTGATGTAATTGGATTTCATGACAAACGGGTCGCGCATCATGCGGATCGGAGCGACTTCCATATCCATGCACGGTACCGGGGCCTTGTATGGATCATAAGGAGGCAGGGTCAGATCCAATGGAGGCATGTTTACCGTATCCTTGGTGTGGGTCACGAAAAAACCGTCACAGCATACCGCAATCGGGATATGCACATCCGGTTGTTCTGCAACGATAAAACCTTTCAATATGTAATCAAAAAGGTCTTGTGCCGTTTCGGCGTGCCAAACCAACATGCCCGTCTCAAGCAGGTAATATGCTCAGAGGAGAGTTGACTCCCCGGCAGGTCACACATACTTGAATTGGTAGTCTGGAGCCCGCCCACATGGGAAAGTTTTCCATAGCCCGCAAAGTACCCGGACCAGCGGTAGTGGTGAAAACCCGGTGTCCGCCAAAGGCAGCACCCGCACATTGCCCCATAACCGCAAATTCGCTTTCACCGCGAAAGTATTCATCCAGATAACCCTCTGCGTAGATTTCGCCGATCAAAGCCGCCGCTTCACTCTGGGGAGTGATGGGGTAGGCTACAGAAGTTCCAACGCTGGATCGTTTGATGGCTTCGCGAATGACTTCACTACCGGTCAGGAAATTAGGGGCTAGTTCAGAATTATAGAATATATCGTTAACATCCGTATAAGTCTGATTCATCCTATTTTTCTGACCGAGTTGTACATGGGACGAAGCTATGACTTTCTTATTCTTAAGCTCCACTTGTTTATTCATAAATTTACTCCCGTTAAAGAGTGTTTCAAAATGGTTAAAAAATTCTTTACCTACAATTTTCCAACTTTTATATTAAGCAGGTTCGACAATAGGGCCGGTCCGGCCCATTTTAAATTGCTCAAAAGGATCGGCCTGAGATTTCACGCCCTCCGATTTTAATTTTTTAACTGCCTCCATAAGTTTGCGAATCTTTTCCGCATTCGCATCACGAAAAGAGAGACACGCATCTTCATGCCCCGCCTGGGCACACATTGCTATTGTATAACAATTCGTCCCCCCACGGATAATCTTTAGAGCCAAATTCGCCTGATGGCAGTGCACCCCTACAAAAATACAAACATCAATCTTGTTATGCCAGATGGTCAAATTAGGGTGGTTGGGGTTGATTTCAACCTCCGCATCAATCTTGGGATATTTAGGCCGATAATCCGCCATGGGGATCAGCCGCATCGGGACTGCATTAGCCAGCTCCCGAATGGCCGTAGCTTTTTCTGCCACGTGGTCGTTCCATTTCCACAGTACCAAAGGTCCCGGAAAAATAGTTGGAACTTTGGCCTCTAAAAGCTTTCTGGCACAATATGCATAGGCCTCTTCCTCGGGGACAACTCTACCTTCTATATGTGCTTCCCCAGGATCGGGCAATACGTTTCCCATTGATGCTGCGGCAGGGGGCAAAAACGCCTCCGGCCCAGGTAAGACCTGATATCGGCTCATTCTAATAATCCTTAATCTGTAAGTTAAATTCGAAGAAGAAGAGTCTAATATTAAACCAAGCCAAAAAAGTTGTCAAACCTTAATAAATAAAATAGCTTAGACCATTCTCAGCTTCATGTTTCCCAAGTATATCCCAGCCCCACTCCGCACCTAAATATAATCCCAAAATCCAGCCGGGCCCGCAAGCTCCCAAGAGCAAGGATTGAAATCCCTAAACCTTTATTAATAGGCAATTTGGAAGATAAAAGGTCCTAAAACCCTACAAACACTCGACAATTCCTGCAACTCGGCCTACACCGACAAGGATTAAGAAACCTTATCCCAGCCAGGGACAAACCAATTAGAGTTGCTTTTTCAAATCTTCCAGCAAAGAAAGGTGCTTTTTTTCCTCTACCAGCAAATGCGAAAAAATGACCTTCACATCCAGCTTCCTCTCCTTTTCCAGCAATCCTTGCAGCATTTCAATGGATCTTTTTTCCGATTCAATGCCCAACTCGAGAGCCTGCTTGTCACTATGAATATTCTGAGCGGAAAAATCTTTACCCGCAGGAAAAATTTTACCCTTCAATTCTTCGCCAATAAATTGTTGCAAATATTCTTTGGACCGTGTCCGGCTCACTATGACCGGTTGCAAAAACCGGGCTTTTTCCTGCAGGATCTGGATATGCTCTCTTTCCTCATCTGCTAACCGGGAAAACATGTCACGGATCTGGGGATCCTGAACCTTCTTCCCCGCCGACTCATAAAAAAGCAGACCTTCCTTTTCAATACAAAGGCTTATCTCAATCGCGTCCACACATTGAAAAGAAGCCCGGACTGCACCCGTCTTCCCTGCCGAAATTTCCGATTTTCCTTTTTCCATATCTCCCTCACAGCCGAAACCTTAATGGCTCTTTTAAAACAATCTATCACAGCTTTTCACTCCCCTCCCCTTGAAGAACCAGTAAAAATCGCAAGGATCAAATTTCCTCAATAAAAAGAATGTGTTATAGTAGGCTAGAAAACTTGAGACCATTTGGCCAAGCCAATAAAAAGGATATCCAATCCCTCGCACTTTAAAATCCGGAACCAAAATTCCAGCTCTTATCCAGAGTCCGACACATGAAAAAAGTTGAAATATTCACCGATGGGGGATGCAAAGGCAATCCTGGCCCTGGCGGGTACGGGTGCATCATCAAACAAAATGGTGACATTCAAGAAATAAAGGGGGGCCATCCACAAACCACCAACAATATCATGGAGATGACCGCCGCCATCGTTGCCCTGAAACAAATCCAGGATCCCTGCGAGATTAAATTAACGACTGACTCTCAATATGTCGTAAAGGGAGTGACCGAATGGATGAAAGGCTGGATTCGTAATGGGTGGAAAACGGCATCACGCCAACCGGTAAAAAACCAGGAACTTTGGCAGGAACTGCATGAGTTGAACCAGCGCCATACCATCACCTGGATTTGGGTGAAAGGCCACAATGGCCACCCCGAAAACGAACGCTGTGACCAACTGGCTAACGAAGCCATCGCTGAACTTTAATTTTTTTAAGACTGGTTCCACCCATAACAAACACAGTGACCCATTGGCAAAAGAGCTAATCTTAAAAACTATAAGTTTTTAAATCGGAAGACAGAATGAATTTGATCCCACAACGGTTCCATTCTCTTTTTAATAAAAATTCAGCTCTCCCGTATTTCATTATTCTGGGCCTTTTCTTTTTAGCCGCGTCCTGCTCTACCAAGAATCCGGACTCCCCTCTCAAGCCTTACCCCGATCAAACCGGAAAATATGAAGGCTCCAAGGACTGGGATTTCAACTACCGGAAGGACAGGCTCTACCCCAAGGAACAGGAAACCGCTGATTTTGAATCATTCAACGATCCGGCGACACTTGCCTACCTGAAAGGGTTCGCTGATGATTTGGACCAGGCTTCTCTGGAAATAGCCATCATGAATCAACTTCAGGCCATGTTCGAACAAGAGCTCTCCACTCCCGTGCGGTTGGGAGCGTTCACCCTTACACGCGGACGCCTTGTGGAAACCCTGGAAGCTTTTTTAGCAATTCTTCAGCAGGATCTCCCTTTTGAGGAATTCAATAAAAAGATTTCTGAAGAATTCGTGCTTTATCGGGTCGGCAAGGGAAAAGGCAAGAATAAAAAAATGCTGTTCACTGGCTATTACCGGCCCGTCATTCAGGCCAGTCCTATACGAACTTCCCTCTACCGCTACCCCATCTACCGAATGCCGGAACAAGGCCTGCAACAAGTAAAGTATAAGAGTGGTATTCAACTGGTTGGTACCCATACGGGAATACAACAAATCCGCGAACCTCATTCCGAAAAGGTGTGGCGGCGTTTCACCCGCGAGAAAATTGACCGCGAAGGCGTCTTACGGGGGTTGGGTCTTGAAGTCGCCTGGCTCAAGGACGACGTTGAGCGATTCTTCCTGCACATTCAAGGTTCCGGCGTTCTGGAGTTTCCTGATGGCAGTCAGCAGGGCGTTGGCTATCAAGGTTCCAACCAATATTCCTATACAGGGATCGGGAAATTGATGATTCAAGACGGGGTCATCGATATCTCACAAGGTTCCATGCAGGGCATCAAAAAATATTTCATCGATAATCCGCAAGATATTTCCAAATACCTCTACCAAAATAAACGCTACATCTTTTTCACACTCAGTGATGAGGGACCGCGTGGGTCAGGGGGAGGAGAATTGGTGGGCGGACGTTCCATCGCGACCGACAAATCCATTTACCCGGCTGGGGGATTGGCCTTTATCCGAGTCAAGCAACCGGTTCTCGATGAGAATAACGAGATTGTACGCTGGCAACCTATTTCAAGATTTGTAGTGGATCAGGATACCGGAAGCGCCATTCGGGGTCCGGGCAGGGCCGACCTGTTTTTTGGAACCGGCCAGAAAGCGGGTGCCAAAGCCGGTCACTACCATGAAAAGGGAGAAGTCTACTACCTGATCAAAAGAAGCTGACCCTTATTCACTGTACAACGCCACCAGGCGCTTATCGATGAAATCCATCCTTTCATCCGAAACCATTAACTGCTCTTTTTCCGGATCGCCACGCACCGCCGAATAGTCCAGATTCTCTGGATTCCGTTTGATCATACAGGCAAAGGTAATGGTCTCGGGTTTCTCTTCCACCTCCAGATAATCCACCGCCCGTATGAAGGAATGTCCGGTCGTGATAATATCATCCACAATCAGCCAATGCGTATCCGGAGAATAGGTTGTCACGGCGACCTGAACGTAATCCAGCCGCTTTTTCGGCATGTTGGTGGCCGATGCGGATGCCCTGAGTTTCACAGCCTACCACCACATCGAATTTTCCGTGTTGCTTTTGCCAGTCCAGAAGTTTTTTGAGAAGGACCTCGCAGTAAGCCTCGTTCATGGCATCAGACAGATCCCCATATTCATAGGTATAATCCGACTTAACCCCTGAACTGAGGACAAAATCTCCTTCCTTTTTAATTCTGGAAAACACCGCACACTCTCTTAACAAAAAAAACTTATATTAACTTTTTTCCTATTGCCCGCTGGCCCCACGCTTAGTGCCCGTGGGAGGGAACTGGTCAAGGGCTTGATTGCGCCGAGACAATTCTTTGCTCGCCAAATAAAGCAATTACCCCTCCGGGGCACGCGTGATGTCCTCCTCATTAATCCTCATGCCCTGCAAGGGTAAAGGCTAAGGAAGAATATAACGTGCACATCGGCCCCACGCCTAGCGGGCTACGTTGGCCAGCCGTATTTTCCAATCAAAGGAACAAATTTGCAAGCCCCTAACTCACGTCGGCTGACATGGCTTCCGTTTTTGGTCAAAACCACCAGTTTCTGTTCATTCGCATCGCCAGTGGGTGCCACCAACCTACCCCCTTCCCCCAACTGTTTGACTAGCGACTGCGGAATTTCCTTGGACGAAGCCGTGATCAGGATAGCGTCAAACGGTGCCTGGTCGGGCCAACCATAAGTTCCATCGAACATCTTAAAAACAATGTTCATATAGTTCAACCCTTCCAAAATCTTTTGGGCTTTGCGAGAAAGGTTGTTCAAACGCTCGATAGTAAAAACCTGGCGAGCCAGTTCCGCAATAACAGCTGTTTGATAACCAGACCCGGTACCAATTTCCAGAACTCTTTCTTCTCCCTTCAGGCCAAGAGCCGCTGTCATGGCGCCCACAATATAAGGCTGGGAAATAGTCTGGTTTTCGCCTATCGGCAGGGGGGTGTCGCCATAAGCCCGGTGTTGCAAGGACTCCTGAGCAAACAGGTGGCGAGGCACACGGCTCATCGCCTCCAGCACACGCAGATCCTTGATTCCCCGCTCCACCAATTGTTCTTCAACCATTTTGCGGCGTTGCCCGGCGTAGGACTGGATCATTTCCGGAGACAATCGATTCATAACTTCTCCACCAGCCCCTTAGCAGGGGAGGCAACTGTGCAATGGTTCTTCAAGCCGAGACAACTCTTTGCTAGCAAAAAAAGCTATTGCAATTTGGGTCCAGCGTCACGCTGGCGGCTAGTGGTCAGGAAAGGTATCGGCTGTCCGGGTCCATTTCTTCCCATCCAACTTTACGAAACGGATCCATTCCAGATTTTGAATAGGGCAGGGAATTCATTCTTTTAGGGTTTTGGTATGAGAAGGTAAATATTTTCATCATCCGCTTTAACTTTAAAATAAGACGATCCTTCCCCATACCAGCGGTCAATGATCTCCTCCACCTTATAGCGGCTGTCTCTAAGGATAAAGGCCACCGGGTTTTCCTGCAATTTAGAGCCTGTATAACATTCCACCTTAAACATGCGGCAATGGTATGACTTTCAAAAAGGATTGTAAAGAGTTAAAGTCCACTGGGCGCCGGCCAGCGGCCGGTGGCAACTAGCAATAGCATGAATAGGCAGGCAACCGGTTAGCTCGGCGAAAGGACTATTACAAATTGTACCCTTTCAGGGCATGAAGGCTGAGAAAGAGGATATCACGCATGCCCCGAATGGGCTATCCCGCTGACGCCTCGTGGGGGGTGGTATAATTTCGAGGAGTTCCTGATTCTCTGGAGCAAAAATATAAGTTTTTCAATCTTTTGGAGGAAAACCTCTCGCCATGCCTGAACTCGGACTGGAAAGAATCAGCCAGCACCTGGAAAATCTGGTGGGAGAAAGAAATCCCTTCACCCGGCCTGAACACCTTGAGAAAACAGCCCAATATTTATCCAGCCAGTTTGAAAGAATGGGTCTGGAAGTCACCCAAGAGACGGTGGAGTATGAAGGCATACGGTCCCTCAATATTCTGGGGCAAACCCCAGGCGACCCAGGCGCAAATGGCCTTTTCGTTCTCGCGGCACATTACGACTCGGTTCCCGATACCCCCGGAGCCGATGACAATGCCAGCGCCGTCACCGCGCTTTTAGAAATTGCCCACGACCTCCGCCAAACCCCACTACTAAAACCCCTCATTTTTTGCGCATTCACTTTAGAAGAATATGGATTCATCGGTGCCAAACATTTTATCGACCGTGACCCAAAACGAAAAAATCAGATTTCAGGAATGATCTCTCTGGAGATGGTGGGGTTCATCAACACAGCCCCCGGCTCCCAGTCCTATCCCCCTTATGTGGACTCCAGCCAATACCCGGATACCGGGGACTTTATCGCGGTGGTGGGAAACGAGCCTTCGGCTGGCTTGGCACAAGCTTTGGCAAAAGCAATGGCCTGCTCTGTCCCCGCTCTTAAAGTGGAAACCCTGTTGGTTCCGGGACAGGGAGAAAATTTCACCGAAGTGCGGTTGAGCGACCATTCCCCGTTTTGGGACGCGGGCATCCCTGCGGTCATGGTCACCGACACGGCTTTTTTCAGAAACCCAAATTACCACCAGCCCAGTGATACGCTGGAAACTCTGAACCTGGAATTCATTCACGATAATGCACGCGCCGTGGCCGGATTCCTGAAACAATTTCTTAACCAAACAGGGCGTAATGAAAAAAGGTGATGAAAATAGCCCGGAGAAGGAGGGGCCTTCCCCTGCCGCGGAAAAAAGCACATCGGTCGGGGGAGTCAGAAGGATTCTGTTTCGTGGACTGATTTATTCGGTACTTTTTTTCTTACTGCTCATTGTATCCGCCGGTATCGTGCTGGAATATTTTTTCCCTGCTGAGGAGGTTCGGGCGATTGCCGAGCGCACGCTCTCTAAAAAACTCAAACTGCCTCTCAAGATTCAAAAAATCGGTTTCAGTCTTCTCAGCGGCATGCGGATTGACGGCGTAACATTGGGTTCCGCCAGCCAACCACTGGCCCATGTAAAAAAAGTCATTCTCGATTATGACCTGGCCCAACTTCTTCAGGGGAAGCTGGTTATTAACCAGATTCTGGTTGATCATCCCCAACTGACAGCGGTTTCAAAAAACGGGGTGTGGAATTTTCAACCCCTGATGGACCTTATAAAACCCAACCCGCCTGCCGCTGTTAAAGACAAGCCAAAAACCTTGCCCGCTTTTCCTCTTGCCCAAGTCGACATCAAGGAGTTGACCATTCGCAAAGCTTCTGCCCGTCTGGATCAGGATGGAAAGCTCAGCGCCCATATTGATGGGCTCAGTCTCGAAGCTCGGGGCAAAGCCAGCCTCAACGCCATAGACCTGAAACTAAAAGTTCTACTGAACCCGAACCCGGACAAACTTGAAAAACCTAATATTAGCTTCCAGTCTACCGGAGAAATAAGTTTTCAATCCCGCGTTTTCACTAATCTGAATTTTTCAGCCAGCGACCTCAATCGACTGTTTATTTCCGGCGCGTTTGGCCTGCAGAACAACCGAATTCATGTGAGAACATCACCCCTGCCTTCGCCGGATGTCGCGGGAGAAATGGAGGCGAAAATTTCTTTGCAACCGGAAGTGCTGAACCTGAAAAAACTCTGGCTGTCTCTGGACAAAAATAACCGCATAAAAATTTCTGGCAGTGCCGCTAACTTTTCCAAGGATCCCTCCTTCACATTGATGATCAATGAAGCCTCATTCCGGCTGGAAGATCTCCTCGCCTGGGGCAAACAATGGCTCCCCCGTATATCCGGCAAGGGCCTCTTAAAAGCAGAGACGGTGAAAGTTAGCGGCCAGCGAATATAAATGGAGGAACCCTTTCGACAAAAAATCTGTGGATCAATCATCCCGGTCAAAACGCCCGGCTTGAAGATATGAACGCCGAACTCCAGTTGAAAGAAATTGTCCTGCATGACTCCCAGTTGGGGAAAGCTTCCGTTAGCATAAATATGCAGTTGAAAAAAGGGGTACTGCAACAAGCCGAAATTAAAGACTGGAACCAGTCTTTAAACCTCACCTTAAAAGGGAAGGATGAAATTCTTTTTGAATTTAACACCGATATGAAATCGGTTCACTACGATCACCCACAAGCTAAAGAAATTTTTCTCCCTGTTCATGCCGAAGGTTCCGGGCACCTTAAAAAAGGCGATCTCAACAACCTTAAACTTTCTTATCGCCTGGGCACCAAAGCCCTGGCAAGCGGCACGGTAACGGGAAGCATGAAAGATTTTGGTAAAGGATCACTCCAACTGGAGCAAAACTTGAGCATAAATCTTGCTGAAGTGGCAAACCGACTGCCAAAAAAATTTACCCATGGCCTGGAGGAAAACATCCAAGGAACCGTCCAGGCGCAAACCTCAGTAACCGGCAAGCTGGATGAAAAATTCTCACCCATTGAGTTAAAAGGCCTGGCAAACTTTCAACTGGAAGGATTGACGGTCAATTTGAAACAACCCTCCCTAAACATCAATAAACTGAACACCCGGGTCTCATTCCCTCTGCAGTTTCACACAGATAAAGGGGTCCAAATTCCCCATCTGGAATTTCATGCGGATTTTCAGAACGCGGAGGCCCCGAACACCTGGCAGATCAACGCACTTAAACTCGAATCCAAAATAAAGATGAAAGCGTTTCATAACCTGAAACCCGAGTTCGGCACTCTGCCGGTTCAAATCGATACCCGGATTGCTTTGGAAACCCTGACCCACCATCAACCGGCTCTTTCCCTGATCCACCTCAAGGCCGACCTCAACCTGAAGACGGACCTGCAGGCCGATGATGTGCGCAACACCCGCGCATCGGGGAACCTCTCCTTCAGCAACCTGTCCGCAATGAAAATGTTGAAAACCGGTGGATGGATTTCCCGGTTCAACCTGGAGTTGCATGACAAATCCCTCACGCGGGTCCGTATTTCACAGAAAACCCAAATCAATAAGCCTTCTTTTCATCAGGACGACTTGGAACTGGCTTTGGAATCGGTCAGCCTGGAAACAGTCAGCCGCCAAAACCTGAAGGAGGGAGAGGTGGACATCGACACCTTTCTTTTGCAATCACCGAATCTGGTCACCGCCCGATTGAAAGCGGCTTTTAAAAATTGGGGGAAAACCTTCGATATAGAAGGGAAAATAGAAAAACTGCACCTGGGTTCCCTATGGGATCACCTGCCAAATGCTTTTAAATCCGGCCAGGAAAATATTAAAGCAGGTGGAACCCTGGACGCCACCTTGAAGGTCAAAGGAAACCTGCCTGAAAAAAAAGATAGTGGAGCAAAACCCATCACCCCTCTACAACAACCATGGTGGGCCCGGTTGCTCGTTCCTGCCAACACTCGGACACCGGTGGAAATGATGGCAGAAATTAAACTGCACAATGGGTTTCTGAACTTTCCGAACCTCCCGGAAAACCCGGAAAAAATGATTCGTGCCGAAAAATTGAATACTAAAACCAAGCTGACATTTAAAAATGGTCACGCGGACTTATCCGGAAACTTTTCCGGAAAACTGGAAGGGTTGGGGGAAATCGACCTGAACCCCAATTTTGAATTCCATTATGTCCTGGACAACCTGAACACCCTGAGGGTCAAACAACATCACTTAAAATTAAAGAACATAGGAGTGAAAAGTTCCCTTGAAGGCCATATAAGTGGACTAAGACCTTTTATCACAGGCCAACACCCGGTTCGAGCCAACAAGCTTTTAAGCAGGCTGGATATCAAACTTGCCAATACAAACATGATCGACATCCGACAGTTGGTCACCGCAAATCCCAAAGAATTGTTTGGCGGCCTGGAGGCACAGGGGATAATCGCGTCAAAAATAAAGTTTCATCAATCTGCTGGAAAAAAATTAAAGCTGGACGGAAGCGTGGGATTTGACCAATTCAGCCTCCGCCTGCCTTCCATAATAAAATTGAAAAACCTTAGCGGAACCTTCCCCTTCAGCAAGACCCTTCTGCTTGATCCAAAACAGATGCAGGAAAAATCCGGTGGATTTTTTCCTGCGCAAAAAAAGTTCTTCACACGGTTGAGGGATTTCTCCCGTTATAAAAATATCATCCGGGCCGACTCCCTGGAAGTTAAAGGACAAGTCCTAAGAGATATTGGACTGGACATAGTGTTTAAAGACAATCGATTGATGGCGGAAAAATTTATTTTTGATGTTCTGGGGGGTTCGGTGGGAGGCAACCTGTTTTTGATCCAGGATCGGCAGGGGCCGGTCCTGAAATTTTCAACGGAATTCGCCGGGATCGACTCCTCGAAACTACTTGCCGTACCCGTGGGGAAAAAAATCGATGCCAAAGTAGACGGCAACCTGCAAGTGGAACTAAAAATAAAAACCGGGTCTGAAGGCCAACCGGTTTCCCTGGATCAATTGAGTGTTAAAATTTCCATCACCCGAATCGGGACACAAACCCTGGACCGACTGCTTTTATTTCTCGATCCAGAAGAAAGTAAACCCGCCATCATGGATACCCGTGCCAAACTCAAGCTGGCAAGCCCCCACCGGGTACAGATCATCCTGGAAAACGGCAACTTGAATGTAGAAGCATGGCTTAAAAGCGACCTGCTCGGAATTTTCAAAGCTCCCGAACTAAAACGAGTTCCGATAGCAGCATTAAAACGGTTCAACACCATCCATGAACATCTGCAGGCCCTTAAAGACTTGCAACAAATATCAAATTACCTCTCCGCACGAGGAATTCACTTTGAAGATCAAAAAATAATTTTGCACCCCTGAGGAGGAATGGGTCCTAGGGCCGAGATGACTCTTTGCTCGCCAAATAAAGCGATTGCTCGTTGTACCCCTTCGGGGCAGGAAAGCCGAGGAAGAGTATCACCGCCACACGCCGAGTGGGTGGATTATCTGCGGCCTCTTCTTCCGCCTCCGCCGCCCCGGCTTTTCCCACCACGTTGACCACCACCCCGTTGCCGGTCCATACCCTGTTGTCCTCGGCCTTGACCCCCTCGTTGCCGGTCCATGCCCTGTTGTCCTCGGCCTTGACCACCCCGCTCATCACCTTGTCGTTGACCGAACTCGGAACGGCCTCGTCCCTGGGAGTTTTCTCTACGGTCCTGTCGCCTTTCCTGCCTAGCATCTTGGCTCCCTTGACGGTTTTCCTGTCTAGCATCCTGGCGTTCCTTACGATTTTTCTGGCGTTCATCGCGG